>VAOZ01033013.1_pt1 | contig 31274 bp, 26 predicted proteins | sample 3394041 | NCBI WGS metagenome assembly VAOZ01 (sample SAMN08290431, study PRJNA428436) | hydrothermal vent metagenome | isolation source: Deep-sea hydrothermal vent chimney | place: Indian Ocean: Southwest Indian Ridge
TCGCACACACATAGCGCAACCCCTTGATTCATCCAGCATATCGAAAAAACATTCATCACCAATAAGCTGACAACATGTTTTTTCAATACGCTATATAAACCAATGTCTTACACTCTGCATGCACGATCACTTGCAGGATCCAGGTATTATTTCTTTCCAGGCTCATTCCATATTGGAAAAGACTCAGGGGGGGGGGGGGTTGACACGGGTTGATTTAAGGGCAATATTGGCGTAAAGTGGGTAAATGTGGGGAATTGTCCCGCAAATATTTATCGGCGGATGCTTGTTGTTGACCGGGAAACCGGGGGAGGCGGTCAGCCAAATGTTTCAGGGTGAGTATAGAAACAACATGGATGGAAAGGGGCGTGTCAATATTCCTGCGGCCTTCCGTGAGGCGCTACGCACTCATTATGCGGATGAGTGTATCATCGTAACACGCGATTATGATGGTTGTCTGTGTGCTTATCCACCGAAGGAATGGGAGCGCAGTGTGTTGGCTTCGGTGCGCCGACTTGATATTAACGATAAATATCGTCGCGCCTATGAACGCTTTGTAGTGAGTCCTGCGGTAAACTGTCTGCCCGACAAACAGGGGCGCATCCTGTTACCCACCACATTGCGTGAGCACGCGGAACTGGATAAAACCGTGCTGTTTGCCGGTGGGGCCAGTCATTTTGAGATATGGGATATTGCACGGCGGAGAACTTGTCTTGAGGAAGACCTGGCCATCCTCAAGAAAGGCCCACCAGGCTTCTGATGTGCTTCCCCATGCTAAAGTCTATATGCATACTCCGGTACTGTGCGAGGCTTTTGTGGCGGCGCTGTGCATCAATCCGGACGGATGTTATGTGGATACCACGTTCGGTCGTGGCGGGCATGCGAAGGCATTGCTCATCCGCCTGTCCGGCCAGGGACGGCTCATGGCGCTTGATCGGGATCCACAGGCCATTGCCGAAGGAGAGCGGCTCGCGGCGGCTGATGTGCGTTTTTGTATCCGGCACCGGCCATTCGCCGATTTGGGCGCGGTGCTGGATGAGGCGGGATGGGACGCCATTCACGGCGTCGGGTTTGATCTCGGCGTATCTTCGCCACAACTGGACGATGCAACCCGTGGTTTCTCCTTTCGCAAAGATGGGCCACTGGATATGCGTATGGACGTTGGCAGTGGCAGAACGCTGGCACAACGTCTGGCATGCGTGGGTGAACGCGAACTGGTCCATATCTTACATGAATACGGCGATGAACGTTATGCCGGGCGCATTGCCCGCGCCATCGTGCGTGCGCGGGACAAGGGTACTCTGATGCGGACCACGGATCTGGAAAATATATGTTTCCATGCCGTGCCTGGGCAGGCGAGATATCGGAATACACATCCGGCTACGCGCACATTCCAGGCGTTACGCATCTGGGTGAATGATGAAATGAATCAATTAGAAACAGGACTCAGGGAGGCGATGAATCGCCTGGCGCCGGGCGGGCGTCTGGCGGTTATTTCCTTTCATTCAGGTGAAGACAGGCGAGTGCGGGATTTGATCGAGGCGCGGGTGCATCCCTGTACGTGTCCGCCGGGGTTTCCCGTTTGCATGTGTGGAAAGACGGCAGACATGCACTGGGTTCAAAAGAAACCGTTACGCCCGGATGAGGATGAGTGCAACGATAATCCACGCAGCCAAACGGCAAGACTGCGCGTTGCCGAGAAACGATGAACCTGCAATACCATTCCATTCGCATGTGGCTGGTGTTGTTGCTGTTGTCGTTGGGGCTACTGGCCGCGATGCAGGTTGAGATCGCGCATAAGCGGCTGGGACTGGCCAGACAACATACCGACGTACAGCGTGAAGTGCAGTCACTGCATACCGAAATCGGTCGATTGACGCTTGAATTTGCGACATTGATTCGACCTGAGCGATTAAGACGCCTGGCGATTTCAGAGTTGGGTATGCGTCCGCCCACACCCATGCAGGTGATTCATCCATGAAGGGCTGTCTTGATGAATAATGAGGGGTACGTTCGCCGCCGTATTGAGGCGATTACGGGTATCCTGGTGCTGGGTTTCGTCCTGTTGGTGATTCGTGCGGTGGATTTGCAATGGTTCCAGGCGGATAAATTACGACAACTGGCGGAAAATCAACGGCAACGGGAGTTTTCCGTACCCGCGCCTCGTGGCCTTATTCTGGATATCCGTGGGCGCGTACTGGCGAAGAGCATCCGGATCCCGTCCATATCGGCTATTGCGGACGAGGTGCCGACACAGCGCATCGGCGTACTCGCCAGGGCGCTCGGGATGTGGAAAACGCGATTGGCACAACATTTACATGGACGCCGTGGTTTTATCTGGCTTGCGCGCCAGATTCGCCCCGACATCGCCAGGCGGGTGATGGCTCTGCATATCCCCGGTGTGCGTCAGGAAATGGAATGGCGCCGCTATAACCCGCTCGGGCCTGCCACGGGTCACTTGCTGGGCTTCGTTGGCGTGGATGGTCACGGGCTCGAAGGGCTGGAATATAGCATGGATGCACAACTGGCGGGGTCGCCCGGGCGTATGCAGGTGCGGCATGATGCACGCGGGATATCTCTGCCTGGCGACGTCTGGTTGGCGAAGCCAAGAAGGGGACGACAAATTTCATTATATCTGGATGCTACCATCCAGAGTCTGGCCTATGCGGCGCTGGCTGAAGGCGTTCGTATTCAGCGTGCGAAGGGGGGTTCGGTGGTGGTGATGCGGCCGGATGACGGCGCAGTACTGGCGATGGTAAGCTGGCCCGGTTTCAATCCCAATGATTTTCATCGTTATCGACCCAGTCAATGGCGAGACCGCGCCATCACCGATATGTTTGAGCCGGGGTCGGTACTCAAACCCTTCACGATAGCGGCAGCCCTGGAAACCGGTCGGTGGAAGCGAACATCCCGTATCTTTTGTGAAAACGGCCATTTCAGAGTGGCGAATGATGTGATTCACGACGATCATCCGGAAGGATGGCTGGATATGACGGGTATATTGGCACGATCCAGCAATATTTGTGCCGCGAAACTGGCGCTGGATACAGGTCCGAAACGGTTGCACCGTATGCTGCAAAAGATTGGGTTAGGCCGCCGGACAGGGATTGGGATAAGCGGAGAATCTCCGGGCATCCTTCTCCCCGCGAAACGCTGGGGTCCGGTGGAAACAGCCACCATCGCCTTCGGCCAGGGCGTCGCTGTTACGTCGTTGCAGCTTGCAACGGCCTTTTCCGTTTTGGCCAACGGGGGGGTGCATGTCTCTCCAAAAATCATCGAGGGTCGTGCGTATGAGAAATCATATAGAGTCATGCCCAGGCACATTGCCCGCACGGTGCTGCAAATGCTCATTCATGCAGCCAGTCCCGAAGGAACGGGCGCACTGGCCGTGCCCGCCGGTTATCGCGTGGCCGGCAAGACGGGTACGGCGCAGCAGCCTGATGGGCATGACGGTTATGCAAAAGGGAAATTTACTGCGGTATTTGCGGGCGCTGTCCCCGCGAATGATCCCCGGTTGGTGATTGCGGTGATGGTTGATGAACCCCGCAAAAGTATTTACGGGGGCCGGGTGGCAGCCCCGATTTTCCGACATATCGCGGCCGCGGTATTGCCCTACCTCGGTGTTTTTCCACGAAAATCCGCACAGCACTGGCAGAGCGTAGACATCACCGCCCACGCGTCTTCCATGCCGAAAACGAAGGGTGCGCTTCCTTCCTTATATGGTAAATCGTTGCGTGAAGTACGCAAACTGGCATTCCGATCGGGCTATCAATTGCATACCCATGGCAGTGGCTGGGTTATACGGCAAAAACCGGTGGCTTTAAGTCAAACAGGCACGGGTTCCGTGCTGGAGGTCTGGCTACATGAATGAAGCACGGATGAGGCTGGTTGAACTCACCAGGCGTTCCATCCGATCCCTGAGCGATCTGGCGGAGCACCGGACGTGGTTGCACGGTGATGCGGAAGTAGGCGGACTATGTGATGACTCACGCCGCATTCAGCCCGGAGATGCGTTCCTGTGCCTGCCCGGAACCGGTGATGAGACGGAAATATTTATTCATCGGGCGGAGGATGCGGGCGCCCTGGCGGTGATCTCCGTAGGAAGACAGACGCTTGAGGTCAACCTGCCCCACCTGGCATTGCCGGATATGGTGACAGCTGGCCGACTGCTGCGCCGCTGGTTTGGTACGGAACAAACACCGGTGCATATGATTGGCATCACCGGAACCGATGGAAAAACAAGCGTGGCATGGATGCTGCGCGAGGCCATCTCCCTCCGCTCTGGAAGCGTATGGGCCGTGGGTACACTGGGCTGGATCAGGGATTCCGGTGATATTCTAGACATTGGAAATACGACGCCTTCCATGCTGACGTTACACCGACTTCTGGCCGCAGCACAGGATGCAAAGGTACCGGTAATCATGTGCGAAGCCTCTTCGCACGGGATTGCCCAGCAGCGCATCGCCGGTATCCCGTTCCACACGGCGGTCTGGACCAATCTGGGACATGATCATCTGCAGGTGCATGGCGGCTTTGAAGCCTATGCAGGCGTCAAACAGGGTTTCGTTCATCAGATAGGGGAAGATGGTGGATCGGTGATTTGCAATGCGGATGACGAGGAGATCCATCGCCGCACGTCATTATCGGCTTTGAGATATGGTCATGGCCTGTATCGTGAGGGGCTGATGCTGGGTTGGGAACAGGAACTTCCCGGCATGCTTCGGCTCAGGTATTTCAGGGAAGGCGAGGTGGGCGAAGTCTGTATCGAGGATATCCCTCCGGGAGAATTTCATGCCGAGAATCTTGCCGCAGTCGCGCTGGTCTTGCTCACGGAGAAGTATGCGCGGTTAAGGGATCTTCCTGAACTCCTTTCCGGCATCAGCGCACCGCCCGGGCGGATGCAGCCAATGAATATCGGACGCTGGCAAGTATTTGTGGATTATGCGCACACGCCGGAAGCACTTGAATCCTGTCTCCGCGCTGCCCGTAAACTGACGCGGGCAAGGCTGATCGTGGTGTTTGGTTGTGGTGGTGAGAGGGATCGGGAAAAGCGGCCACAGATGGGGGAGATTGCAACACGCCTCGCGGATGTTGTGTGGGTGACGACCGATAATCCAAGGGGTGAATTACCGGCAGTCATCGCCTCTGAAATCGTACAAGGCATTCCACGCCCGTATCCTGCCAGAGTGAATCTGCAGTTGCATCGCGAACACGCTATTTCCGACGCTGTTCATGCACTGCAAGGTGGTGATCTGCTGGTAATTGCGGGAAAGGGGCATGAGGCCTATATGGAAATCGAGGGTGAGCGGCGAGCGTGGAGCGATACGAACATCGCCGTAGAGGCCTTGCGAAAAAAGTCTGACGTGACGGAATTCAAGACATGCGCATGACATACCGGGAATTGCAGATACGTACGCGGGGGACATGGTATGGTACGCCGCCCTCCGGGGTGTCGGGCCTGAGCACGGATACGCGAACCTTAAAGAAAGGCGAAGCCTTTCTGGCGCTTCGAGGCCCCATATTTGATGGTCACCGGTTTGCCGGCGAGGCCGTGAAGCGCGGTGCGTCCGCTGTGATCGGAGAGGCGGGGGGATTATGGCATTCCATGCCATGCCCACGGCTTGAGGTCAACAACACGCTGGATGCACTGGGTGATATTGCCGGCGCATGGAGACAGCAGTTGTCTGCCACGGTGGTGGCGATTACGGGTTCCTACGGCAAAACCACGGTGAGATCGATGCTGGAACACGGTTTAAGGCGCCTGGGACTGAATGTAGCGGCAACAAACGCAAATAACAATAATCTTATCGGTGTGCCACAAACCATTCTGGGCACGGGAAAAGACGCCGATGTGGCGCTGGTCGAATGCGGAATCAGTGAGATGGGTGCAATGCAGAGGCTGGCCCGGATCGTTCAGCCGGATATTGCGCTGATTACCGGTCTTGCTCCGACCCATGCGGAAGGTCTGGGTGATGTGCGCGGTGTGGCACATGAAAAAGGCTTATTATTGCAATACCTTACGGAAGACGGGTGCGCGGTGTTGGGGGCTGGCGTATCCGCCATGATGCGAGATCGCTTATCTTCCGGTATGGCTTGTATAGACGTGGATGAAGCCGCGGATGCTTCCGTGGTGCATGGACGGATTCAGGAGGGCCGCTGTCTGTTGCGGTGCGGAGACGAAACAGCAACGGTTGAACTTGCCATACCCGCATGCCACTGGGCGGCGGATATGGCGCTAGCCGCCACCGTCATACGCCATCTGACGAACAGGAAGACAAGTGAGATTGCGGATGCACTGGCTGGCTGGCAGGCAGTATCCGGGCGTATGCAACCGCTGCCAGGTATCCATGCATCGATCATCATCCATGATGCCTATAATGCCAATCCGGTTTCCGTAACTGCGGCCCTTGATACCGTCAGACAGATGCCGGGACGCCACTTTGCCGTCCTCGGCGACATGGCGGAGTTGGGCATGGCATCGCGTTCCCTGCATGCTGCGCTGGATATTTCCGGGATGGATGGACTCGTTCTGGTGGGCGGACAGATGGAAGTGCTTGCCGGAGGATGCAGTGCCGCGGAATGGGTTCCGGATGTTGATGCGGCGATACGGACAGTGAAAACGTTGAATCTGCACGCGGGTGATGTGGTGCTGGTCAAGGGCAGCCGCTGCATGGGCCTGGAGAAGGTGGTGGGTGTGCTGACACATCATGGTGCCGAGGCGCCAATGGACGGGGAGAAACGGGAGGAACGAAAAAGGGAGGAGAAAGCCGATGCTGTATAATCTGCTTTATCCACTGGCGGACCGGTATACGTTCTTCAACCTGTTTCAGTACATTACCTTTCGCACCGTCTATGCGTTGATTACCGCATTGTTGCTGAGCTGGGTGATGGGCCCCTCTTTTATCCGCAGATTAAAATCGTATCAGGCAACGGGGCAGCCTATTCGTCATGATGGCCCCGCCACCCATCTCAGTAAAGCAGGCACGCCGACCATGGGTGGCGTGCTTATCCTGTTCGTCCTGGCTGTATCCACACTGCTGTGGGCTGATTTGACCAATGCTTTCGTGTGGCTCGCCCTGTTGCTTACCACGGGCTACGGCGCCATTGGATGGTATGACGATTATCTGAAGATCGTTCGGGGCGATCCCAAAGGATTGCCGGGTCGATGGAAACTGATGTTACAGACGGTGTTTGGAACCCTGGTAGCGTTGGGGTTGCTGCACTTGACACAGCCGATTGTGGATATCCCCTTCTTCAAGGAAGAATGGAATATGGGCTTATGGTATGTTCCCTTCGTGGTATTGGTGCTGGTGGGAAGTTCCAATGCCGTCAATCTGACGGACGGGCTGGATGGACTGGCTGTCGCGCCGACATTCATGGTAGCGACAGCACTGGCCGTGGTGGTATATCTCTCCGGACATGCCGAATTTTCTGAATATTTGCTCATACCACATGTAGTTGGCGCAGGTGAATTGACCGTCTTTTGTGGGGCGATGGTAGGTGCCTGCCTGGGATTTCTCTGGTTTAACACGTATCCGGCCCAAGTGTTTATGGGCGATGTAGGTGCGCTGGCACTGGGCGGTGCGCTCGGCTTTGTGGCCAGCGCCGTACATCAGCAACTGCTGCTGGCTATTGCCGGTGGACTGTTTGTGCTGGAGGCGGTGAGCGTCATGGTACAGGTTGTTTCATTTAAGCTGACGGGAAGGCGTGTCTTCCGCATGGCCCCGATTCATCACCACTTTGAACTCAAGGGGTGGGCGGAACCCAAGGTGATTGTCCGGTTCTGGATCATTTCCCTAGTTCTGGCGCTGGTTGCGCTTTCTACGTTGAAGATGCGATGAGAAGCAGGGATCATCCGGAGACTGCCGTGATCGGCATGGGCCGGACAGGATGCTCCGTGGTGCGGTTCCTGGAGCAGGCCGGCGTTGTCTGTGACACCTTTGATGAACAACTCAAACGGCTGCCGGATAATGTTCATGCCACGCTGCATACCGGAACGCTTCGTCCCATGAATTTGCGGGGCTATGCGCGGGTGATTGTCAGCCCGGGTGTGGACTGGCGGCATCCGGCGCTGGTGTATGCGCGGGATCAGGGTGCGCGGGTGATGGGTGATATCGGTCTGTTCAATGATCATTTTTCCGGTATTCTGATCGCCGTAACAGGCACCAACGGGAAGAGTACCGTCGTACATTTGCTGGGTTTGATGCTGGAAGTTCTGCATGGAGGCGCCGTGGTGGGTGGCAATATCGGCATGCCGATGCTTGATATGTTACATGGCGGCGCAAGCCCGATGCGAGCGGTGCTTGAACTGTCCAGTTTCCAACTGGAGCGTTGCCAGGGCATTCATCCGAAGTGGGCGGTATTGCTGAATGTTCAGCCGGATCATGCGGATATGCATGACGATTTTCACAGCTATGAAGCCGCTAAATTGCGGCTGTTTGAACAGCAGGGTGATGGCGATATGGCCATGTTGCCGCTGGATGGACACTGGAACGGCCTGGCCGGAAGGCTGGCCAAACATGGCGTGCGGGTGCGGCGCTTTGGCGCGACGGCGTACGGGTCGAAAGCCGATGCGGGATTATTGTCCGGCGAGGACGGGGGAGCGCTGTTCTGGACGGAGGCGAATACGCACCGGGAAATTCCTCTTGCATGTTTACGAGTACGTGGCACGCATCAGCAATTGAATCTGGCGGTTGCTGCCCAGGTGGCGGCGGATTCCGGTGTTTCAGCCAATGTTATTACTGAAGCCCTGACCATGTTTCGTGGCCTTAACCATCGCCTGCAGTATATCGGCCATCGTCTTGGCAAGGCATGGTATGATGATTCCAAAGCGACCAATCCGGATGCCGCCGGGGCAGCACTCGCTTCCTTTGAACACGTCATATGGATTTGTGGCGGCCTGACCAAGGGGCTGGATATGGCACCGCTGACTGACATGGTGAAGGTACATGCGGCCTCCGCTTACATCATTGGCAAGCAGACGAAGCCATACAGGGAAATGCTCAAAAAGGCGGGCGTTCCATATAAGGTTGCCCGTGGCATGCAACAAGCAGTGGCGCTGGCCGCGGAAGACAAATTGTTACTCCCTGTATTGCTGGCGCCAGCCGCAGCCAGTCAGGATCAGTTCAGGGACTACGTGGAACGTGGAGAGAAGTTTGCCGAGGCTGTGACCGGGTTGGAGAAGGCATGATCGTAACGACCCCTGCTCCCAAAGCATCCGGATCGTTATGTACGAAACCCTTGGCGCCTGCTGATCCCGTGATGACCGCGAGCGTACTGCTGTTGGCTGTCGCAAGTCTGGTCATGGTAGCCAGCGCCAGCATGAGTATATCCGAAGTGCGTTATGGCGATGCCTACCGGATCATCGGCCACTGGCTGATCTATATGCCGCTGGGTCTTGCGTTGATGTGGTGGATGTCACGCATTGATGTGGATTGGTGGAGAACGGCCATTTTGCCCTTGCTGGGATTTATTTTGTTGCTGATGGTGATGGTTTTAGTGCCTGGAATCGGTAAGGACATCAACGGCGCAAGGCGTTGGTTTTCCCTGTTTGGTCTGACGCTGCAGCCGGTGGAACTACTTAAGCCCGTTCTGGTTATTTATATGGCTTACTACATGGGCTGCTTTCCTGATCGGTTGAAGTATTTTTCTACCGGCCTGGCACCTATGCTGGTGGTTCTGCTTGTCTCCGTGCCGTTGTTGTTGTTGCAGCCGGATTTTGGCAATGCAGTGTTACTGGTGGCGCTATGCCTGTGCATGTGGTTTGCGGGTGGCGTACCGATACGGCATATCATGCTCTTGTTTATCAGTATCGTTCCTGTCGGAGTGGTGATCCTGCTGGCCGAACCCTATCGCATCCGGCGTTTGCTTAGTTTCGTGGATCCATGGGCTGATCCGCTTGGCAGCGGTTACCAGCTTGTACAATCCATGATTGCCTTTGGCGCGGGCGGGCTGCATGGCGTGGGCCTTGGTCAGGGCGTGCAAAAGCTCTTCTATCTGCCTGAGCCATTTACTGATTTTATTACCGCGGTGCTGGCTGAAGAATTCGGTCTCATTGGAACACTTTCCCTGATTCTCCTGTTCGGCATCATCCTGTGGCGTGGCATGCGGCTGGCGCGTCATGTCAAGGATATATATCAACGCATGCTGGTGCTGGGATCAGTGACCCTTCTGGCCGTCACGTTTCTGATTAACATGGGTGCGGCCATGGGCATCATGCCCACCAAGGGTATGCCGATGCCATTGCTGTCTTATGGCGGCAGCGCCCTGCTTGGAACCTGCATATTGCTGGGTCTGATTTTTTCCGTTCAGCGCCATCTTCCTGAAAATGTGCGAAAAAACGGAGTCAGATCGTGATTTGCGTACCGTCTTTTTTCTCATCCCCGGCACAAGCGGGGCCATGCCCCGATTCGCGAACGGGCCGACAGAATATGAAACAGAGGGTACGCAAATCAGAACATGATCCCGCTTGTTCTTTATGTATTGCCGGCGGAGGCACGGGCGGGCATGTGTTCCCGGCGCTGGCGTTGGCCGATATTGTCCGACGGCATTGGCCGCATTTGCAGGTGTCATTTATTGGCGCCGAGCGCGGGTTGGAATCTGAATTGTTACCGGCGCGTGGTGAACAGGCACTTTTTCTAACCATTCATAGCATACAGGGTGCGGGGTTCATGCAACGGTTGCGCGTATTTGCATGGGAACTTCCACGGGCTATTTTGCGTATCTGGAGCGATTGGCGAGCCGTGCGTCCGCGGCTGCTGGTAGGTGTGGGCGGTTATGCCAGCGCAGCGGGTGTCGTGGCGGCGATTCTGTACCGCATTCCCGTCGTACTGTACGAGCAGAATGCCGTTCCGGGGTTGGTTAACCGTAAACTGGCCCGCTTTTGTAAGGGTATTCTTGTGGGTTTTACGGAGGCCGCGGAAGGCCTGCCACAACGTAAATGCGTGCATATCGGCAATCTTGTGCCACCAGCCATTCGGCATATCCGCTGGCAACCCCACGTACCGCCGAGATTGATTGTTCTGGGTGGTTCACAGGGAGCGCAATTCCTGAATGAAACAGTGCCGCCAGCCTGTCGGCTACTGAAGTGCGCGGGGTACAGTTTTACGGTTACGCATGTGGCGGGAGATGGGTCCGGCAGGAAGCCCATGCTCGCAAGAGCCTACCGGGATGCCGGAATTGATGCGGAGGTGCTTGGCTTCTGCCGTGATATGCCCGGATTATACGTTAAAGGCGATCTGATGCTGACCCGCGCAGGCGCCATGAGCGTTGCCGAGGCTGCCGTAGTGGGAATGCCTGCTATCTTCGTACCGCTACCGCATGCCGCGAATGATCACCAGTATTACAATGCCCGCACGCTGGTGTCCCGTGGCGCGGCCATCATCATCGATCAGAAAACGGGCGATGCGAAGATATTGGCGAGTGAGATTGAACACATCCTGTTTGATGCCAAACGATTAAAATCCATGAGTGAAGCTGCGGTGAAATCCGTTCCCGAACGGGGCGAGGAAAAGCTGCTTGGCATGCTGGGAACGTGGCTGGGGCAATGCTGACTGACATGGTGCGGATCAAGGCGCTGATTGCCGCCAATAGCAGATTTGTTGGCGAGATCCGCGACGCCGATACGGGGTGTTTCAGACACAAGGTAGCCCACCATGGATGGATCGGCATGTCTTCGGACGTCAGGACATGAAACGCTGGGTGCAACGCATACACTTCACCGGCATCGGCGGTATCGGCATGAGTGGCATCGCTGAGTTGCTACATAATCAGGGTTTTTCCGTGCAAGGCTCGGATACGGTTGACAGCATCAATGTCAAGCGCTTGCGTTCATTCGGAATCCACGTGTTTATCGGCCATCAGGCCGGTCAACTGGGGCAGGCTCAAGTGGTGGTCGTATCCTCCGCCGTGTCCGGCGATAATCCCGAATGGGTGGAGGCGAGCGAGCGCGGGATCCCGGTGATTCCCCGCGCTGAAATGCTGGCGGAACTGATGCGTATGAAGCAGGGCATCGCCGTGGCCGGCAGTCATGGCAAGACCACCATTACATCGCTGATTGCACATGGCATGGAAACCGCTGGACTGGATCCGACATACGTGATCGGCGGTCGCTTAATCGCCGGTGGCGGCAATGCCCGGCTCGGCGATAGCCCATGGCTGCTGGCTGAGGCGGATGAAAGTGACGGTTCATTTCTGCTTCTCGCGCCGACCATTGCCGTCGTTAGCAATATAGATCCCGAACATCTCGATCATTATGGCGATTTCGCACACCTGATGAATGCCTTTCGGCAATTTACCGCCAGTGTCCCCTTCTATGGGCGTGCGGTATTACACCATGAACATCCGAATGTGGTTCTGCTGCGTGATACGTTACACAAGCCCGTGATTACCTATGGACGCAGCCCGCAAGCCGATGTTCACGTGTTGGGAGTCCGGCGGGAACAGGATACGCGACAGGGACGAACGGGACAACATATCAGCGTTGGCCTGACGAATGGCAAAACGCTGGGGGACTTTTTTTTGCCCATGCCGGGTATGCATAATGTCGAAAATGCGCTGGCGGCGATGGCCGTGCTGCTGGAACTGGATGTGGATGCGGAGACAATCCGCCGATCGTTGCAATCCTTTGAAGGTATCCAGAGGCGCTTCCAGTGTACACCCGTGACCCGGGGCATGCTGGTGGATGACTATGCGCATCATCCCCGTGAAATTATGGTGACACTGGCGACAGCGCGCGCATGCTGGCCGGATGCACCACTCATGGTGCTGTTCCAGCCACATCGTTATACCCGAAGCCGCGATTTAATGGATGAGTTCCTGGGGGCATTTGATGTAGCAGCCGAGGTGGTGCTGTTGCCGATCTATGCCGCAAGCGAACCCGTGATTGAGGGCATCAGTCACGAAGTCATGGCTGCCGGCATGAAAAAACGCGGCCATCGCAACGTGCGTTGCTGCGCGGAACTCGATGAAGCGCGGCATATTGCCAGTGACGCGCTGGCGGCAGGCAGGACAGTCCTGTTGTTGGGGGCGGGATCCATCGGCACGCTGGGCAGGGAATTACGTCGAAACAACAAGCAACGGGGTCAGATCCCGAAGCTCGCACGGGTGAAGGAGTAAAGCGAATGGTGTGTCATTCAAGCCCTGATCTGGATTCCCGGATGGCCTGGCATGTGCAGTTGAGGGAATGGGGTGTGTTGTCGGAAGATGAACCGATGTCGCGTCATACTACGCTGGGCGTGGGGGGAAACGCACGCTGGTATTTCAGACCGGCAAACAGGCAAGCTGCTATTTGCGCCATCCGGTGCGTTCCCGCCGACGTGTCCCTGTTGCCATTGGGGCGGGGCAGCAATCTGCTGATGCCCGATGAAGGGTTTGTCGGACTGGTGATGGATTTAAGCCATCTTTCCGGGATATCCATCAAGGGACAGCAGGTCACGGCTGAGGCCGGGGTGCGCATGAACAGGTTGTCACAGCGCTGCGCCGCGGCAGGTCTTTCCGGTGTGGAATTTATGGCGACGATTCCCGGCAATGTGGGAGGAGGCATTGCCATGAATGCCGGGGCTTTTGGCCAGCAGGTATCCGACGCGCTGCAACATATCGACGTTGTAACACCGGATGGCAACGCCGCCATACTGGATGCCGGAACGCTGGGGATGGCTTACCGCCAAGCACGTCTTCCCGCCGGATCCCTGGTGCTGTCTGCATCCTTCGAACTCCAGCCGGATCATGTGACGGATATCAGGGTGCGCATGCGTTCCATGCGAAGAAAACGGAGCTTTACCCAGCCGCTGGAGAGACCCAACTGTGGATCGGTATTCAAAAACCCTCCGGATGATCATGCCGCACGTTTGATTGAAGCCGCGGGGCTGAAGGGTTTGCGCATCGGTGGTGCGCGTATATCGGGGAAACATGCCAATTTCATCGTCAACGAAGGAGAGGCCAGAAGCAGCGATGTCTGTGCGCTTATCCGGCATATACGGAAAACGGTTGAACAACGTTTTGGCGTCAGGCTCGAGCCGGAAGTGCATGCGCCGGGAGCTCGACTATGAGGGGTTCCCTGAGATGTGGACGGGTTGGCGTACTCATGGGCGGCATTTCCAGTGAACGGGAAATTTCGCTCCAATCCGGCCGTGCGGTCGTGGAGGCGTTGCTGGCACGGGAGATTGAGGTGACGGGTATTGATTTGCATGGAGACTGGCTTGAACAACTGCGCTCGGCCCGTCCGGAAACTGCTTTCATTGCGCTGCATGGGCGCTGGGGTGAGGACGGGTGCGTGCAGGGACTGCTTGAAATCCTTCGCATTCCTTATACTGGATCCGGCGTCATGGCTTCGGCCCTGTGTATGCATAAACCGTTATGCAAATCCGTACTGGAGAAGGCCGGGATGACAATACCCGTGAATGTTCCGTTCGGGGACGATGGCCCAATGCGCTATCCGGTGATCATTAAACCGGTGGCGGAAGGCTCCAGCGTTGGATTGCACAGGCTTTCATGTGCGGACGACTGGCGCGATCTGACCATGGAGGAAGCCGGAGAATGGATGGCGGAGATGCCGGTGGAGGGTGTGGAGGTGGCGGTTTCCGTATTGTGTGGCAAGGCGTTGCCACCCGTAGAGGTTGCGCCGAAATCAGGTGTTTACGATTTTAAGGCCAAGTACACACGTGGCGCAACAGACTATTTTTGTCCGGCGAGACTGTCAGCGGAAACACTTCGCGTGTGTATGCGGCGGGCCGAGCAGGCCGTAGCCGTGAGTATATGCCGGGGGGCGCCACGCGTGGACATGATTGTGACCGATGGCGGCGAGCCGGTCGTTCTGGAGGTGAACACCGTGCCTGGCATGACGGAAACCAGTCTGCTGCCGAAAGCCGCATGGGCCGCGGGGATTGATTTTCCGGATCTGTGTGTGCGGATGCTCAATGCAGCCCGGCTGGATGTATTCGGAGGAGGGGCATCATGATGCACCACAATCGCAAACGCCGGATGGCCACTGGAAGCCGTATAAAGTATGTGCTGAAACGCATGGTGCGTGTGTGTGCAGGCGTGGCGGGTTTGGCGTTCATTCTGGCCGGTGGATGGTGGCTGAATCAGGCATGGTCCGTTGATGCGTGGACGATTCGTGGCGCGCCACCCGACCTGAAAACAGCGATTGATACGGAATTAAGTACAATGAAGACACTGGATTTCATCCACGCATGGCCATCCCGATTGCGTCGGGAACTCATGATTCGTCTGCCTGATCTGGCGGATGTAGAGATTGCACGCAGCTTGCCGGACAGGTTGACAATCGTTGCAAGGGAACGCGTTCCGGTTGCACTGTGGCAAAGTCCGGCCGGGAAGGTGTTACTGGTGGATGGACAAGCCGTGCCTTATCGCGCCTTGCGGCGTGGCGAACCACTGGACCTGCCCCTGATACGCGCGGCTCGATCTGATCTTGGCGATGCGATGAAGTTGTTACTGGCCGTGAAGCAGGGGAATGCCAATCGCTATGCGAATTTGAGCGAACTGATTCACGAAGGCAACGACTGGCGGTTTAATTTTGATCGGGGTCAAAGCTGGCTGTTGCCACACGGTGATGACGGTCAGCGTATACGGGATGTGATCGCTCTCATGCAACAAAAACGCTGGCGCGGCGGAAGCTGGCGCATTGATGCACGTCTACCCGCGCGCTGGTTTATCCGCGTATCGAAGATGGGGGGGGTGATCTGATGACCAGACACGACCAGATCCTTGTGGGACTGGATATCGGAACCAGTAAAATCGCATGCGTGGTGGCAGAGGCCGGGCCGGATGGCAGACTGGATATTGTGGGTGTCGGCACGCATCCGTCGCGTGGCTTGCGTAAGGGTGTGGTGGTAAATATTGAGAGTACCGTCGAATCCATACGTCTGGCCGTTGAAGAAGCGGAACTGATGGCGGGTATTGAGATTAAATCCGTATTCACCGGCATCGCCGGTAGCCATATCCGGGGTTATAACAGTCACGGTGTTGTGGCGATCAAGGGGGGTGAGGTCACGCCCGAGGATGTGGAACGTGTGATTGATGCCGCCCGCGCCATGAATATCCCGGCGGATCAGAAAATTCTGCACATCCTGCCGCAGGAATACATCATTGATTCACAGGATGGTATCCGGGAGCCGGCGGGCATGAGCGGGGTCCGCTTTGAGGCCAAGGTGCATATTGTGACCGGTGCGGTGTCATCGGCGCAAAATATCATCAAATGTTGTAATCGCTGCGGTCTGGATGTTGCGGATATGGTGCTGGAACAGGTGGCGTCCAGCGAAGCCGTGCTGGCACAGGATGAAAAGGATATCGGCGTAGCACTGGTGGATATCGGGGGCGGTACGACGGATATCGCGGTATTTATTGATGGTGCGATACGTCACACGGTCGTTATTCCCATTGGCGGCGATCATTTAACCAACGATCTGGTAGTGGGCTTGCGCACCAGCGCCCGGGAAGCCGACCAACTCAAGAAGAAATACGGCGCCTGCATGGTGTCACTGATCTCTCCGGAAGACCAGGTGGAGGTACCCAGCGTGGGTGGACGCCCACCGCGGCCCACGCCGCGACAGGTGATGGCGCAGATCCTGGAACCGCGCGTCGAAGAGCTCTTTGAACTGGTAAAGGGTGAATTACACCGCTCGGGCTTTCAGGAACTTATGGCTGCCGGGCTGGTTTTAACCGGTGGCAGCAGTTTACTGGATGGCATGGTCGAACTGGCCGAGGAGATATTCGACATGCCGGTCCGGCTTGGCCGCCCAAGCCGCGTGGGGGGGCTGGTGGATGTGGTATCCAGTCCCATTTATGCCACGGGGGTCGGTCTTATCCTGTACGGGCAATGTTATCGGCAAACCACCCCTGCAAGAAAAAAGTCAGGCAGATCGGCATTGGCGCGTGTATGGGCGCGTATGCGCCATTGGTTCGGGGACACGACGTGATAACCGATCAGCTCGCCTCCTCCCCTGATCAGCCCTATCAATTCTGTCGGGGATTACACGGCATGCAGATAAACAGGAAGATACATCAAGAGATTCACATCACAGGAGGAATATTATGAGTACGTTATATACACTGGAGGATACACTGGGGCAGTCGGCCCGGATCAAGGTGATTGGCATAGGCGGCGGCGGCGGCAACGCGTTGAATAATATGATTGATCAGAATCTGCGTGGCGTGGAGTTTATCATTGCCAATACGGATGCGCAGGCCATCGAAAATAGCCACGCGGATACTAAAATTCAGCTTGGCGCGGAAATCACACGCGGGTTGGGAGCGGGGGCCGACCCACAGACAGGCAAGATGGCGGTGGAAGCCGAGCGTGACCGTTTGTGCGAATTGCTGACGGATACGGATATGGCATTTATTACCGCCGGCATGGGTGGCGGCACGGGCACGGGTGGAGCGCCGGTGATTGCCGAAGTGGCCAGGGAGGCGGGCGTGCTGACGGTTGCTGTTGTGACCAAGCCCTTTAATTTCGAGGGCAGGCGCCGTATGCGCCAGGCGGAAGCGGGCATTGCCGAACTGGGCAAGCATGTAGATACGCTGATTATTATTCCCAATCAGAAATTGATTGGCGCGGTCGGCAAACACACGACCATGCTGGAAGCCTTCCGCAAGGCGGATGATGTGTTGCTACAGGCAGTACGCGGCATAGCCGAGTTGATTACCCATACCGGCTATATGAACATGGATTTCGCCGATGTGAAGGCCGTGATGAGCGAAACAACCGGTATGGCCATGATGGGCAGTGGCGTGGCGAGTGGTGAGAGCCGGGCTTGTGAGGCGGCGGAACGGGCTATCTCTTCACCACTGCTGGAAGATGTGGATATCCATGGTGCGCGCGGCATTCTGGTCAATGTTACAGGCAATGAGGAGATGACACTCGCCGAGTATGATGAAGCGGTCAGTATCATCCATAATATGGCGGATGAGGACGCCAATATTATCTGCGGCATGGTCTATGATCAGAATGCGGATGACGAGATGCGCGTAACCGTGGTGGCGACAGGGCTTACCAACGAGGCGTCTCCTAGGCTTACCACTGTCAAAATCGATCCCGAGGGAAAAACATTGCCGAAAGCACCGATATTGCTGGGTGCGAAAGCCTTGCAAACGAGGATGAATGATACTCAGGTGACGCAGGCGCCGTTGTTCGGTCATGAAGAACCTTATGATGAAGGCCTCTTGCAGGTGCCAACATGGATCCGGCGACAGGCGGATTGAAAAGAAGGGTGTAAAAACGGACAGACTTTGCGGAATGTGTGATTTATGACAGAATGCGCCCGGTTTATTTGCAAGAGGCTCGTAAGGGAAGAGGAAAGTGTGTTTTTCGCTTCCCATGGCGTACAAAGGTCACGGATGGATTTTCCACGGCTTCATCAAATATAACTCTGGTGTGTCATTCCGGGGAGGTAGATACATGGTATCACAAAGGACACTGAAGCATCCCATTCGCTGTAGTGGAATCGGGCTGCATTCCGGTCACAAGGTGGAACTTTCGTTGAGACCGGCACCTGAGAATACAGGCATTGTGTTTCATCGTATGGTGGATGGGCAGTGTGTGAAGATACCGGCACGCGCCGAATATGTAACCGATACACGGATGTGTACGACGCTGGGAAAAGGCCGCGCGCGTATTGCCACGGTAGAGCATTTGCTGTCGGCCATGGCCGGGCTTGGCATTGATAATGCGGTAGCCGAAGTCAGCGGATCCGAAGTGCCTATCATGGATGGATCGTCAGCACCCTTTGTCTTTCTCATTCAGTGTGCGGGCATCCGGGAACAGTCCGCTCCCAAAAAGGTGCTGCACATCGTTAAAAAGGTCAGTATGGAGAAGGGCGAAAAACGTTGTTCCCTGTACCCGTCCGCCGGTTTCAAGGTGAGTTATATGCTTGATTATGAGCACCCGTTGTTGCACAAACAGAAATCCAGCGTGGATTTTTCCAGTCAGGCCTATACTCGTGAGGTGGCACGGGCGCGCACCTTCGGTTTTTTACATGAAATTGAAGCATTGCAGAAGGCCGGTTTGGCGCTGGGTGGATCGCTTGAGAATGCGATTGTGCTGGATGCCTTCCGGGTGGTGAATGAGGGCGGACTACGTTACGAGGACGAATGCGTTCGGCACAAAATTCTGGATACGGTGGGGGATCTGGCATTGGCCGGATATCCGGTGGTGGGTGCCTTTGAAGGTGAGAGAACCGGTCATGATATGAATCATCGCCTGGTCAAGGCATTATTGGCGGATACCTCTGCATGGCGCATTGAGGAACTACAGGAAGACACGCTTGCGGCTTCGCAAGAGACGAGAGAGGCCGTCGCACAAGCCCTTTGATAATGATCAGTAGAGTCGTCTGTCATTGCGCCCTTCGGATCTTGACATCCATCTGTTCAATCTACGGACATACGGCCATGCCAAATGAAATACAACGTGCGTTATTCACGAATCGTGCAGGATTCTCCTGCCGATGAATGAGGGGATGCGGGATCAGGCGCTGTTGCTGGATGGCGTTTTGTTGAACAGGGCGATGATGATTGAACGATGTCGAGGACTATGACGGGCAACGGATGGATGGGTGAGGATGTGAGCATCGCAGCACATGCCACCATGGGGCAAAAGACGGGGGGCTCCCGAGGCGTTACGAAAAAACGTTTGTTTTTCGTTTGTACCCCGTTCAGATGAATTTATTTCACCCGGATGGAGGTAGCGTACCCGATCTCCTATGCGGCGCGCTCAATCGAAGTACAGAGCCCGATCCCCGAGACTCCACGGGGTCGTAACCACGTGTCAAATATTGAGAGAAAACAGGATGAAAAATGGGAATAACGCAATCACACCAGCCTGAACCCGGTTCGCCAGTTTCGGTCATGCTCATGCCGCAACCGGTGGACGAGGACGAGGTCAACCTGCTCGATTTGTGGTGTGTGCTGCGCCGTAGGAAGTGGATCATCATGGCTGTTGCCGGCATGGCGACGGTGGCGGGCCTGATTTATGCCCTGTTAGCACCGCCTGTATACAAGGCTGAGGCCTGGTTGTTACCACCGCTGGCAGAGAATGTGCAGGGATTGAATGTGCAGGGATTGAATGTGCAGGGATTGAGTGTGCAGGAATTTACGCCGAAACGCGTCTATGCCTTATTCGAGATGAATCTGAAGTCCCGTGCGTTACGCCGCAGGTTTTTCGATGTACACAAAGTGGGCGATCAGTTGGTGCCGGATCGTGGAACGAAAGTGCGCATGAATATTATATTTGACAAGCAGTTTAACAAAAACCTGAAGGTGACGAGGGTCAGGAAGGATAATGCAGTCATTGTAGTCAATTTTGAGGGGCGGAATCCGCAGTCCGCCGTTGAATGGGTCAACGGTTTTATTGCCATGGCGCGTCATGAAACCGTGCGTGAACTGACAGGCGATATAACACACCGCATTGTGCTGGCCAAACAATCGATATCGAGACAAATCTTCAGCAAGCGCGATCTGGCCAGAAAGCGGAAACTGGACCGTATTGATAGATTGCAGGTTGCGCTGGCCATTGCGTCCGGCATGAATCTGGTAGAAAACCGGATCCAGTTTGGGTTTGGCGGTCGATTACAGACAGGCAACATAGGTACCGGGGCGCTACCCTTGTATTTATTGGGCTCAAAGGCCTTGCGTGCGGAACTGGGGTGGCTGAAAAAAAGAACAAACGACGATCCCTTCATTCCAGACTTACGCAACTTGGAAGAGCGTCTTGCCTGGCTGGGTAATATTCATGTGAATCCGGCAAAAATCAGGGTTGCCCGGCTGGATCAGGCCGCCATCGCGCCGGATCACCCCATCAAGCCGAGGCGAAGGCTGATTGTGCTTGTGGCGTTATTCGGTGGGCTGATGCTGGGCGTCTTCGCCGCCTTCTTTGCCGAAGTCTTGGCCAAAGCGCGCGTGGAACTATCTTCTACCGAGGTGGATGCGTGATGCTACCAAAACTATTGGGTAAAGGTAACTACTCAGCACCCCCGTCTTTTGCCCCCTGGCGGCGTTGGCTCGGATGCTCGAATCCTCACATATAGACACATATGCTACGGATTCTGCGCTTCTCGCGCCTTGCCATGGCACAAAATCCAAGGGTGCTGAGTAGCGGCTCACCCCGCTTCGCGGCGCCCAATCCAAGAGTAACAAAATCAAGCACCTACGATTTTGTTACTCAAGAGTTACTCCTGATCATTTCTTCATCCGCGTTGCCTATCATCTCTACAAAATAACTTTGCGGCCAGAGTTTCCCTCCCCAAGAATACATCTTCTTCATCTCAGTGTTAAACAGCGTGTAAAATTGATCCCCCTCCAGAGTGCCCGGCAGATAGCAAATTGCCGGAGGTCAATAAGGAGTGTTAATCGTGGAAACGATAGCCAAAGTGAGGCGTGATTATCATGTCCATGGCAAGAGCCTAAAGCTGGATTGTACGGGATCGAGGTCTATCCCGTAATACGGTGCGAAAAAGCATTCGCACGGATGTTACTGAGCTGGAGTATACACGCTCGGATTCATCCCCGAGTCAGCCTGAATTGGGTGCATACAGAGCCTCCCCCAACTCTGAATTTCTTTTCGTGTCAGAAAAGGGTACGCCGATCACGAGGCAGGCCGCATGGCGGATATTCAGAGAGGCTGGAGAAAAGGCATCCATAGAGGTTAAGGTTCATCCTCGCATACTCAAGGATTCCTGTGGCTACTATCTGGCTGACCGGGGCTGTGATACCCGTTTGATTCAGGAGTATCTAGCCCACAAAAATATTCAGAATACTGTTCGTTATACTCAGACCAACGCCAAACGGTTCGAGGGATTGGGGCGTTGACTATAAGATGCCTCCCATCCATGATGCGAATATGAGCATTGCACTGAAATTATACGACAAACTGCGCCAGGCCACCACCAACGACGAACGAGCCCGCCTCATTGCTGATGCCTTTGAGTAATTTGAGGAACGCTATCCCAATCTGCAACAGGTCGTCACCACAGCCCGGGCGCGGGAAACGGAGTTACGCCTTCAGAAGGAGATACAAGGCGTCCGTCTTGAAATCAAGCAGGTGGAAGGTTCGCTGGGGAAAGAGATCAAGCAGGTGGAACGGCGCCTTACCCAGGCAATCCACCGGCAAACCCTGTGGGTAATCGGCTCAATAGGCACAATCCTGGCATTATTGCGATTGATGGGCAGTATTCCGCAATAAAAAACTCGGCCGCAAGCGATCGGGTTTTCAAAACAAACCCAGCTGTTTCGCATGGTCTTCCCTGCCATCCGGCACAAGCAATTGCCCTTGAACATACTTCCTGATCGTTTCTTCATCTGCATTGCCGATCGTCTCTGCAAAATAACTTTGAAAAATGCTGCCCAGACATGAACTTGCTATTCATGCCATGCAAAAATTTTTCGAAGAATGAATCCTGAATGGTCAATCGGCATCGCCGAACCAAGAGTAAAGCTTACGGTGAAACCGCGAGCGATCGACATGATTACCGAAGAACTGTGTCTGATATTTACCGGTTCAAACAGAGCCATGCTTACCCTGATGTTTGAGGATAAGGTTCGCCCGTTTTTCCATCTCTGTGAAAAAATCACATTGGATAGAATCGAGGAAAGTAAATACGCGTCCTTTCTGAAAAAAGCCGCACTGGGCCAGTGGAACGCTGAACTGCCCGATGATGTGGTCTCAATTATCCTGCAGCTTTCCAAAAGGCATCCGTACTATGTCAATGCCTTGTGTTCCCGCTTATGGCGATACGCGGAAGCGCCCGCATGTGAAACTGCGGAATCTGCGTGGAAAGATATCTGTGAGCAGGAGGGTGGCAGAATTGCCAAAGACATTGCCACGCTGAAGCCGAACCAGAGAGCCGTTCTCAACGCGCTTGCGATCACACCGACAGATCGCCCTTATGCCAAAGATTTCCTGGCCCGGATCAATCTTTCCAATAGCAGTGTGCAGCGCGTGATCCGATTTTTGCTTGACCGTGACCTGATATACGTCGATAAAATGAAGGCGTACCGCCTGACCGATCCGTGTCTTGAGCAATATCTGGTTTCCCTATCTTTTTGATGGAGGAGAAAGTGCTGGAAAATCGCAGCTTTCGCGGTAAGTCTTGCTGGGGATACAAGACTGTTCTGGCCACAGTCCAGAGACTGCAACGCTGAGTGAAGATTGGGATCGGCCCGAGGGAGGAGTGAGGCATGGAAGCATTTGCAGGGAATGAAGTGAATGCATTTTGCTTCGATGGAACGCTGAATGGATAGCTATTACCGCTATTGGGGCAAAGCCAGAACCAAGCTGGAAGTAGACTACTGCACATCAGATGACAGGGACGAAGACATCGCTGTCCAGCATGACATAACTGTTGAAGAGCTTCACAGGCGAGTCAGACAACATGGATGGAAGAAGGCTCCCAAAGGAAGCGATTATGCTGCCTATCATCTACTGCCGTATCACTGTTTGGATGTGGCGGCTGTTGGATGGTTGCTGCTTAACCCAGACACACAGCTTGGTCAGCACCTGTCTGGAAAAATTGGTGTTCAGGCCGAATGGCTACAGCGTTTTTTCACCTGTTGCCTTGCCCTACATGACATTGGCAAGTTTTCACGAGCATTCCAAGGTTTGCGGTACGGAATGTCGGATGTGCTGGTAACAAAGAATCCCAAAATGCCTTATACGGAGCGACATGATTCGCTCGGATTCCTGTTGTGGAAAAAGCACCTGCTATCCGGATTGAAATTGGAATATGCATGGATTGAAAACATTGGGTCATGGATAGAGATTGTGACTGGCCACCACGGACAGCCCCCAAAGAAATCGGGCGGACGACTTCAAAATACGTTTATGAAGGAAGATCGGGATGCCTCAATCATGTTTGTCCGGGACATTGTTTCGCTTCTGCTAGAAGACTTTGATGTTTCACCGCTTCAACAGAATGCGATTAAGAAGCATTTAAAAACAGTATCATGGCGGTTGGCTGGTGTTGCGGTGCTGGCGGACTGGCTGGGTTCCAATCAAACATTTTTCAAATATGTAAAGCGGCCGATGTCGTTGGTTGACTATTGGGAAAAGCATGCGCTGCCTTCAGCTAATAAGGTTCTGCAAACCCTGCCTGCTGCGCCACAGGCAAGCGCATTTGGGGACGTTTATTCACTATTCCCGGCTATCATCAAGCAAGCAACCCCACTTCAACAGTACGCCATGGATGAACCTTTGGCAGATGAACCTCAGTTGTTTATTCTGGAGGATGTAACAGGTGCGGGGAAAACCGAAGCCGCGCTGACGCTTACACACCGTTTATTGGATGCGGGTCTGGCTGATGGATTGTATGTGGCATTGCCGACCATGGCCACGGCCAACGCGATGTATGAGCGGCTGGGTAAGGTTTATCGCCGTTTGTTCGATGCGCATGCGCAACCATCATTGGTGCTGGCGCACGGTGCCCGCGAGTTGTCCGATGCGTTCCGGCAGTCCGTTGCCATAGTGCAGCAGTGTGAGGATGCTGGTTATGGTAAGCAGGAGGATAGTGCGTCTATATACTGCAATGCCTGGATTGCAGATAATCGTAAAAAAGCGCTGCTGGCGGATGTCGGTGTCGGCACATTGGATCAGGCTTTGCTTGGCGTGTTGCCTGCTCGCCATCAGTCGCTGCGCCTGCTGGGACTTGCCCGCAAGGTTTTGCTGGTGGATGAGGTGCATGCCTACGACAGCTACATGCAAGTGTTGCTGGATAATTTACTGGAGATGCATGCCCGCCAAGGCGGCAGTGTCATTCTGTTGTCTGCCACATTGCCGCAGGCGATGCGTGAAAAGCTGGTGGCGGCCTTCCATAGGGGCTTGGACAGGGATGCGCCGCAGCTCAGCGCAGAAATAGGCTTCCCATTGGCGACACACACGCCACCGATAACCGCGATTGAGCAGGTGGTGAAAACTCGTGCAGAAGTGCAACGCACTGTATCCGTGCAGCGATTGGATGCGGAGCAGGCCATCTTTGAACGGATCAGGCAGGCCACCGCACAGGGGCAATGCGTATGCTGGCTGCGCAATACCGTCAAGGCAGCACGCCAAAGTTATCTAGATTTATCGGCGTGGCTGGATATCGATCACCTGCATTTGTTCCACAGTCGTTTTGCTATGTTGGATCGCCAGCGCATTGAGAAAGATGCGCTGGCGCGATTCGGCAAAAAGTCAGGCCATGAACAGCGTTCAGGTCATGTGCTGATTGCCACGCAGGTGGTGGAGCAGTCGCTGGATTTGGATTTCGATGTGATGATCACCGATCTTGCTCCCATTGACCTGCTGATCCAGCGCGCTGGCCGGTTGCATCGCCATATCCGCGACGCTCGTGGTAAGCGGCTGGATACGCAGGGAGTGGGTGATCAGCGCGGGGAGCCCGTGCTTCATCTGTTTACCCCTGATCCTACAGATGATGTGGACGAAAACTGGCTGAAAACCCATCAGTCGGGGACTCAGTCCGTGTATCCACATATCGGCCAGCTCTGGCTGGGTGCAAGGCTTTTGATGTATGACTTGCAGGGTCGATTTACCATGCCGGATGATGCCAGAGCCCTGATTGAGGGTGTCTATGCCCCCGCAGATGAAGGAAGGGTGCCGAAAGCATTGTTGGATGCATCCACTGATGCGGAAGTAAAACATATGATTCAATGCAGCATGGGGAATTTTAACGCCTTGAAACTGGATGCGGGCTATACACGTTCCAGTGGTGACTGGGATGAGGAAACGCGAATTCCGACGCGGTTGAGCGAACAGGAAACTATTTCCGTTGTCTTGGTGCGTCTGGAACAGGGCAGGCTACAGCCATATGCAAAGGTTCCACATCATGCATGGGCTTTGAGTGTGGTCACTGTTCCGCAGTGGGAGTGGACCAATGCAAGGCAGTATATTTCTGATGAGATGCAGGCCATGATTGATGGATTGAAAGCAAAGGAAAAGGAACTGCGCTGGCTGGAGGTGTTTCCGATCACGAATGTGACAGCCCGTTTTTACGATGCCAACCACGGCTGGCATAGCGGCCAAGGGGAGCAACCATGAAGTTCAATCTGATTACCGATGCATGGATTCCTGTAAGACGTCAGGATGGAAAACCGGATACCATTGCACCTCACCAAGTTGTAGAGCAAGAGAACCCGGTGGTTGAAATGCGCGTGCCACGCCCTGATTTTCAGGGGGCCTTGTATCAATTCTTGATTGGTCTGCTGCAAACATGCTTTGCGCCTAATGAAGACGAGTGGTTGAAATATTGGAAATATATGCCCGATGTTGATGAACTGAAAACCAAATTTGAGCAAGAGCAAGTGAATAAAGCATTTGAACTCTACAATCCGGATGGTCCTGCATTTATGCAGGAACATCCAAACACGCGTCACCCCGATAAGAAGAAAATGTTTGACGGTGTAGAGTGGTGTCCCATTGAAGATTTGATCGGGGGTGAATTAAGCGAAAATACTCGAAAAAAGAACAAGGATTTATTCACCAAGTCCGGGCGAATAAAGGTGGTTTCTCCTTACTGGGCAGCACTTGCATTATTCAATGTTCAAACCAGCGGCGTGCTTGCGTGGGGAAAGCACCGCATCGGTTTACGAGGAAACGCACCATTGACGACGCTACTTATCCCGGATGACCAGAATATTCCACTTTGGCATCATCTGTGGCTGAATGTGATTAGCAAGGAACAAGGTAGTCTGATCCAGGGCGATTGGAGTAAAAAGGATATGGCTGATATCTTTCCCTGGATGGGAATTACGCGCATCAGTCCGGGTAAAAAGCCGTCCACCTCACCTCAAGATGCTAATCCATTGCAGCACTACTGGCCCATGCCTAGACGAATTCACTTGAGATTTGAACCTACAGCACCTGATGCTTGTTGTGATTTGACAGGCGAACGAATTGATTGTGGCGTATCAAAATATAAACGGGTAACAGATGGCGTGTATTACACCAACGGATGGGTTCACCCCCTTTCACCTCATACCAGAACGGGAAAAAATAGGTTTCCAAAGCCAGTTGATGGTAGAAATGCGGGGCAGGGACTAAGGCAGTGGGTGTCGCTAAATTATGATGAATATACAGACGAAGATGAAAAGACAATGCGCTGGGGTCGTGCGTTGGTTGTGCAAGATTTTTACGATAATAAACCCGAGTTAGGTATCAAGACCAAACTTTGGTGTTTTGGCTATGATGCGGATAGTGCCAATGTCAGATGTTGGTACGAATCAAGCATGCCAACATTCCATGTCTCTGCTGACAATGTGGATGCTCTAAAGGCTCATGCAACCGATGCATTGCAACTGGCGCAGAAGATGTTTGAACGTTTTCGCATGGCCCTTATCCGCGCATGGTTCAAACCTCAGCGAGACAGTAAAGGTAAGGAAAGCTGGAGCCACATCACCAAATCCATCAACAAGGCAGGGCACTTAAGCTCGTACAAAAACATTGATTATGAATACTGGGAAGCATTGGAGCCTCATTTTATTACATTGCTGGAGGAGATTATACAATATGGCAATACTGAGGGGCAGCCTATGGATGCATTCAAGGCATGGCTCAAGGCTATACGGAATTACTGTAAACAACACTTTGATCAGTATGCGCTAAAGGAGACGATAGACGGATCGGATATGAAGCGTGTGGTTCAAGCTAGAAACGATTTGTTTAAAGTCTTGCATTCCAGAAAAGACCCATTGCTAAAATCCATTGATGACTACGAGATGCCGCGGGAGGTAAACCCATGAAGTATGGATTCCTGAATGATGGAGAGCAATCCACATTATTGAGATGGCATGAATGGCTGGATGATAACCGAGGTGACAGGGCGCGGTTGCGCAGGGCGGAACGGGCTGAAGATATCTTGCTGACCAATGCCTTCTTCCACTTTCTGCAGTGGATGCCCGATAGCTGGCATGAAGAAAAGCGAATACTGACCAGAGCGGCGGTGGCGGGGCTGGTTTCGCATATCAAGGAAGACAGATGTATTAAAAGCGATGGATACCAGCCCAGGGATAAATCCGGGCCCATGAATATCGCTTCGTTTGCCGAACTGCTCGCCTATCCGATCAAAGGCGAGCCGCCAGTAAGTGAACTGCGATTTCAGCAATTGCAGAAAAGCCGCACCACCGATGAATTCTATCGACGGATGCTGCGTGTGATCCGACTGCTTGATGGCCATGTCAATATTGCTTCCATGGCCAGTGATATCATTCATTGGCATGCCGAATTTAATCACAATGCGGATCGAGAGCCTGGAAATCGGCTGGCGGTACGCTGGGCAAGCGACTATTTCATCACCCATAATAAACCAAGCAAAGGAGATAAATGATGAGCCGTTTTATTCAATTACACATATTGACCGCATACCCGCCTGCAAACCTGAACCGCGATGATCAGGGGAGGCCGAAAACTGCAAGGATGGGCGGTTATGAACGCTTGCGTGTTTCTTCGCAGTGCCTAAAGCGCACGTGGCGGACATCGCAAATCTTTGAAGATGCCATAGATAAAGGCGTGCGCACTAAAATGGTTGGCGTTGAGGCGTTTGAGAAACTATCAAAGTTTCCAGCGCTTACCAAAAAAAATCGTACGACCATTGCCAAGAATATTGCAAAAGTATTTGGGTCGCTGAAAGGCGATTCATTGGTTCTGGATACCTTGGTATTTGTGTCCCAGACCGAGAGAGCAAATATTGATAAAGTTATCGACGGATTCAAGAATGGTTTGGGTAGCTCAACCGTGGACTCTAATGCCTTTGGCGTAAAACTATTCAAAGCGCTGTCATCTGATATTGCTCCGTCAGTTGCAGCATTGATTACGCTTCTGAAAGGTGATCATGAGATGGCAATGTTGCGTGATGATTGGAACGGGGCGACTGGAATCAAGGACATTATCAAAGGAAAGGAGTATCAAACTCAAGAAGATAAAAGTACTTTTGATATAGACAAAATGACCAAGCGTGCTTCCGATTGGTTGCCTGATATAGCAGGAGACACTCCCGTTCCCGAGGATCAATTAGAACTGTTTTTTGCAAAGGAGTACACAAAACAAACCAAAGATATTCTTAAAGCCTTAAAGCTTGGCGGCGCATTGAGGTCCGGTAAAACAGCCAAGGAAGTGGAATATGGCGAACTGAAACACAAGGATCCAATACAGCTCTGTGAGGGCTGGGAAGATCAGGTTGAGATATGGGTAGAAGAAGTCAGGTCTTCTGAAGATGATGATTATACATCGGAAGGTAATACCCTTCGTCTAAAGCTTGTTGTTTCTCCGGGTTCAATTTCAAAGAAGGATATTTTGACCAACGAGCATACAAATGCCGATATAGCTTTATTTGGAAGAATGTTGGCTGACTCTATTGATTACAAAATGGAGGCAGCCTGCCAAGTTGCTCACGCGATCAGCGTACATCCCGTCGTGATCGAAGATGATTACTTCACAGCAGTGGATGATCTTAACCAGTACAGGAATGACGCTGGCGCAGCCCATATTGGTGAAACCGGCTTTGCAGCAGGATTGTTTTATTCCTATGTCTGTATCAACAGGAAGCAATTGATCGAAAACCTTGGCGGTGATGAAGATGCTGAAAATCTGGCAGGTAAGGCTATTCGTGCCCTGACGGAAGCGGCGGTCAAGGTTGCGCCATCTGGCAAACAGAACAGCTTCGGGTCGCGTGCCTATGCATCCTATGTACTGGCGGAAAAGGGAGATCAGCAGCCTCGTTCGCTTTCTGTAGCTTACCTGAAACCCATCAACAACCGTGAAAACGATGATTATGTACCGGATTCTATTGCCGCATTGATCAAGCAAAAGTCCAGTTTTGACAAAGTCTATGGAAAGTGTGCGGAAGAAGAATACGAACTCAATGTGCCGGATGAAAAAGGTACGCTGGAAAAGCTATTGGACTTTGTTGGTACATAGGAGTGGGTCATGAATGATTACCTGCTCTTCAGACTTTATGGCTCCATGGCAAGTTGGGGTGAAATTGCCATGGGTGAAACGCGGCATACAGCCAGCTATCCGAGTAAGTCTGCCATCATCGGTATGATCGCGGCAGCACTGGGTATTCGGCGCGATGAGGAAGAAAAGCAGCGTGTATTAGCTCAGCACTATGCGATGGCGGTGGAAGTCCTTACTCAAGGCGCCCTATTACGGGATTATCATACGACACAGGCACCTGATTCGGTTGGGGATTTTTGGTATCGAACGCGCCGTGACGAACTGCTGTTGGGCAAAAAACGCATCCGCGGCGCTATCCAATCCAGCCGAGAATACCGAACGGATGCCTTGGCGGTGGTAGCGGTCAAGGCATTGCCAGGAGCGCCCCATGGATTGCACTGCATTAAGAAACATTTGAACAAACCTAAGTTTCATCTTTATCTAGGGAGAAAATCCTGCCCGCTGGCCGCGCCCCTGCACCCACAGATTGTTTCGCGGCATAATTATTATGAGGCATTTAAGGCATATCAACATAAACAGCTCTTGCCTGTTCACGCTGACGATACAGAGGGGTTGTCAAACCGTGATGTCTATTGGCTGCAACTGGGAAAACAACGTCATTATTATTGGGAAGGCGAAACAGACGACTTTTCCAGTAAGGTCGATTTGGGGCGTATGCAAACACGAACAAGGCATGATCAGCCGTTATCCCGTGCGCGCTGGCAATTTTCGCCGCGTCAGGAGCATTATCTTTACATAGCTGGGGGTGAATGATGTATTTCTCCCGTATCCGATTGCGGCCAGAGATTTATAGAAGTACGCAACTGGCAACTGTGATTGCTCAAAACCCATATGATATACATCGCTTGTTCTGGGATCTGTTTACTGATGAGAAAAAACGTAATTTTTTATTTCGGGAAGAGATTGCTCGTGAACAATTGAGTGTTCGCTCAGGTGCTCGCGGTGAGCCTGTTTATTATGTTGTATCCACGACCCGGCCAAACACAGATAACCCACTTTTTCAGGTGGATGAGAAGGCGTATCAACCGCAATTGTCAGCAGGTGACATATTAAAGTTTGAACTGCGAGCGAACCCAATTGTGAACGGCAAAGCGGATCGGGAAAATCCTGAGCAATTTTTAAGGGAGAGGAGCAAACGAGATGTGAAGGATAAGTCAAAACTAACAAAACGACGCGTCCGTCATGATGTCGTGATGCATGAACAAAGAGTTTTTCTTCAAGGGCTTTGCTCAGAACTGAACCTGGACGTTCAAACGCATGCTGATCAGAAGAAGAGTGAATTAAAACAGCTTCTTTTATCTCGGGGTGGTCAGGAATTGGATAA
>VAOZ01087002.1_pt1 | contig 31253 bp, 26 predicted proteins | sample 3394041 | NCBI WGS metagenome assembly VAOZ01 (sample SAMN08290431, study PRJNA428436) | hydrothermal vent metagenome | isolation source: Deep-sea hydrothermal vent chimney | place: Indian Ocean: Southwest Indian Ridge
GCCGTCGATGGCAGCCATGTATGTATTTGGCAAACTCGGCGCGCCACCATGGAACAATCGATTCCCTCTCAGGATCAGGATGGAGGCACGCATTCCGGGATAACAATCTTCAAACATGAGACAAATCGCATCATAAATATCCGAAACCGGTTTTTCGAAAATGACCATCTCAAGGATTTCTGATGTTTTCTCATTCACACTGTCCATTCGCTTACGTGCGCTAATATCTGTAATGGAAACCAATAGCTGGCCCCATGTATCCTCATGCCCGGGTATGATCGAAATGCGTATCAGGGTATGGACCTCTTCCCCTGTCAACGTTTTGGTGACCGTTTCACCAGCCGCGCAGCTTTCGCCTCCGGCCAGAGAAACCAGCGCCTCTTTGAATATCCCGAGGAACGCCTCGGTAAAGGTTTTATCTATTTCTTCAAGAAACTGCCTCCGGCCATCGGCTTGATAAAGATTTAGCGCTGCCTTGTTGACCTGAAGGACTCTGACCTTCCCCGCGCACATCCCGACCGCTTCCTGATGGCTTTCAAAGTATGCCTCCAGAGCATCCGGTCCGGAGGGACACCACTGCCCGATGATACTTTTTACCCCTGACATATCTCCCACCCACAAAGGAACAGGAGCCTCGTCGAACATGCGCCTAAACGCATCATCCGGCAATAGAAAGGAAGATGGCACCTCGTATTCCCACTCTGCGGTCGTGGTCACCTTACGAGCCCCCATCCAACAGTTCGCGGAAAATACGACTAAGCTCGGGGACAGATGTTGGCTTACTTACAATACGGCAGCCTTTCAGCCCCTCCATCTCTCTGCGAACCTGCCTCTCGCCATAACCTGTTTGAAACAGGATAGGCAAGCCCGGAGATGCCACACGCATGCGAAGCGCAGCATCTACACCACTCAACTGCGGCATGACCACATCCAGTATGGCCAGACGAATCTCATCCCGATGCTCGCCGAACAGTCTGACTGCCTCTTCTCCATTGGCCGCTATCAACACGCGATAACCCATGCTTTCTAATAGTTCGCGGGAGACTTCGCACACCAGTTCCTCATCATCGGCCAACAGGATAGTTTCGCCATGACCCTCTACCCGCACCTCTTCTTCCTCGGATGAGGGGGCGATATCGGCTTGTTCAAGCAGGGGAAGAAATACATGAAATGCGCTCCCTGTTCCCTCCTCGCTTTCCACCTCAATAACACCGTGATGAGACTGCACCGCGCCATACACCATGGACAAGCCCAGCCCCGTACCTTCACCAGCACTCTTGGTCGTAAAGAACGGCTCGAATAATTTTCCACGGCACGCCTCCGGGACACCACGTCCATTGTCTTCCACAGTCAGTCGGACATAGCGCTTGCGCGGAATATCCGGATGGCGTTTCCATAGGGCCTCATTCGCTTCCGACACCTTCAGTGAAACATGAATTACCGGGTGGACTCGCCCGGTAACGGCGTGCCTGGCATTGGTAACGAGGTTCAGCAATACCTGTTGCAACAGGGTCGCATCACCCAGCACCACACATTCGCCTTCCGGTACGACCAGTGTGAAGCTAATATTCTCGGGAACACCGCCATGTGCCAGCTTGAATGCCTCTTTCAGGAAGGAGGGTAATGACATGGGCTGCATATTCGTCGCACCCTTGCGCGCAAAGGTCAGCAATTGTGCAAGCATCCCCGCAGCGCGGAATCCTGTTGTCTCGACCAGTTTCAGCTTCTCCCGCGCCTCTGGATGATCCGTCAGCGTATTGCGGACGAGATATACCGTACCGAGCATGCCTGCCAGCATATTGTTGAAATCGTGTGCGAGGCCACCGGCCAGGGCACCAACAGCTTCCATTTTCTGGGCCTGAACAAACTGTTCTTCCAACATCTCTCTGGCCTGCCTGTTTCGCAACACCTCAATACCAAAAGCCAAATCCCCGGCCAACTCTCCCAGCAAGTCTATTTCCCCGGCATGAAACGCGTTCGGCTCTGAGGCGTAGATATTCAGTAAACCCGCCACTTCTCCATTCACCGTCAGGGGGAAGGTCATACTGGAGGCATAGCCGCGCCCGGCAGCCTGCTCGCGCCAAGGGGAAAATACCGGATCATGCAAAATATCCTGGCAGACAACCGGATGGCCTTCACGAATCGCCCGCCCGGCAGGTCCCCTGCCAAACTGGTCGTCCGCCCACGAGATACGGGTCGATTCAAGGTAGCCATCCTCAAAACCCGCCTTGGCAAGAGGGACGATGTGACGCTCATGATCATAAACCACTTCGCCCACCCAGGCCATTCTGTACTCACCTTCACCTACAACAAGACTGCAAATTTCTTCGAGCAGCCGTTGCTCATCCGATGCGCGAATCAGCGCCTGATTGCAATCACTAAGCATGCGCAAGGTACGATTTGTTCTGCGCAATTGCTCCTTCGCCCGCGTACGCTCATCCAGCAAGCGCATATTCTGTAGCGCAGCCGCTACGATACCGGCGAGGGATTTCAGCATCTCCATATCCTGGTCGTCAAAATCCTCGCCATCGAGGCGGTCGTGCATTTCGAAGCACCCCAGGATATTTCCTTCCCCATCCAGAATCGGTGTATCGGCGAGTTTGAAGAAATCGAGCGACTGCCGAATTTCCGGAATCGTATGCACGTCGTGCATCGCATCGTTGCTGACATAGCATTCGCGCGTTGCCAGAACATGCCCCGGCACGCCATATCCGGACGTGAAATCCAATTCAATCGGCCGATACTCATCTTTGTAAGCATACTCGCGAAAGCACATCTTCCCGCCGCGGTACAAGCCAACGCCGCCAGCTTCGCAGTTCACCAGACGGCGCGCCAGATCGACCAGTGTGCGGGCAACCTGGCGTTCATCCAGCGTTTCATTGATACTTCGACCCGCCTCGGCCAATACAGCCAACTGCCGCTCGCGCCGCGCCAACAAACGTTCATGCCGTTTTCGCGCGGTGATGTCGCGCACGGTTGTGACAATGAACTCTCCATCCTCCTGACGTACATATTTTGAGCTGATTTCTACCGGAAGTACACTGCCATTCTTGCGTTGATGTTCTCCCTCAAAAGTGAGAAGACCTGGCCCCTTCATCCCCCGCACATGCGCTTTCCATGCCTGAGCATCGGGCAGCGTGGTCTCAATGTCCTGCACCCCCATCGTGAGGAGCTCTCCCAAACTGTAACCCAAACGTACACAGGCTGCCTTGTTCACATCCAGGAAACGGCCTGTATCCGGCTCAATGACGAACACGCCATCGTTAGACTCATCCATCAGATCACGAAACAGCTCCAGTTTCTGCTCCATCCGCTTGCGCTCGGTGATGTCAATAATTATTCCGATGGCTGCATTCCGACCATCATATTTTGTCAGGCCCGAGGACAAACATCCCCAGCGCGTTTCTCCATCCTTTCTCTTGAGCTTGATTTCATAGTAGCTCGGCGTAGTTTTCCCCTGTTTATGTTCCTGCCAGTGCTGCTGCACCTCTGCAATCGATTCAGGCGCGACCAAATCAGAAATTTCCAAATGCCTCAGCTCATCCGACGCATATCCCCAGAGTTCCTCAAATGCCGGGTTGGCATAAAGTATCCTGTCCCGGAACACGAAAATCGCGGCCGCACTCGCTTCGGTGAGGGCGAGGAAACGAGCTTCGCTGGACTCCAGAGCATCTTCGGCCTGCTTGCGCTCGCTGATGTCATCCATGGAAACCAGCAGGCGGCTCCATGTATTCTCATATCCTGACACGACCGATATGCGTATCAAGACATGGATCACCTCCCCGGTTAACGTTTTCGCTACGGCCTCGCTGGCGGAAAAACTTCCACCCTCGGCCAGCGCAACCAGGTTTTCCCTGAATACCCTACCAGGTTCCTGGGTAAAGGTTTTATTTATTCCTTCAAGAAACTGTTGATTATTATTGGCTTGATACAAATTTAGCGCGGCTTTGTTGACCCGGATGACGTTGATCTTCTTTACGCACGCACTGATTGCTTCCTGATGGCTCTCAACGTACGCCCCTGGATCATCCACCCCGGAGGAACGCAATCGGTCAATGAATTTTCTTACACCTGATAAATCCCCCACCCACAAAGGAGCAGGAGCCTCGTCAAATATCTGCCGAAACACATCGCCCGGAGATGGAAACTCACCCATTGAACAGTGGTCCTGACATATGCAGCCAGTAAATCCTGTAGTGGCTCACGCTATGTATGCGGACGAAGCATGGTTCTTGGGTCGAGCAGCGCATTCAGCTCAACCTCCGGCAGAATATTCATGTCCAAACATATTTGGCGCACCGTTTTGCCTTCGGCGACGGCCCTTTTGGCTATCTCAGCCGCCTTGTTATAGCCGATCTTCGGTGCCAATGATGTCACCATACTCATGCTCCATTCGATCTGCTCGGCACATTTTTCGCGGTTTGCCGTCAGACCCGCGATGCACTTATCCGCAAATATACGGCAGACATTAGCCAGTAGCCGCTCAGATTCAAGCAGATTGTGCGCCATCACCGGCAACATCACATTCAAGTCGAGCAACCCGGAAGCACCACCAAAGGCAATCGCCGTATCATTGCCAATCACCTGGACCGCGACTTGCGCCAGCGATTCGGCCATCACCGGATTAACCTTACCCGGCATGATTGAAGAACCGGGCTGTACGGCGGGTACCGTAATTTCGCCGATACCACATCGCGGGCCAGCATTGAGAAGACGCACATCATTGGTAATTTTGAGCAGCGACACCGCCAGCGTTTTTAGTGCCCCGGAAAGCTCCACGCTTGCATCCTGCGCCGCTTGCGCCTCAAAATGATTGGAGGTCTCGCTAAACTCGATATCATAGGAAGAGGATAATTCATCCGCCATGCGAGCACCGAATGCGGGATGCGTATTCAGCCCCGTGCCGACCGCCGTACCACCAATGGCGAGTTCCGCAAGGCGAGGCATGGCTGCCTCCAGTCGTGCGATACCGAGTTCCACCTGCCGCGCCCAGCCGGAAATTTCCTGACCAAGCGTGATAGGCGTCGCATCCATCAAATGCGTACGGCCAATTTTAACTATATCGCGTGTTTTCTCCGATTTTCCGGCAAGTTGGGCGTGAAGATGCCGCAGGGCGGGCAACAGTTCATAAACGAGAAGGTCGGCGGCGGCGACATGGATTGCGGTTGGAATCACGTCATTCGACGACTGCCCCATATTGACGTGATCGTTTGGATGTATCAGAAGCCCGCTATCCAGTTGCGCGCAACGGTGCGCAATGACCTCATTGGCATTCATGTTTGTAGACGTGCCTGATCCGGTCTGAAAAATATCGAGCACCATCTGGTCATCCCACCGCCCCTCAGCCAGCTCCATCGCCGCCTGCCGGATCAATAAGGCGCGTTCGTCATCCAGCTTTTTTAACCCCTCATTCACCGTTGCGGCAGCCTGCTTGATACGTCCCAGCGCTTTGATCAACTCGCGCGGGAAGCGCAGGCCGGATACCGGGAAATTCTCAACAGCCCTGGCTGTGGAAGCGCCGTACATCACATCAAGCGGCACCTGTATCTCACCCATAGAATCGCACTCCGTTCGATAACCCTTGCGCTCCCCCCTGCTTGATTGGCTCATATTTTCTCCCGTTTCAGGCACAACAGTGTGATATCGTCTTCCTGGATTGTCTGACCAAACAGTTTTAATGCCTTCAACAACTGTCCCGGGAAATCCACGAGCCGTGATTCCCTGTGTGCGACAAGCCAGTCCGCCAGACGTTGATCGCCAAACATTTCCCCGCTCGCATCCCGACCCCTGGCGCTATGCGCCTCGGTGATGCCATCCGTGTAAGCCAGCAAAGTATCCCCCGCATGAAGCCTGATCCTTTGCGGCTCAATGCTGATTTCCGGCATCATCCCAAGGGGCGGGATAGAGGCATGCAAGCGTTCCACGCCCGTATCCGTCAATAGCATGGGTGGCACATGTCCGGCATTCAGCCATAGCATCGAATGACTTTGCGGCTGTAATTTAGCTATAAACAGAGTGACGAACCTTCCCCCTGCAAGGGTCTGGAACAGCGCCCTGTTGACATAATCTATAGCCTTGTCGAAGGGGACGTTCTCGGCCGCCAGCGCATGCAGCATCGCTTGCAGGTTAGCCACGGTTAGCGCCGCCGGGTAGCCCTTTCCCGCCACATCAGCAATCACCAGCCAGATACGTCCGTCGGAAAGGGTGATAAAATCGTAATAGTCTCCGCCAACGGAATAGCAACTCTGCTCGAAAGCACAAAAGGCATAACCGGAGACATCGGGCGGCGCATCCGGCAACAAACCCTGCTGAATCTCCGTTGCAATCTTTAGGGAATCTTTCAGGTCTTCCCGCTCCTGCAGGCCATGAAGGGCGGTATTCAGACCCTTGGCCAGCTCACCCAAATCGTCGTCGATAAGGACCGGTATGCGGCCCTCGAAATTTCCCTGCCGCATAAACTCCAGCCCCTTGGCCAGCTCGCTAATCACCAGCTTAAGGGACCGGCTAACAAGAAAGATCAGATAGGTACTGGCCAGAACATAAATAACGAATAGTACCAGCCCTTGCGCGGCAATAAAGTGCTGCTCCACCGGCTGGTCGGATCTGGTCGCCATCCATGCCTGAATAGCCAGGAGGCTGGCAGGGATCAGACCCGTCACGAGAAAAACCAGCCATGGACGCCGGGAAGAATCCGTAAAATAGTGCAGGGAATATAATTCTCTGGCATCCGCCGGAAACGTCTCTCTGGGTCCGAGGGCGAGCCGCAGGTTCAGCACATGCCGGATCGCCGTGGCAGCAGCGATAGACGGGATGAGAACCGCCATGCCAAAATAGACGGGAAGCACCAGCGAAATGATCATGTGCGACGTTAGAACGGGACTGCCGGACACCGCCGCCGCGACGCCCAACGACATAAGCAACAGGTAGGAGGCATAACACGCCCCAACGACGATAAATACTTTCAGGGAGCGCAACGGCAATTGTGCCATCACCATTTCAACCGCCCTGCTCTGCCCGACCCGTCCCTTTGCACGTTGCTCAAGGAGCAGCATGGGCCAGTAAGCCCATGCAGCAGCAAACCCGAACACCAGCATGAAAAGAATAAAATCCAGTAGTGATAGCCAGTGAGGAAGTCCAAGAAGTCCACTGTTCCCACTCAGGCGCATAATGGTTTGCGCCAGCACGAACAACAACGGTAAAGGCCACAGCCGCGCCATGTAGTGCAAGAGAGAGATGAATTCGCGGGGAATCCGGGTGGAGAACATGATTGAAGGTTATACTAAGCTGCGCTATTCACAAACGCTGCCACGCCCCTTGCCCCCCACAGGATCTGCTACATCTCGTTCGCGGGGTCCCTTTGTCCGCACCAAATCTTTCGTCGGCCAGCCGTATGGCGGCTACACCCTATAAATCTCAAGAGCCGCTAGCCCGTGCCGCCCCTGAACAGATGGAGGTGAATCGCTCACTGGATGTTTTGATCGGGAATAATGAGCAGTTCGACACGTCGGTTAAGCTGACGACCGGCTGCCGTAGCATTGCTGGCCCGAGGGTCGGACTCTCCGCGTCCTTCCGTGCGGATACGGGACGTCTGCACGCCACGGCTCTCGATGTAAGAGGCGACGGACTCTGCACGCCTCCGGGAAAGTCCCTGATTATAGGTCGCAGAGCCCACGCTATCGGTATACCCCACAATTTTGATACGGCTGCGACTATAGCGCGCCAAAATATCACTGACTTTATTCAGCGTGGAACGGAAAGCAGGTTTAATATTCGCGGAATCGAAAGCAAATGATACTTCACTGTTCATGGTGATTTTCAGGCTCTGATTTTTAAGCCGTTCGATCTCAACCTGGTTGGTGGCGCGCTCATTCGCCAACTGGTGTTCAAACTCAGCCTGTTGCTTATCCATATAATGCCCCACGCCTGCGCCAATAGCGCCGCCTGCGGCGCCGCCTATGAGCGCACCCCTGAGTGCGCCACCCGAGTGATCGCCCTGAAAACCAATAATAGCCCCGGCAATGGCTCCCAACACGGCACCCGCGGCTGCCTTCTCTTTGGCCTGGGCATTCCGGTCATTGGGCACGGTGGCGCATGCGGCCAAACCGATGGCCAAAGCTACGGATATCACACATTTTATCGTTACACGCATTTTTCACCCCCGTACACAGACTGAAATGTAGCTTGAAATTCGAGCTGCCACAAGAAAACCACGGCAACGAAAAAACTCTTTCTCCCTGCCTGGGCCTGTTTATAAAACCCAGGGTTCAAGTTAGAAGTCAAGCCAGGGCGCATCGACGCTACGCTGTTTCTCATAGGCATCAATATCGGCGGCATATCCTAGCGTCAGGGCGATGTCGTCCAGGCCTTCCAGCAGGCAGTGCTTGCGAAACGTATCAATTTCAAAGGCAAGCACATCCCCCTCCGGGGTTCTCACCGTTTGCGCCTGCAAATCAATATTGAGTGTATAAGCCGGTGTGGCCTTGCATGAGACGAACAACTTATCCACTTCCTTACCCTGCAATACAACGGGAAGGATTCCATTCTTGAAACAGTTATTGTAAAAAATGTCGGCAAAACAGGGCGCGATTACACAACGAAACCCACCATCCAGGAGCGCCCACGGCGCGTGCTCGCGGCTGGATCCACAGCCAAAATTCTCGCGCGCCAGCAAAATACCTGTCCCCTGGTAACGCGGCTGATTAAGAACAAAATCGGTATTTCTCGGGCGGTTTGAGCAGTCCATACCGGGCTCCCCATAATCCAGATAGCGCCACTCATCGAACAGGTAAGGGCCATAGCCCGTGCGGCGGATGGATTTCAGGAACTGTTTGGGAATAATTGCATCCGTATCCACGTTGGCGCGATCCAATGGCGCCACCAAAGCCTCCAGTGTTGTAAATGCCTGCATGCCTGTCTCCTTCTCGCGGCCCATTCAATCCCAACCCCGAACATCAATAAAATGACCGGCGATAGCCGCCGCCGCCGCCATGACGGGACTGACCAGATGTGTGCGTCCACCTCGCCCCTGCCGCCCCTCAAAGTTGCGATTACTGGTTGATGCGCAGCGCTCGCCCGGATTCAGGCGGTCGGCATTCATCGCCAGGCACATCGAGCATCCGGGTTCGCGCCACTCGAACCCGGCCCCGCGAAAAATATCGTCCAGCCCTTCTTCCTCAGCCTGCCTTTTGACCAAACCGGAACCCGGAACCGCCATGGCCAACTTGATGTTCGGAGCGATTCTCTTACCTCCTATGACCCTTGCAGCGGCGCGGAAATCTTCAATGCGTCCGTTGGTACAGGAACCGATAAATACCTTATCCACGACAATATCCCGGATTGGTATACCCGCGCCAAGGCCCATATATTGCAGCGCCCGCAGCCAGGACTCACGCTGGACCTCATCGCACGCCTCATCCGGCACCGGAACGGACCCCGTCACCGGAACCACCATCTCTGGACTCGTTCCCCACGACACCATCGGCGGTATTCCCGTCGCATTAAATACATATTCCCTGTCGAACACCGCGCCTTCATCGGAATACAGCTCGCGCCATGCCGCCACGGCTGCATCCCATAATCCGCCCTCCGGTGCAAACGCACGACCCCTCACATATTCAATCGTGGTACCATCCACGGCCACCATGCCGCAGCGCGCGCCCGCCTCAATGGTCATATTACAGAGGGTCATACGTCCTTCCATGGATAACCCGCGCACAGCAGAACCGGAAAACTCAATGGCATATCCCGATCCGCCAGCCGTACCAATACAGCCAATGATATACAAGGCCATATCCTTGGCTGTTACACCTCTCTGCAGGAAGCCATCCATACGGATGCGCATCGCTTTAGGCTTTGTCTGGATCAGACACTGGGTTGCCAGCACATGTTCAACTTCCGATGTGCCGATGCCCACGGCAATAGCGCCCAGCGCGCCGTGCGTGGACGTATGGGAATCGCCACAAACCAACGTCATGCCCGGCAGCGTCAGCCCCTCTTCGGGCCCCACTACATGCACAATACCCTGCCGTACATCACCCATACCAAACTCGCGTATGCCGAATTCCTGGCAGTTCCTGTCCAGAGCTTCGACCTGCACCCGCGAAACGGGATCGGTAATACCCCTGTCCCGATGCTCGGTCGGTACGTTATGGTCAGGTGTCGCGGCTGCGGCACCCGCGCGCCATGGCAAACGCTCCGCTATCCTCAATCCCTCGAAGGCCTGCGGACTGGTTACCTCATGGATCAAATGCCGATCAATATATAACAGGGTGGAACCATCGTCGTTCTTGCGCACCACATGCTGTTCCCAGACCTTGTCAAACAGAGTCTTTCCCATCGCTGGATCCTCACAAAGAAATATCAATAGATTCGCAAAATATAAACTTGCTGCAAGAATAAATAAAAGGATATATTCTTTCGTATATGTTGAGTTTTTCTCATGTCTAACGGTTCTCGCATTCCTTCTCTGAAGGCCCTCCAGGTATTCTCCGTAGTCGGAACACACCTGAACCTGCGCGCTGCCGCCGCCGAGCTTTTCGTCACCCCGTCCGCCCTTTCGCATCAGATTCGCGGTCTGGAGGCGGAACTGGACCTCAAGCTGTTTACGCGTAACCCCCGAGGATTGGCATTGACCGCAAGTGGGAAATCGTTGCACCCTCGGGTGTCAAATGCTTTCGCCCAACTGGACGATGCCATCCGCGCCATCAAACCTCGACAAAGCCCCGGCACCATTACGGTCAGTATGCTTTCCACCTTTGCCATGCGCTGGTTCATCCCGCGGCTGTACCGTTTTCAGAAAATCTATCCGGACATCAAGGTGCATATTTCCACATCCATCAAGCTCGTTGATTTCGAACAGGAAGATGTGGATTGCGCCATCAGGTCAGGTCAGGGGTCATGGGCCGACACCCACGCCCTCCGCCTGCTGGACGAGCAGTTTACCCCGGTTTGCAGTCCTTCCACACCAACCGGGGACACACCATTAAACCAGCCTTCCGACCTCGCCGGACATACACTACTCCACTCCAGACTGCGACCAGGCGACTGGCAAGCGTGGCTGGACGCGGAAGGACTTACCAGGCTGAAGCCATGCCGCGATCAGGAATTTGAAACGCGAAACTTCACTATCGCTGCCGCCATGCGCGGTCTCGGCGTCGCCATCATTGACCCGTTGCTGGTACAGGAGGAGCTGAAAGACAAGCGATTGATCCAGCCTTTCACCCACGCCATGCCAACGACGAGCGCCTACTATCTGGTCTGGCCAACAACCCGCAGGGAGAGCGAGGAACTGGCTGCATTCAGGGCATGGCTAATCAGGGAAGTCGCAAGGGATGGATAAATCCTCTCCCTTTAACCCCGTGTACCGCATGCGCGGCAGTGCAGAACTATTCAGAGTACAGGTTAAAGCGAGGTGCAAGCTTGTCCGGGGTGGATACCTCCCCTTCAATCGGAAGAGTCGATGACGCCTTCAAACATTTCCAGTTTTGTTGGCCCGACAAACCATTCCTTCGGCGTCTGGCCCGCCTTGGCGTGCGCCTTTCTGAAGGATTCCGATTTCGTCCATGCTACGAACGCTTCGCGAGATTCCCACAAGGTCATGACGATATGTTGTTCGCTACTTTTTTCGGATGGGCGCAGTACGGCGTTACGGATAAAACCGGGCTCATCATCCACCAGCCCCGCACGTTGCCTGAAGCGATCCTCAAAATCACCCCAGTGATCGGGATCGATGGTAAAACGATTCATGGTGACGAACATACGGCACTCCTTACCTGTTTTCATTGTCAGGAGCCTGTCGGATTTATGGGAAATTTACTGTGCGGCAGGCTCCTGACCTGCATTATTCACGAATAATGCAGGTCAGCGCGAACGATGCTACGCGCGCGGCAGCGACCGTCAAACTCGCGAAAGCGCCCGCTGTCGAAAAATGGTCTGGAAGCCCTGACTGTCGGCGCTATCCACTGCCTGGACTATTCATAAATCGCCGTGATGATTGCGCAGGCCTTTTGTTCACAAAGGATTCCAAGGAGGGCGACCGTAGCCATGCATACGAACAACCGACGAGGGATTCGGTGCGGACAAAGGAACCAGCAAGGACGCGGCAAATAGTCCAAGCTAGCCTACAGGGTCGCACGGCCAATTTATTTTAATAGGTAACATCTTGATTTCGCTGGAAAAATACCTAATACCTGAACTTCATGCTGATTAAATATTCGTATCCTTTTTTCCACAACAAAAACAATAACTTATCGATCATGGATGGTTTGGATTTATCGTTTTTTAGATACATTGGCGTTAGAATAAATTAGCCGTGGCAGGGACGAGTCAGGCATTGGCCATCCGGCGGGAAGAGGGTGCAGGTGCAGATTTCTCCGGACGGATGCCGAGCTTTTCAAACAATTTCTGGTCCCTATCGGCATCCTGATTGCCGGTCGTGAGCAACTTCTCGCCATAAAAAATCGAGTTTGCTCCGGCCAGAAAGCAAAGCGCCTGCATTTCTTCGCTCATTTCCTCGCGCCCGGCTGAAAGCCGAACATGGGAAGTCGGCATGGTAATACGCGAAACGGCGATCGTGCGGATGAACTCAAAGTTATCCAGGTCTTCGGTAAACTGCTCATCTCCGGCGACTGGCGTACCCTCCACCCTCACCAGCAAATTGATCGGCACGCTCTCCGCGTGCGGCCGCATACGCGCCAGCTGTACGACCAGACCAGCGCGATGGCGACGCGATTCCCCCATACCAACGATACCACCGCAGCAGATACTCATGCCAGCGGAACGCACATGCCTCAATGTGTCCAGCCGCTCATCGAAGGTGCGCGTAGAAATGATTTCCTTGTAGTACTCCGGGTCGGTATCGAGATTGTGATTGTAGTAATCCAGTCCCGCAGCTTTGAGCTTTGCGGCCTGTTCGCCACTTAGCATGCCCAGCGTCGCACATGTTTCCATGTCCATATCCTTAATTTCGCGCACCATGTCACAGACCCTATCGAGGGCACGCTCTGTGGGCTCGCGCCAGGCTGCCCCCATACAGAAGCGGGAGGCACCATTCTCTTTCGCTGCACGTGCCGCCTTTATCACCTCTTCCTTCTTCATCAACAACCCGGATTCAACTGCTGTATCGTAGTGGGTCGATTGCGGGCAATATTTGCAATCTTCGGGACAGCCGCCGGTTTTGATGGACAGCAAAGTGGAAAGCTGCACCACGTTGGCATCGAAATGCGCCCGGTGCGACACTTGCGCCCGAAATATCAGGTCATTGAACGGTAGCGCGAACAGCGCCTCGATTTCCTTCACGGTCCAGTCGTATCGCACGGTATGCTCCTGTAAATGGCTCATGCTTCCGGATGGTAATGCAAACGACTCAAATGTTCGCGTAGCGGAAGAATATGATTGACGCTCATGGAAAGGGCGTCGAATCCCATGTTCATCAACCGCTCTGTCCATTGTCTGTCGGCAGCCATTTCTCCACACATGGTAATCGGGATATCCGCCTTTTTCGCGGCACGAACCGTGAGCCGCAGCATACTTTCCACGGCAGGATGCGATGTGTCGTAAAGATATGCAACCTCGTCATCGGCACGATCTGCCGCCAGCGTATACTGAATCAGGTCGTTGGTACCGACAGAAAAGAAATCGCTCACTTTGGCCAGGTCATCGGCGACCATCACCGCTGCTGGAACCTCAATCATCACCCCCAGAGGGATTTTATTTTTTACGCCAAGCGCCCGGGCACACGTATTCAGTATGCGCCGGACCTCTACGACTTCGTCGGGATGTGTCACCATCGGAATAAGAATGTGAATCTCGCCTTCATCGGCCACCCGCAGCAGAGCCATGAGCTGGACCCTCATCACGTCAGGGTTGTGCAACAGGATTCTGACCCCCCGCAAGCCGAGTGAAGGATTCATGCCCGTCGCGGCATGGCCCATGATATGCTCAAACAGCATGGGTTTCTCACCCCCAATATCTATCAGTCGAAAGACTACGGGTAATCCTTCCATGCCGCGCAGTACGCGCATGTACTGTCGGAACTGCTCGTCTTCTCCCGGCAACCGGTCCATACCCGCCAGCAGGAACTCGGTTCGGTATAGTCCTACGCCATCCGCACCCGCCGCACATGCCAGCGGCACCTCATCATTCACTTCGAGGTTAGCCATGAGTTTAAGCACATGACCATCGGCACTTGTGGAAGCTTTCCTGACGAAGGCTTGCAAGCCTTCCTGAACCAGCCCCATGGTTTGCGCCAGCCGCTGATATTCGGATAAGCTCGCATCGTCGGGGTTGGCGATCCACACACCCCGTTCTCCGTCTACAATAACGGGGTCGCCATCCTCGATCTGGCTGATGGCACCCTCCACGCCCACCAGCGCGGGCAAACCGATACCTCGCGCGGTAATAATGCCATGGGCATTGATGCCGCCCTGTCCGGCAATAAATCCTGCGACGCCCTGCCGCCAGAAACGTATGATTTCCAGCGGCGCAAAATCATCACTAATAAGAATCACCTGCTCGCCATTAGCCAGAAAAGAAATTGGTTTTACTTCCCGCCCCGTGAGATGATGCAAAATACGCATACCTGCCTGCTCAATGTCGATTTTTCTGGTACGCAGGTAGTTATCCTCAATATCTTCAAATACCCCGCAGATAGCACTGATCTGCTGGTGCAAGGCCCATTCGGCATTAATCTTTTTCTCGCCAATCATGTGTATGACCTTGTGTGATAAATCGGTATCCAGCAGCATCAATCGTTGCGCATCAAGGATATGTAGCGGTTCCTGGCTCTCCAGGTTCAGCAGGTGCGAACGTTCGGTATCAAGATCGGCAACGGCATCAATGATGGCCTGTTCCAGCCGCCTGATTTCCTCCCGGATATGGCCGGCATCAATTTGCCTCTCCGGAATGGGGCTCTGTCCCTGATCAATTTTCTGCGCTATACCGATGGCAATCCCCGGACTTGAAGCGACGGCGGTACCGCGTCGCGGCATACGTTGAATCATTCATCTTCCCCAAAATATTCGTTGATCAGCCGGATGACCGCCGCCAGCGCAACATCTTCCTGCCTTCCCCGGGTGCGGACCGTAATGCGCGAACCCTTGCCCGCAGCCAACATCATAATGCCCATAATACTTTTACCATTGACCTCAACACCATCCTTGGAGACAAACACATCGCACGCATAAGCGCCCGCAGTGACAGCCAAGCGGGCCGAAGCCCTGGCGTGTAGACCGAGCTTGTTCCGTATAGTCGTTGTCTGCTCAGACATCTGACCGACTTCGTTCCCGCATCAATTCGGAAGCGATGTGCATATGGTAGCGACCAGCGTCTCTGGCCTGCCGTGCCAGCAAATGCAGGTCGGTCAGTGTTTGCCGCAGTGTGGCTGCTTTAATCAGCATGGGGAGGTTAAATCCCGAAACCACCTCCACGTTCCTTCTCTCAATACAGGACAGGGCAAGATTACAGGGTGTGCCGCCAAACATATCCGCGAACAGCAGCACGCCATTGCCTGCGTCGCACCGCTCGATCAGGGTACAGAGGCACGCCTCGCACCCACTGATGTCCACCTGAATATTGGCATCCGCGCCGATATTCAGCGCTGCCGCCAGCGCTTGTGGTCCCAAAACATGTTCAACCGCACCCAGCATAGCCTCACCAATACGCTCGTGTGCCACGATCACCATACCGACCATCTCTGCCTTGTTCCCGTTCCCGGCCTGCACCATAGTCATAACACCTTCCGCACAATCATTACGGTAACTTATGGGTCGTGCAGGCCAAATCTCTATGGCGGATGAGGGGCACAGCCATCCTTTCATGCTGCATCCATGCTCCAATGCGTTCCACCATATAGACCGAGCGGTGGCGGCCACCACTGCAGCCGATGGCCAGGGTGAAATAACGTTTGCGTTCCTGCTGCATTTTGTCCCAGACGAAGCCCAGCCACTGCTTGAGCTTCTCCTCCGTTTCAGCCACCACACTATCCCGCTCAAGAAAGGCCTGCACGGGCACATCGCAGCCGGTCATTTGCGATAGTTCCGGCTGATAATGTGGATTGGGCAGGAAACGCAAATCAATGACCATATCCGCATCCAGAGGCAAACCACGCTGATAACTGAAGGACATCAAGGTAATGGTGATAGGCAGCCCGCCGTTCCCCGCGTGAGTCTTATGCCAGAAAGCTTCTACCATTGCCGCCAGCTCGTATGGGTTCATGGCCGTTGTATCCAGCACCAGATCGGCCAAGCCGCGCGCTGGTGTCAACGCTTTCCGTTCGGCTGCGATTGCCTGCGGCAAATCCAGTTCCGGCGCGTAAGGATGGCGACGGCGAAGCGTGGAGTAGCGACGTAACAAGGTCGCGTCGCCCGCTTCGAGAAAAACCAGTTGCCAGTCACTTTTCCGTTCGCGGAGTTTGCGCAAGTCCCGATGCAACGCCTCAGGCCTTTCACTACGCGCGTCTACGCACACCGCCATTGGCTTGCCCTGACAGGCTACCTGTTCGGCCCACGCCCCAAGCAAAGGCACGGGCAAATTATCCGTACAAAAACAACCCGCATCCTCCAGCGCGTGCAAGGCCGTACTTTTACCGGATCCGGACAGGCCACTGAGGATGAGACCCATACCCTGTGTTGTCAGGATGACTGTCCCTGCTGGATACGTTCCTGCAAGGCATGGATAAATTCCTTACCGCTATCTACACCTCGCTGTTTAAGCAGGTGGTTGCGAGCGGCCACCTCAATCAGCACTGCCAGCGAACGACCTGGCCGGATGGGAATCATGACCTTGGCAAGCCGTACACCGTGTATCGTGGCCGTACGCTCCTCGGTAAGCACGCGCTCCTCCCCCGAAAGACTCTCCCACGGCGCAACTTCCGCCACCAGGCCTACCCGCTTGGTGTCCGTCAGGGCGGCAGCACCGAATAAATCGCGTATATTAAGGATGCCAAGCCCGCGAATCTCCATATGATAACGTAAGGCCTCGGGACTCTTGCCGACAAGAATATCCGGTCCGGGGCGTGAAAGTTCCACCATATCATCGGCAATAAACCGGTGTCCCCGCATAATAAGTTCCAGAGCGATCTCACTCTTGCCGATACCACTCGCTCCGGTAATCAGTACGCCGAGGCCGAACACATCCATGTACACGCCATGCTGGTATACGCGCGGCGCCAGCCTGCGTGTTAAGTAAAGCATCATGTCGGTCATGAATGTAGTGGTTTCCATATCCGTAACGATCAGCGGCGTCCGGGTTCTCCGGGCCGCCTGTACCATTTCCTGCGGTGGCGACAAGCCACATGTAATCACGATAGCGGTCAGGCCAAGGTCGAACATCGCATCAATGGCTTCGCGGCGCCGGTCATTTTTTTGAACCTCCAGGTAGTGCAAACCCGTTTTCCCGATCACATGTAACAGATGGGGGTTAAGCCCTTCAAGGAATCCGCACAGGGCGAACGAGGGCTTCTGCACGCGTGGCCTGTCCATGTAGCGGTCCACATCCGCGTCTTCATTAAGGAGATGCAGGCACATCAATTGACCGCGCTCGGCGAGCAGTTCGGCAATAGAAATACGCCCGAAATCCTGTTTCATATCGTTTATTTCTGACCGGGTACCGGAAACAGGGCGGATACAACCTCTGCCGAGTCCGCCTGCATGATGACCCGACGGGCGGATTCCTTTTGCAGTGTTCGCGCGAGGCTTGCCAATATCTCAAGATGGGAACGGTCTTCATTTTCCGGAGCGAGCAGCACGACCACGATATGAACGGACTGACCGTCAATGGCGTCAAAATCAACGCCCCCCGCATGCCGTGCCAGTGCCACAACGGGTGCATCAAGATCGGGCAATCTTCCATGAGGGATAGCGATGCCATGGCCGATGCCTGTGCTTCCCAGCTTTTCCCGTTCCATCACCACGGCCATGGCCTGATCCGGATCAATGGATGGGAAAAGGTCGATAATTTCCGCAATGATCGCACTTTTACTGCTCATTCTGGAATTCAGTAATATCGCGTCAACCGGAATCAGACTCGTATCCTGTCCCATTAGCGCCTCACCCCTCGCCGTTGTTCATGCCTGTTCAGGCTCAATCCAGCCCAGCCTTCCATCACCTCTGCGATACACCACATTCATGCTGTTGGTGTCCTGATTGGTAAAAACAAACAGTGGCTGTCTGTCCGATAATTCCAGTTGCATAACGGCCTCATCCACGCTCATCGGCTTCGCCGGCATGCGCTCCATTTCCAGGACTTCCGGCACCTGATCGGCGGCCAGTTCCTCCTCATGGCTAGCTGTAGTAAGGATGCTGTGCGAAACCTGAATAGCCGATGCGCTGTTTTCAGGCGATATCTGATGCTTGCGCATTTTGGCGCGGTAACGTTTAAGCTGTCTGTTCAGTTTATCCACGACACCGTCGATTGAAGCATACATATCCTCTGTTTCGTGGCTGCCATGAATACTCAATCTATTTGCCTGAATCGAGATTTCGCAACGCTGGCGAAACTTCTCCACACTCAGGACCACATGCACATCCACCACCTGATCAAAGGAATGTTTGAGATGCTTCAGTTTTTCCTGTACATACTCTTTCAACGAGTCCGTCAGTTCGACATGCCTTCCTGTTATGGACACTTGCATAAGCTACCTCCTTGTATGTTGATGCGACCTTCGTCGCTGGCTGCTGGGCGGAAGGCCCAGCGTTTCCCTGTATTTTGCCACAGTTCGACGGGCAATTTCAATCCCCTCGGCCCGTAGCCGATCCGATATGGCCTGATCCGACGCCGGCCTTCCGGGCGGTTCGGACCCGATCAATGCCTTGACGCGCTGCTGCACACGGTACACGGAAATCGTACCACCGCCACGGGTTGGCAGGCCAGCCGAGAAGAATTTGCGCATTTCGATAAGACCCAGAGGCGTTTCGGCATACTTTCCATTGGTAACGCGAGAAATGGTGGACTCGTGTAACTCGACCTCTTCCGCCACATTCTGCAAAGTCAGCGGTTTCAGGCCGAGCAGCCCATACTCTAGGAAAGCCCGCTGCCGACGTGCCAGACAATGCGCAACCCTGTACAAGGTTTCTTTTCGCTGCTCCAGAGCATATAGAAGCCATTTGGCCTCGCGGATTGCGCCATCCATAAACTCTCGTTCCGAACCCTTCCAGCCCTGATTCTTCCATTGTTCATCCAGCCGCAACCCCTGCCATGAATAGCCCGGAACCTCGATAGAAATGTCGCCTTCGGGACTACGCCGAAATATAATCTCGGGTTGTATATAAATATTGTCCTGCCCATGGAGACCATGCCCCGGAAACGGATCCAGCCGCCGCAAGCGCCCCCGTGCGCGGGCCAGCGCCTCGATGCTACAAACCATCCTGCCAGCCAGCACATCGTCCGACTCGAACAGTTGGTCCGGAAAATGCAACAGTAAACGCCGGGCCAGTGCATCGCAATCATTGCCGTCGTCCAGCTGAAGCAACAAGCACTCGGTCAGATCGCGCGCACCAATGCCGGTCGGCTCAAGTTGCTGCACGATATTCACCAGTACTTTTTCGAGGGTTTGGGCATCGCAGTGTAATGATGTTGCGAGTTCGTCGGGGTTTAGTCTCAAATAGCCGTCATCATCCAGCGAATCAATGAGGGCGCGGGCCAGCGCGCGATCCTCATCCTGCATGGGTTGTCGGCCCACTTGCTCATGCAGCGACTGACCCATGGTCTGCTGTGCCTGCCATTGCTGGTCGCGCATATCCACACCATCGCGGCCCGTCGAAGAGGCATACATCGTCTCCCAACGATTATCACCATTCTCACGCCAGATTGCTTCCTGTTCCCTGTCTTTTCCAGCCGTATCCTCCCCTTCCCGTGACACGTCGGGCTGGCTTTCATCCTGCTCCAGCAAAGGGTTGGACTCGATGCACTCTTCGATGTATGAATCCAGGTCCATGGCGTTCATGGCCAAAACCTTGAGGCTCTGCGTCAACTGGGGGGTAAGGGCAAGGCCCTGCCCCAGCCTTTGAGTAAGTCTAGTTTGCATTGATGGACGGACCCAAGACGGACCCCCGAACATCATCGGGGACCGGAAAAACCGCCGCAACCGAACGTTGCCTGCAAAAGAAAAACATCACCGGTGGGTGTATAGATCAGCAAGGCGCAAGTGTCAACGACCATGCATTCGCATTCAAAGCCAGGAGCCTGTCGGACTTAGGGGAAATTTACTGCGCGACAGGGAAGCGGCCCAAAATATCATGATTTTTCATGAGCCTCTTGCAAAACCCTGGGTGGATGAGCGGTAATCCCACGTTGAGTCCATTTTCGCGATGGAATGAGGTGCATGGTGGTCCCATGCATCGAAATTTCAGCACGGAAATGGGCCAAAGTGGGGAAGCCGATCGCCGCTCACGAGTTTTGCAAGAGGCTCTCATGACTGGGTTGCAACTCGGCGCCTCAAAACCAGGATATTTTGACCGCGCTTGTTCACCTGATTGCTACGATCCCCATAAGCCCGACGGGTTCCTGGTCCCCGGAAAAAATCTCGCTCGGGGCGTTACGATGGGCTGTCCGATCTGAATGGCGCCAGCAATGTCTCCAGCTCACCGGAGTCATGCATCTCGGATATAATATCACACCCTCCGACAAACTCGCCGCCGACATATAGCTGCGGGATTGTAGGCCAGTTGGCGTAAGCCTTGATACCTTCGCGTATGGCATCATCCAGCAGCACATTAACCGCCGCGTAAGGTGCGCCCGATGCCTGCAACAAACCAACCACACGCTGTGAAAACCCGCATTGCGGAAACTGTGGCGTACCCTTCATAAACAGTACGACGTCGTGTTCGTGAAGCAGGTCATCAATTTTTTTCTGTACGGAATCCATTTACTTTCTACTCCTTATTCCATTGTTCCGGCGTGTATGTTTTCAATGCCAGCGCGTGAATGCGGCTCTGCATATGATCGCCCAGTGCCTGATAGACCATCTGATGCTGCGCCACTTTCGATTTCCCGACGAAAGCAGGGGAAATCACGCACATCTCGAAGTGATCATCCCCCGAGAACAGGCGTACATCCACCTTTGATTTCGGAACAGATTTCTCAACAAGCCGAATCAACGACTGCTTATCTACATACTCGCGTGTCTGGGACATGAGTGAATGCTAGCCTTGTTTCCAGACTATGAACACATCCTTTTGTTGGGGATTTACACCCTGAGAGAATTGATGTTTTTCAGGTAATCTCCCCGTGAAACGCATGAGTGATAGCCTGAACATCCCCGCTCTGGTCCGTTTCCAGGATATAGTTTTTCTGTATGAAAACACCATGTGCCTCATACCATCCAGGAAACGGACTCAAAGCGGGATAACCGTTCATTCCTCCAGAGTTCTACGCGTCGTTCACCAACACAAACTACACGGAATAATACATATCCACTTCATAGGGATGCGTGCGCAGACGCATCTGATCGACTTCTTCCATCTTGAGTGAAATGTAGGCACTAATCATATCATCATCCATGACACCGCCAACCTTGAGAAAGTCACGATCAATATCCAGTGCGTTGAGCGCCTCCTCGAATGAACGTGCAACAGTCGGAATCTGCGCTTCCTCCTCCGGCGGCAAATCGTACAGGTTCTTCGTCGCGGCCTCACCCGGATCAATCTTGTTGGCGATACCGTCCAGACCGGCCATCAGCATGGCAGTGAAAGCCAGATACGGGTTGGCTGTCGGATCGGGGAAACGAACTTCCAGGCGACGCCCCTTGTCGGGAGAAATCGGGATGCGGATCGCGGCCGAACGGTTGCGATTCGAATAGGCCAGCATCACAGGCGCTTCAAAACCCGGCACCAGGCGCTTGTACGAATTCGTCGAAGCATTGGTAAAGGCGTTCAACGCCTTGGCATGCTTGATAATGCCGCCGATATAGTACAAGGCCTCCTGAGTCAGCCCGGCATATTTATCACCGGCAAACAGATTCTTGCCATCCTTCCAGATGGACTGATGGGTATGCATACCCGTACCATTATCGTCATAAACCGGCTTCGGCATGAAGGTCGCCGTCTTGCCGTGGGCATCGGCCACATTATGCACCACATACTTATACCATTGGACACGATCTGAAATATCAATCAGCTCACCAAAACGCATGGCCATTTCGCATTGGCCGGCAGTTGCCACTTCGTGGTGATGGCACTCCATATGCACACCAAGATCAGTCATCACCAATGACATATCATTGCGAATCTCATACAGGGAATCCACTGGCGGGACCGGAAAATAACCGCCCTTCACCTTGGGGCGATGGCCCGTGTTGGTGCCTTCAAAGGTTTCATTGGAATTCCAAGCAGCTTCTTCAGACTGAATCCTGTAGCCGCAACCACCCATCTCATTGTAATGAGTGATGCCATCGAAGATAAAAAACTCCAGTTCAGGGCCGAAATAGGCCGTATCGGCGATACCTGCGGACTGGATGTATTTCAGGGCACGATGTGCGACCTGGCGCGGGCATCGGTTATAATCCTGGCCAGTGAGCGGATCAATAATATCCCCGATCAGCACCAACGTAGACGCCTCGACGAACGGGTCGATCCTGGCCGATGCCGGATCGGGAACAATAGCCATATCGGAACTGTTTATATCGCACCATCCGGCCACCGAGGAACCGTCAAAGGCAAAACCCTCCTCAAAACTGTCTTCGCTCAACTCGGAAATCGGGAAGGTAACATGTTGCCACTTGCCCTTGGTATCGGTAAAACGGACATCGGCGAAGTCACATTCATGCTCCTTCACCATATCCATCACATTTTTGACTGCATCACTCATGGTTACATCTCTCCTTTTTTTGGATAACTACCCTCAAATGTCCGCGCGCACTGGCCCATGTGTGCCCTATAACGCGTCCTCGTCCCGCTCGCCGGTACGAATGCGCACCGTCTGCTCCACGGGAAGCACGAATATCTTGCCATCACCAATCTTGCCCGTGCGCGCGGAGGTCATGATGGCATCCACCGCCATATCCAGCTGCGCCTCAGGGACCACTACCTCCACCTTGACCTTGGGTAGAAAATCCACCACATATTCGGCGCCACGGTACAATTCCGTATGCCCCTTCTGCTGCCCGAATCCCTTGACTTCCGTCATGGTCAATCCGTGAATACCTATGTCATTCAACGCATCCTTGACATCATCCAGCTTGAAAGGCTTGATCACTGCCTCAATTTTTTTCATGAACGCCCCCTGTAACCGCCCGCACCTTCCGCATTGTTACCGCTTCATTTCTTTCGTCAACGCTCCTCCCATTCACGAAACCCGTGCGTGATCGGATAGCGTCGGTCACGGCCAAACGCCTTGCGTGTGATCTTCACACCCGGTGGCGCCTGACGACGTTTGTACTCCGCGCGGTGCAGCATGCGGATCATGTCGTGAACATCGTCCAAATCAAAGCCCTGCGCCGCAATGGAAGCCACACTCTGCCCCAATTCGATATAAGCCCGCAAGATGGCATCCAGCGTTTCGTAGTCCGGCAAGGTATCTGAATCCTTTTGGTCCGGGCGCAATTCGGCAGAAGGCGGTTTCTCAATAACATTTCGGGAAATAATTTCCCGCTTGCGATTCAAATGTTTCGCCAGCGCATACACCTGCGTTTTATAGACATCCTTGATGACGGCAAAACCACCCGCCATATCGCCATAAAGCGTGGCATAACCCACGGCCATTTCGGATTTATTACCGGTGGACAGCAACATGCGTCCGGTCTTGTTCGAGATTGCCATTAACAACAGCCCGCGCATGCGTGCCTGGATATTTTCCTCGGTCACGTCGGGAGCGGATTTGCCCCATTGTGCGAAGGGTTCGGTGAGAAGCGCCTCGACCGAAGCCACTGGACGCGCAATGGGTAGCGTAACCGTCTCCATGCCCAGCGTCTTCGCCACATCTTCAGCATCACTAACGGAACCGGGGCTGGAAAACCACGATGGCATTAACACCCCCAGCACATTCTCTGCCCCCAGTGCTTCGCATGCCAATGCCGCGACCACAGCCGAATCAACACCACCAGACAACCCGATAACCGTCTGCAACATACCGTTCCGATGAACATAATCGCGCACCCCGAGGACCAGTGCCCGATGTATCTGCTCGATGGCCGACGGTATTGTCGCCACCTGCCCGCAAGGCTCGGCGATGTCCACCAGCACATCGGCGACTTCAAACAAAGGCGCCCGCGCCAGCACCTGCCCTGCGGCATCCACGGCATGGCTGCCGCCGTCAAACACCACTTCATCTTGCCCGCCCACCTGATTGACATAGATAACCGGAACACCAAAACGAGCCGCGCGCTGTTCCGTTAGCGCCTCGCGGTCATACTGCTTGTCCACATGAAAGGGCGAGGCATTCAGATTGATAAGCACATCGCGGGCCTGCACAGCGGTTCCTTCCGCCACGGTATCATCCCACAGATCCTCGCAGATACCCACGCCTATACGCCAATCATGGATGGAAAACACATCCTGGCCGATTCCCGGCATAAAATAGCGTCGTTCATCGAACACCCCGTAATTGGGCAACGCCTGCTTATCGTACACACCCAGTAATTTTCCGTCCGCCACCAGCGATGCGCTGTTTGCGAGCCCATTTTCATTCCACTGGTCATTTCGCTGGCCATTCCGCCGAGGATGCCCGAAGATCACAATGGTTTTTTCGCTGGCCGCCACAATCCGGTCAACCGCGCGCTCCACCGCATCCATAAACGATGATCGTAGCAATAAATCCTCGGGGGGATAACCGGTAAGCACCAGTTCAGGCAATACCAGAATATCGCGGTCCGCGACTTTCGCACGCGCCATCGCATCCAGCACCAGGGATGCATTGCCTTCAACATCACCCACTTTCGGTGTTGTCTGTGTCATCATGATCTTCAATGCGTGCCTTCCCCGGAATACGCAACTATCCGGCATCTAGCCGGACCAATGCCCCGATCCTCGTGTTGTCCGGAAAGACGTGACCCCATCATAACCGTCATAAACTGATTTTTCCAACGCACCGTACCCGCTTCCAAAAAGCCGGATCTGGCACGCACCGCCAGCGCCATGGCCGCACCCGCGATTGGAGAAAGGACATCCATTCCCGCATTCATAGCATCCCCCTCGACATATAAGGCCAATTATTCCATATCTGCGCTATTTTCGGAAGCTGCCCAAACTCTTCATCAATGCAACCGCGCCCTCCGGAAGCACAGAATAAATCCGATTCGATGAACTGGCGATGGAAAAATGCGCAAGTTCAAGCCTGCAAGCGGCTCAATATGCTTTTCTTCTATACGAAGGATCAATCTGTATGATGCGCGTATGCTTGCAAGCGAAGACATGACGTGAAAACACTCCTTACCGGAGCCTCTGGATTCGTCGGCTCGGCCATCGCCCGTCATCTACTCGATGCTGATCACGATGTGCGCGCATTACTGCGGTCCGGTAGCCCGCGCGATAACCTTGAATCCCTGGATGTGGAAATAGTCATTGGCGACCTGACGAACCAGGCGACATTAAAAAGCGCCTGTTCCGGCTGCTCCTCACTCTTTCATGCCGCAGCGGATTATCGTCTATGGACTCCGCACCCCGAACCCATGTATGCCGCCAATGTGGATGGTACGCGTAACATTATGCGAGCCGCGTTGGATGCGGGCATTGGGCGCGTCATCTATACCAGCAGCGTCGCCACGCTGGGTACAGGTCGAAACGGCACACCTGCCGATGAAGGAACCCCCTCCGCCCTCAAGGGCATGATCGGCCACTACAAACGCTCAAAGTTTATGGCTGAAACCGTCGTCAGGGATATGGTGGTGACAGAAGGCCTCCCCGCAGTCATCGTTAACCCGTCCACGCCCATCGGGCCACGGGACATCAAGCCAACACCTACGGGGAAAATGATCCTTGATGCCGCTCGCGGGCGTATGCCTGCCTATGTGGATACGGGGCTTAATATCGTGCATGTGGATGACGTTGCGGCAGGCCATCTGCTGGCGCTGGAAAAAGGCCGCATTGGCGAACGCTACATCCTGGGCGGGGAAGATATGAGCCTGAAGGATATTTTATCGCATATCGCAGCCATCACGAACCACAACCCTCCACGTATCCGCCTGCCCCACAATGCCATTCTCCCTCTCGCGTGGATCGTACAGGGGATTGCCCTCCTCTCGGGTGTGGCCCAACCCATGATGACTGTCGATGGCGTGCGCATGGCCAAAAAACGGATGTTTTATTCTTCAGCCAAAGCCGGGAGGGAGCTCGCCTACACGCACCGACCCGCCACCGAGGCCCTTGGCGATGCCATAGCCTGGTTCCGTTATCGCGGCCTCCTTCCTCCCGTTCGTGAATCGCCGTGATGCTTGTGTGCCGGGCTACATGACAGGCATGCCCTGACCATGCCCGATGTACCCGAACACCTGATAAACATTCCAGATGCGTTGCGTAGCGCCGCAAGGCGCCTGTTATCAATATCACCCTACTTTTCTTCCCTTCTACGAACGGCCGATAAGGACATCTGCCAGGCTCTCTTTAAGCCGAAGGCGGGAGCCATGCTGCCCGACGGCAGCCAGAGATGGGTTCCCGCCTGCGATAGCGACGATCCGGTAGTCTGTATGCGTCATTTGCGTTTGTGCAAACAGAACGGCATGCGTCACATCATCTGGTGGGAACTGGGTGTCCATGGCGACATCGAGACTTCATGGCTGGCCATTTCCGATTTTGCCTCCGGTCTGATGAAACAGGCGCTCACAATAGCGAAGAGGTTGCTGGAAGCACGTTTCGGTCATCCGAACAACGGACAATTCTGCGTCATTGCCCTGGGCAAACTGGGCGGGCATGAGCTGAATCTTGGCTCCGATGTCGATCCCTTGTTCATCTGGAATGGGGAAGGTGAAACATCGGTTGGCAAGAGAAGGATACCGGTGGCCGAATATTATGGTCATCTGTCGAGAATGCTGATTCGTCTGATGTCCGAACGCACGCAGCATGGTCTGGTCTGGCCGATGGATATGCGCCTCAGGCCCGGCGGTGACGCCGCCACGATTTGTATGAATCTGGATGCAACAGTTTCCTGGTACCGGGAATGCGGCCAGACGTGGGAAAGAGCCATGTTGCTCAAGGCCCGGGCCGTAGCGGGTGATATGCGGTTGGGTGCGGCATTTATGGCGGACATGGCCCCCTTTATTTACCGCCGCTACCTGGATTATACCACAGTAACGGCGCTGGCCGATATGAAACGGCGCATTGATGCGCAGGCCGGAGCATGCGACATGGTCCCCGGATTCGACGTGAAACGTGGCAAGGGTGGAATACGCGAAATCGAATTCGTAATTCAATCCATGCAGTTGCTGCATGGTGGTCGCGACCCGGAGTTGAGAATCCAGTCTAGCATGTCGGCATTGTCGCGGTTGGCAAAGGCAGGGCTGATGCGCAAAGACGAAGAAACTGCGCTGCATGGTGCCTACCGGTTCTGGCGATGTATCGAGCATGCGATTCAGGCGCGCACGGGTGAGCAAACACATCGATTGCCAACGGACTTTTCCGAATACTTACCAAAAGCGACGGGTATCCATGATATTGCGCGGGACATGCTTACGCATGCAACGTCTGTATCGGGCATCTTCGCCGAGCATATCATGCCGGTCGATGAGGGGGGGGTGAGCGAACAGGATTGGCTCGATCATGCCCGGCCGGAAGCACTGAAAGCGTCGGATAAGGTTTCGCGGGCGCGCATGCGCCTGGCACTGGACAAGATTGATGCACACCTGTCGCGGGGACTGTTGCCGGAACGTAGCCGACATGAACTTGAGGTGATCCTGAACGCGGCGATGCCCCGATGGCTGGACGACGCCAATGGCGTGACAGCCATTGAGGCCTTCGCTGATCTAGTTCACAGCATCGCGGGTCGGGCGACATGGATTGATTTTCTGGCCACGCATCAAGGGGCGTTGAACTGGCTGATCGGCGTGCTCTCGGCCAGTCGTTATGTGGCGGACCATATTGTGCGCGATCCATCCTGGCTGGAATGGCCGCTGGCCGTGGAACGCGGCGATGCCGATATCCAGCATGTATGTTCCGGTCTGGGTAGACTGCGCACATTCGACGATGTTGGACAAACACTCGCGAGTATCGGTCGCCGGGTAGACAGGGCGCGCCTTTTGTGCGCTTTGGCCATTGATGCACATACCGCCGACCCCTTGGCTATCGGCACATGGATGGCGGATGTAGCAGACGCTGCGACGGACACAGTGCTTCGTTTATGCCGGGACCAGATGCGGCTTCCAGACAATTTCCCGTTGGTGGCGTTAGCAATGGGCAAACATGGGAGCCGGGAAATGGGGCTGGTTTCAGATCTCGACATGGTGTTTGTGCTGGTGCACGAATCTCCGGACGACGCACTGGCCGGGCACAGCATCTGGGAACATGCCCAGCGCCTGGGCCGCCGTATGATCCGGTATTTATCAGCAAAACCGCCGTTCGGTGCTGGATTCGAATTTGACGCACGACTCAGGCCCTCCGGCAGCAGCGGCATGCTGGTGACTAATCTTGTCGGGTTCCGCGACTATCAATTACACAGAGCGCAAACATGGGAACATCAGGCGCTATGCCGCGCGCGCGCCATTGCCGGTCCTGAGGCTGCCTGTGTCGCCGCAGATGCAGTCGTCGACGAGGTGTTGGATCAGTCATCGGGGGCGATCGACAAACTCGCTGGAAAAATATACCAAATGCGTCGGAAGATGCTTGAACACCTGGCCAGCAAACGTACCAATGTCATTAACCTTAAACAGGATCTCGGTGGATTGGTGGATATTGAATTTGCGGCACAGTTCGCGCGCCTGGCTTTTGGCGGAAATCATCGCGGGACGGTAGAAATATTGCGCCGTATGGCGCTGGCAGACCATGCGCCTGGCGTCTGGAAAATGCATGCCGGATGGCTAGCCGACAGGTGGCTGGATTATCGGTGGATGGAAAACGTCCTGCGCGTAGAGTTGTGGCGATCCGTTAGCAGCCTGCCCGTTGATGCCAGGTGTGCGGAATGGGAAACCCTGCGCCGCCATACGAAAATCCGCAGCCCAGAACAGTTACGCGATACGATGAAGCAAGTGCATGCGCGTTTCAAATGCCTGCTGGTTAGATGACTTTTATTTTTCATACAAAAAGATATATGATTCCCCCCGTTTTTCCTGAAAATATCACTTTTTCTTAATTTCATTGTCTCCGGGGTATATCGTATGATCAAGATTGATGTCAAGGCAGGTGCTGCCTCCAAACAACGCGATGATGCAGTGGTATTGCCGCTGCTCGACGGACGCAAGCTGACCGAATCCGGCAAGGAGTTACAGCAGGCGACCGGCAATGTGCTACCCGATTTTCTGCGTAAGTTTGATATTTTAGGTGCCTTCGGAAAAGCGCGTACGCTGTATGGCGTAACAGCCCTGCATACGCACCGGATCATGCTGATAGGTGCAGGGGAGGAGCGGGAGCTCACCTTGCATGGCTTGCGGCGGCTGGCGGCTACTGCGGCGCGCGAACTGGATAAGGGCGGCGCCCGCGATGTGTCGTTTTATCTCACCGAGCTAAATGTGCGTGGTGCCGGTTTGCCAGACAAGGTGCAAGCTGTCGCCGAGGGTATCTGGCTGGGCTTGTATGCATTTGACAAATATCAGACGGAAAAGGAAGAGAACAGCCGCAAGCTGCGCGCCGTCACCATCATGGTTCCATCAAGGCGAGATTTGGAACGTGTGGAGGGCGCATTAGCCAGCGCGCACGCCATCAGCGCGGGAACCAACCTTGCCCGCGACCTGGGCAATGAACCGGGGAACGTCTGTACACCGGAATTCCTTGGAGAGCAGGCGGCCACGCTGGAACATTCCGGCCTGAAGGTAACGGTGATGAACAAGGCAGCGATTGAGCAAGCCGGATTGACGGCACTTCTTGCCGTCAATCAGGGGTCGGCCAGAGAGCCGCGTTTTATCGTGCTGGAATATCAGGGTGGAGAGAAGGGTGTGGCCCCGGTGGCTCTGGTCGGCAAGGGCTTAACCTTCGATGCTGGTGGTATTTCGATCAAGCCAGCAGCGCAAATGGATGAGATGAAATTCGACATGTGCGGTTCGGCTGCTGTCCTTGGCATCTTCAAGGCTGTGATCGAACTGAATCTTCCGGTCAACCTGCTGGGTGTGATCGCGTCCACCGAAAACCTGCTGGGTCCGGGAGCCTACAAACCGGGTGATATCGTAACGACCTACAAGGGTCTGACCATTGAGGTGCAGAATACCGATGCCGAAGGGCGCATTATCCTTTCCGATGCGCTGGCCTACGCCGCCGAGCGGAAGCCCGCTGAAATCATTGATTTCGCCACCCTGACCGGGGCATGCGTCATTGCGCTGGGTTCACAGGCAAGCGGGCTGTTGGGAACTGGGGAAAAGTTGAAGAAAGGGCTGAAGGCCTCCGGCAACCGTACCCATGATCGCGTATGGGAACTGCCATTGTTTGATGAATATCAGGACCAGATCAAGAGCGAAATCGCCGACATCAGGAATATTGGCGGGCGCGAGGCAGGCACCATCACTGCGGCCTGTTTCCTGTCTCGTTTTGTTGATGACATCCCGTGGGCACACCTTGATATCGCCGGCACAGCCTGGAATATGAAGGGTACAGACATTGCACCCGCCGGAGCAACCGGTGCAGGTGTACGGCTGGTGGTAGATTATCTACGAAGAAAGGGGGATTAGCCCGAACCATTCCTTAGTCGAGTAGTTCATTCATTACTGAATTTCATCCTCACAGAACCGGACGTGCGGCGTTGACCTGCTCCGGCTCTTCCGGCCAAGTAACCCGGTGTAAGCGTCAGCCATCCTTCTCGGTGTGTGATACGGGGCTTGGCCAACACAAATACCTCATCAACAAGATGGTGAACCCGTGCTTATCCGGTTAGTGCCCAAGACCACTACATGTAGGGTGATCCCACTTTACTGAATAAAGTTTGGCATAGGTTGGCGCTTCAATATCAGCCCCGATGCCAAGCAGGGAACGGAAAGCATTGAACGGATAGAAGCGGCGATTAAAGCGAAAAGTATACTCATTGAGATAGGCCTGCAGATGTTGATGGCTAACACCATGGTGAGTCCCGAGCAACCAAGTTTTTAAATCAATCGAGTCTGACCCCTTTTCTCTATGCGCCAAATCGCTTTACCATGTCGGTGAGTGAGATGTAGTCCTGCTCATGGCGGGATGCGATGGCAATGTTGGCACCCC
>VAOZ01168753.1_pt1 | contig 31222 bp, 25 predicted proteins | sample 3394041 | NCBI WGS metagenome assembly VAOZ01 (sample SAMN08290431, study PRJNA428436) | hydrothermal vent metagenome | isolation source: Deep-sea hydrothermal vent chimney | place: Indian Ocean: Southwest Indian Ridge
AAACAACCCCGCAGCAAGCTGGCGGGGTATTAAGTGGTAGCATGCTGATGGGTTTCCCTTCGCTCTACCCATCCTACTGTTTTTCGCTGCAAGCAGCGGGGGATGACACCCAAAGAGATTCAACAGAAATATCCTTCCCAGCCTTTAGTACCTTAGAAATAATTTTCTGCGCATTTTGTAGAAAATTATTTCGTGAAGGTACTTATCTTGTGGTTTATCCAGGTTGGGTCTTTGCGTTGAAAGAATGTTACAGCTTCCCATGGCACTGCTTGTACTTTTTCCCGGAGCTGCAGGGACAGGGTTCATTGCGGCCAATCTTGCGGCTTTCACGCACATAGGGCGTGGCGGCGGCTTTTCCATCCTCATCACCTTCTTCGGCCATGGCGTTGACCTCGGCATGCTGGAATTCCATTTCTGCGGCATGTTGCTGCTGACGACGCTGTGCTTCAATCGCGGCGACATCGTCCTCACTCTGTATCTGTACCCGGCTGAGCAAGGTAACGACTTCATGCTTGATGTGTTCCAACATTTCAGCAAACAACTCAAACGACTCGCGTTTATATTCCTGTTTTGGATCTTTCTGTGCATAGCCGCGCAAATGAATTCCCTGGCGCAACTGATCCATCAATGCCAGATGATCCCGCCACTGGTTATCCAGAATCTGCAGGGTAACCGCTTTTTCGATGTGCCGAATAACTTCGGCACCCGCAGTTTCTTCTTTGGCGCTGGCCTGCTCTTCCATCATCTGAAGTATTTTTTCACGTAGCTGTTCTTCTTCCATGTTGCTGTCAGCTTCCAGCCAACCCCTTATATCCAGTTTCAGGCCAAACTCGGCTTCAAGCGCTTCCTCCAATCCCGGCACATCCCATTGCTCTTCCACGCTTTGCATAGGAATAAAATTGTTGATGACGCCATTGGTGACATCCGCGCGGATCGCCTTGACGGTTTCAGAAACATCGCTGGCTGCCAGTAATTCATTACGCTGCTGATAAATAACCTTGCGCTGATCATTCGCAACATCATCATACTCCAGCAGTTGTTTGCGCATATCAAAGTTATGGCCTTCAACTTTACGCTGGGCGTTTTCAATGGCCTTGCTGACCCAGGGATGCTCGATGGCTTCACCATCTTCCATGCCCAGCTTCTGCATTAATCCAGCCACCCGTTCCGAGGCGAAAATACGCATCAGGTTATCTTCAAGCGACAGATAAAAACGGGAGGCACCAGCATCACCCTGACGCCCGGCGCGGCCTCGCAACTGATTGTCTACCCGCCTGGATTCATGGCGTTCAGTACCAATAATATGCAGGCCGCCACTATCCAGAACCTGTTGGTGACGCGCTTCCCAGGCTTTACGCCGCCCTTTAATCGTGACTTCGTCGGCTTTGCCCTGCTCTTCCAGTGCAGCCAGTTCCACATCAAGATTACCGCCCAATACAATATCGGTACCACGACCCGCCATATTGGTAGCAATCGTTACGGCAGCGGGCTGACCGGCCTGGGCAATGATATCGGCTTCGCGCTCATGCTGTTTGGCATTTAGGACTTCATGTTGTATGGCAGCTTTCTTCAGTAATCCGGACAGGTACTCCGAAACTTCAATCGAGGTAGTACCCACCAGCACGGGCTGCTCACGTGCCCGGCAATCCTTGATATCTTCGATAATAGCATCGAACTTTTCCTTCTGCGTCAAATAGACCTGGTCGGTCATGTCCTTGCGAATCATTGGACGATGAGTTGGGATCACCACCACTTCCAAATTATAGATCTGCTGAAACTCATAGGCTTCGGTATCGGCCGTGCCGGTCATACCGGAAAGCTTCTCATACAGGCGAAAATAATTCTGGAAGGTAATCGAAGCAACGGTCTGGTTTTCCTGCTGAATACTCACACCTTCTTTCGCTTCCACCGCCTGATGCAAGCCGTCTGACCAACGCCGGCCCTGCATGGTGCGCCCCGTAAACTCATCGACGATCACAATTTCATCGTTCTGTACGATGTAGTCCACATCCTTCTGGAACAGAATATGGGCGCGCAGGGCATTGTTAACGTGATGCATCTTGCCTATGTTGGCGGCGCTATACAGGCTGTCGCCTTCATCCAGCAAGCCGGCTTCAGTCAGGAGACGCTCGACTTTCTCATGCCCAGCTTCAGTCAGGTAGATCTGCTTGTCTTTTTCCTCAACCGAGTAATCACCCGGCCCGTCTTCTTCTTCCTGCCTGGTCAGTTTGGGCACCAGCTCATTGATGGCCTGATAAAGATCAGAACTATCGTCCGATGGGCCGGAAATAATCAGCGGCGTGCGTGCCTCATCGATCAGGATTGAATCCACTTCATCGATAATGGCAAAGTTCTGCCCGCGCTGGAACTGTTCCTCATGGCTGAAGGCCATGTTGTCACGCAGATAATCAAAGCCGAATTCATTATTGGTGCCATAGGTAATATCCGCAGCATAAGCCTCTTTCTTTTCCTCGAACGGCATATTCGGCACCACCACGCCAACACGCATACCCAGAAAACTGAAGAGCTGCCCCATCCATTCCGCATCACGTTTAGCCAGGTAGTCATTGACCGTAACAACATGCACGCCTTTGTCTGAGAGGGCATTGAGGTAGGCTGGCAAGGTCGACATCAACGTCTTGCCCTCACCGGTGCGCATCTCGGAAATCTTGCCCTGGTGCAGCACCATGCCGCCAATCATCTGCACATCAAAATGACGCATCCCCAGCACCCGCACACTGGCTTCGCGCACCGTTGCGAAAACTTCCGGTAGCAAATCGTCCAGCGTCTCCCTCTTCGTCAGCCGGTCTTTGAATTCAGCTGTTTTGGCCTGCAACTGCTCATCACCCAGAGACTGAAGACCAGACTCATAACTGCCAATCTGCGCTACTACCTTACGCATCTGTTTAATCAGGCGCTCATTACGACTGCCGAAGATCTTCTTGAAAAACTTGTCTGCCATAAAAATTTCCAGTGCTTTAGACCAACGCCTGTTGCTGGCCATTTGTGTTAAGAAATCCGAGGATACTGCGACACGCATATCGCGATCGATATAAACTGTTTATTTTAACGGGATAAAGAGGCTTTGTCCGGTTTTAAACCGGATTTATTGAATATACCTACAGAACGAAACCAATACGAAATATATCAGGAAAATGTTAAAGCCAGGTGAAACCCTCCGCATGAAACCGCTATGCGCCGACGCTAAGACCACCGCTTTTGGAAGCCAGACGAAGGGTAGCAAAAGGTTCAAGCAACTGGCGGCCTGTCTGCCCAGTTAAAAAGGGCTTACAGGAAGCGCTTATCAGGAGGCCAGGTTCCCTAGCGGGAAGCAGCATGGATATATTTTAGAGGATCAACGGCACGGCCATTGTAGAGCACTTCAAAATGCACATGGGGTCCGGTTGAGCGCCCGGTCGTTCCCATTTTGGAAATCACCTGGCCTTTTTTGACGGTTTCCCCTACTTTCACTAAAATCTTGCTGTTATGCCCATAACGGGTGGCATAGCCTTTGCCGTGGTTCACTTCAACCAGATTACCGTAACCTGAACGCCACCCGGCAAACGTCACCACCCCGGCCGCCACGCTGACTACGTCCGATCCCATTTTACCGGCAAAGTCCACCCCCGAATGAAACGCCCGGCGCCCCGTGAAGGGATCGGTGCGCATACCGAAAAAGGAAGATAACCAGCCTTTAGTAATCGGCCGACCGGCCGGAATCACTTCAGACTGCAAGTTGCGGGTCATCAGCATGTCTTCCAGAATCTCCAGCTGCTGGCCGCGATCATCCAGCTGGGCCGACAGATCTTCCAGTGATTTCATAAAATCCGGGACACCTATTGACCTGGCGGCCTCCGGGTCGGTCAGGGGTCCGCCTCGTGCCGGCGGACGATCAAAATCAAACTCGCCCTTATCCAGTTTGGCCATCGTCGTCAAGCGCTGACCCAGAGCATCAAGCCTGATCACATGCGCCTGTAATTTACCCAGGCGTAAAGCCAGGGCATCCATATTGTCTTTTGCGGTACGCGTGGCGTCGCTTAACGCAAGCCGCTGGGCATCCATCTCCGCCTGCATGGCGAGACTGAGATCATCCGGGTTGGTCCTCATGTGGGAGACGCCCATCTGGTAACCGACCGCGACAAAACTGGCAGGCAACGCAATAAAAACACTTAATATAATTATGGTTAGCCAGTGCCGATTCAGCGTTAAAAGCCCTGAACACCCTTTTTTTCGTGTCATTATTACAATGTTCATAGTGACAACATGGCCCTTGTTAGCTTACTGTACCCAATATATCGTATCGGCTTTACGACGCAAATTATTAATTTAGTGTGCTATCCATGTGATAAGTATGAATTCACCCCGGCAATTGTACAAGTTTCTGTCACAAAAAAAAGGTGATATTGCGGATCTGATCACACAGGCCACAACCCACCAGAAGTTGAGTAAAAGCCTCAACAACCTGTTCGATCCGGCCTTGGCCGGTCACGTTAGCCTCGCCAATATTCGTACACAAACCCTCGTTCTCACCGCCGATTCCGCTGCCTGGGCCTCCCGTGCCCGCTATTTCAGCCCGCTATTACTTCAGAAGCTACAGAATAATTCACATATTTTTGGCGACATAAAGACCATCGAGATTCAGGTACAGCCTGCGGTACGAGAGAAGGTTTCTGAACCGCCTCTGCCCCGGTATGTTTCAGCGTCAGCCGCCGAATGCCTCAGTACAACCGCAGACACCATTGACAATGCGGAGCTAAAAGCGGCGTTGAACAGGCTGGCCAGCAGGAGAAATCGATAGATCGGTTGGTTGATGGGTTTCGCTTCGCTCTACCCATCCTACCCCATTTTCAAACGCTCGTTGATTGATGGGTTTCACTTCGCTCTACCTATCCTACCCCATTTTCAAACGCTCGTAGGATGGGTAGAGCGAAGCGAAACCCATCATATCCATCAAGCTTAATTTCAGCTTGCCTGAACCGGCTGAATAAATGAAATGGGCGCTTTTTCAGGATCTTCGAACGTGACTTCTTCCCAGGCATCTTCCTGACTGAGCAATTTCCGCAACAGCCGGTTATTTAACGCATGACCGGATTTATGGCCATTGAAGGCGCCAATCAAACTGTGTCCCAGAAGGTAGAGATCGCCGATAGAATCCAGAATTTTGTGTTTTACGAATTCATCCACGTAGCGCAGACCATCTTCATTGAGAATCCGGTAATCATCCACCACCACCGCATTATCGAGACTGCCGCCCAGGGCCAGGTTGTCCGCCCGTAGCGCCTCGATCTGGCTCATGAAACCAAAAGTGCGCGCACGACTGACCTCTTTCACAAAGGAGGTGGTTGAAAAATCCACTTCAGCGGTCTGGTTGCGATCCTTGAAAGCCGGATGGTCGAAATCAATGGTGAAGGAAACCTTGAAACCATTAAAAGGTGCAAAGCTCACATGCTTGTCACCATCTTTGACCTTTATTTTACGCTTGATGCGAATAAAACGTTTGGGGGCCGACTGTTCATGGATGCCAGCGGACTGCAACAGGAACACAAAGGGACCGGCGCTGCCATCCATAATGGGGACTTCCGGTGCATTCAGATCAATATAGGCATTATCAATGCCCAGACCCGCCAGAGCCGACAGCAGGTGCTCCACTGTTGAGACACGCACGTCGCCTTTTACCAGCGAGGTCGAGAGTGTGGTATCACCGACATTTTCCGGCCTGGCCGGAATATCCACCGGTTCATCCAAATCAACGCGTCTAAAAACAATGCCCGTATCGGGTGCCGCAGGTCGCAACGTTAAATAAACCTTTTCACCTGTATGCAATCCTACGCCGGTTGCCCGGATGACATTTTTTAGAGTACGCTGCCTTATCACCTGTCGAAATCCTTAATGGTTACTTATACAATTATTATGCAAAACATAGGCCAAAACCTATAAGACTGCTTATTTATGCGACTATCAAGTATAGCAGCTTCATGAAAATGTAATAATATACCAGTTTCACCTATTTCAGCAACTTGCTGCAATAGGTTCTCTGTCACAGATTTCCGTTCTTAAACGTCTCAGATCTTGTAGACAGAACTTTCCTGCCCTTCAAATAGACTAATTTCTTAAGAAGTAAACCTATGAGCGTCTATTTCTCACAAAACTTGATGCCCCCGCGCCATTTTTATTTGCGCGCATCAGTGAGTGGATTTCTCTAATCGGCCTGGCGGCGCAAAAACGCCGGAATATCCAGAAATTCCATACTCGACTCACCGGTGTCGGCATACTTCTCTGCCGCGACCTTGTTCCGGATCACGGTGGGCCGGTCAAGCTGACCATAATCCACGTCACCGCTACTGGTCTTGTCAATGACCAGTTTGACGGCATTATCTTCCGACCGTTCGACCGCACGTTCCTGACCCAGACCGGTGGCGACCACCGTGACCCGCATGTCTCCGTTCAACTCAGGGTCTAGCACTGTGCCGACGATCACCGTGGCATTTTCTGCCGCAAACTCACGCACGGTGTTACCGACTTCGTCAAATTCACCGATGGTCATGTCCATCCCGGCGGTCACATTCACCAGAATGCCACGCGCACCGGAAATATCGATATCCTCCAGCAAGGGGCTGGCAATCGCCATTTCCGCCGCCTCACGCGCCCGCTCATCACCATTGGCCTGGCCGGTACCCATCATCGCCAGGCCCATTTCCGACATCACGGTTTTTACATCGGCGAAATCGACATTCATAATGCCCGGCTGGGTGATCAGCTCAGCAATGCCCTGCACTGCCCCCAGCAAAATATCATTGGCGACCTTGAAGGCATCCAGCAGACTGACGTTCTTGCCCAGCACGCTGAGCAGTTTTTCATTAGGAATGGTAATCAATGAATCCACATTCTGCTTCAATTCATCAATTCCGCTAGTCGCGGCATCCATCCGTTTTCTGCCTTCAAAGGGAAACGGCTTGGTCACTACGGCTACGGTAAGAATGCCCATTTCCCTGGCGATCTGAGCCACCACGGGCGCCCCCCCGGTTCCGGTACCACCACCCATGCCAGCAGTAATGAAGACCATGTCCGCGCCGTCCAGCACTTCCTGAATCCGTTCCCGATCTTCCATGGCGGCCTGACGGCCGATTTCCGGATTGGCGCCGGCGCCCAATCCTTTAGTGATATTGCTGCCCAGTTGCAACACCGTTCGCGCCGTGGTGTTACGAATGGCCTGGGCATCGGTATTGGCGCAAATAAAATCCACGCCTTCGATACTATGTTGCACCATGTGTTCGACCGCATTACCACCGCCGCCGCCTACGCCGATGACCTTGATCACGGCACTCTGACTGTTGGTATCCATTAATTCAAACATAATTCACCCTCCTCACTGATAAAATCGTAACTAGATTTAAAAATTGCCCTGAAACCAGCTTTTCATGCGCAGCAATACGCTACGCATCCCACCGCCCATACGCGCCTCTGATTCACGTATGGCCCGATTTTGATGTCCAAACAACAACAGGCCTACGCCGGTGGCGTGGATCGGATTACGCACCACATCAATCAAACCGGTGACAAACTGTGGCAATGCCTTGCGCACCGGCATATGGAAAATCTCTTCGGCCAAATCCACCGCACCTTCCATCTTTGAACTGCCCCCGGTCAGAACGATACCGGCGGCGCAGAGATCTTCGAAACCACTGCGGCGCAGCTCCGCCTGAATCAGAGTGAACAGCTCCTCGTAACGGGGTTCCACCACTTCCGCCAGAGTCTGACGGGCCAGCCGCCGTGGCGGGCGTTCACCCACGCTCGGCACTTCAATCGTTTCCTCGACGCTGGCCAACTGGGTCAGGGCGCAGGCATACTTGATCTTGATCTCCTCGGCGTACTGGGTCGGAGTGCGCAGAGCCACGGCAATGTCATTGGTCACCTGATCACCGGCAATCGGAATCACGGCGGTGTGGCGAATCGCGCCTTCCGTAAACACCGCAATATCCGTAGTGCCGCCACCGATATCTACCAGACACACGCCCAGTTCCTTTTCATCCTCGGTCAGGACCGCCTGGCTGGAGGCCAGTTGTTCGAGAATGATGTCATCGACTTCCAGGCCACAACGGCGTACGCACTTGATGATGTTCTGGGCCGCCGATACCGCGCCGGTGACCATATGCACCTTGGCTTCCAAACGTACGCCAGACATGCCTACGGGTTCGCGAATGCTTTCCTGCTGATCAATTAGAAACTCCTGCGGTATAATGTGCAGGATTTTCTGATCGGCGGGGATGGCGACCGCACGGGCCGCATCGATCACCCGATCCACATCCGCCGGGGTCACTTCCTTGTCGCGAATGGCGACAATGCCGTGGGAGTTCAGACTGCGAATATGGCTGCCAGCAATCCCGGCGAACACCGAATGGATCTGGCACCCAGCCATCAGCTCGGCTTCTTCAACCGCACGCTGGATCGACTGCACCGTGGATTCAATATTCACCACCACGCCTTTCTTCAGCCCCCTGGAGGGGTGCGAGCCCAGACCAATCACTTCGACTTCATTGTCTTCGGTTATTTCACCGACGATGGCCACGACTTTCGACGTACCGATATCCAGCCCGACAATCAGATTTTTTTCTGTCTTTTTCGACACGGAAGCTTACTCCCCACCCTTATTAATTTGCTGTTTTAATGTTGTGTTCCACTGAACCGCCATACCGTTGCTATAGCGCAGGTCGACCCGCGCAATTTCCGCACTATGTGCGCCCAGCAATTTTTTGTAGACCGCAATAAAACGTTGTAGACGCGCCTGGATCTGCTTACGTCCCAGCACCAGTTCGATGGCCTCGTTCGATGGCAGCTTCAGATACAGCGTCAATGCCCGCCGCGAATTCATCTGTACTTCACGGATACTCAGGCCGATACTCGCCAGCAGGGCGCTATCCTGCCGATACTGTTCACCCATCACGCCCAGCATATCTTCCGGCCCACTAAACAATGGCAGCCGCGACGGGTAGCTGGTCGTGACCGGCTTGAATATCTGCCCCGCCTCATTCACCAGACCGCCCTTTGCCCAGCGCGCCAGGGGTCTTTGCTCCACCACCTCGATGCCCAAAGTATCCGGCCAGATCCGGCGCACTGAGGCCTGCGCCACCCAGGGCAACTGCTCCACACGCCGTTTCACGGCGTCAATGTCAACGCCGAAAAAACCCTGGCCGGCTTTTTCCACCACCGCCCGGCGCAGCCTGTTTTCATCCAGATGCAACAACGCGCCCTGTACCCGAATCTTGCTGATGGGCAAGGTCGCAGGATTCTTCAACAGCGCCAGGCCCCAGCTCAAGAGCGCCATTATTCCCAGCAATAGCAGCAGGCTGCCCAGTATCTTGAGACGCGGACCCGCTTTTATGCGCCAGTCGCGGGCATGCGGAGCAGAAATCACAGCCTGGGAATTAGCCGCCACGGGTCGCCTCCCCCGCCGTTGTCTGCATCTGTGCAAGGTCCAGCGTCTGCGCCAGAATGCGGCAGACCAGCTGATCGAAGCCCATCTCGGCCGCCTTTGCCGCCATCGGCACCAGGCTGTGGCCAGTCATGCCCGGCACGCTGTTGATTTCGATCACCCAGGGCGTTCCCTCTTCGTCGCACATCACGTCCACCCGTCCCCAGCCGCTTGCCCCCACCGCATTGAAGGTGGATAGCGCCAGATCCTGCAGACGCTTTTCGTCTGTCGGTGGCAGACCGCAAGGACAGTGATAGCGGGTTTCATCCGACTGATACTTGGCGGCATAGTCATAAAAGGCGTTACGGGTTTCAAGCCTGATCACCGGCAGAGCCTGCTGCCCGAGAATCGCTATGGTGTATTCCGCCCCTTCGATCCAACGCTCCGCGATTACCGCGCCCTGATACTGCGCCGCCTGCCGCCAGGCCGGTAATAATTCTTCCGCCTGCTCGACCTTGCTCATGCCAAGGCTGGAGCCTTCCAGCGCGGGCTTGATCATCAGTGGTAATCCCAGGCTGGCCTGCACAACCTCCACGTCAGTGCTTTCATCCAGCACCGTATAAGCTGGCGTCGGAATCCCCGCACCTTCGAAAAACTGTTTGCAGCGCAGCTTGTCCATGCTCAGCGCCGACGCCAGCACACCGCTACCGGTATAGGGAACATTCAGGATATCCAGCGCCCCCTGGATCACGCCGTCTTCGCCACCGGGACCGTGCAGAATAATAAAGGCGCGATCGAAACTGCCCCGCCGAAGGGTGTCCAGCACCGTGGCTTTTTGCACATCGACGCCCCAGGCATCGACCCCGGCGCGCTTGAGCCCGTCCAGCACCGCCTGTCCGCTTTGCAGGGATACCGCGCGCTCCGCCGACCAGCCGCCCATGAGCACGGCCACCTTGCCGAACGCTTTCATGTCGAGATCCATGAGCCGTGCTTCAGGCAGCATACCTTTCTCCCATAATCCTGACTTCACGCACCAGCTCAATGCCATATTCAGCCTTCACCCGCTGTTCGATTTTCTCAATCAGCGTTTCGATGTCCGCCGCGCAGGCGTTACCGGTGTTGACGATAAAATTCGCATGTTTATCCGATACACAGGCGCCGCCGACACAACAGCTCTTCAGCCCCGCCGCCTCGATCAAACGGGCGGCATAGTCACCCGGCGGATTGCGGAACACCGAACCGGCACTGGGCTGCCGGGTCGGCTGGGTGGCGCTGCGCCGGGCCAGGTGGGTCTTGATCTGCTGCAAACTTTCGATGCTGTCACCGGCGTCAAGTTGCAGGGTTGCCGCTACAAACCATTCGCCCAGGGGTCCAATTACGCGACGATAAGCCACCTCGAATTCATTCGCGCGACGCAAATACAAGCGGCCCTGACGATCCACGGTTTCCACCGACTCGACCAGATCCCAGATCTCCCCACCCAGGGCCCCGGCATTCATGGCCAGCCCACCGCCCACCGTGCCGGGAATACCGCACAGAAATTCTGTTCCGCGCAGGCCCTGGCGGGCGCATTGGCGTGCCAGTTGCGGCATCGCCAGTCCGACTTCAACCCGCAGCCGCTCATGTTCCAGAAACTGCAGTTCGTTCATCACCCCGCTGGTGCAAATCACCACTCCCGGCAGGCCGCCATCACGAACCAGGACGTTACTGCCCAGCCCCAGCCAAAGCAGAGGGACATCGTCCTGGAGCACCGCCATGAACTGTGCCAGATCAGCCACATCCGCCGGTTGATAAAACTGCGCCGCCCGCCCGCCTACCCGCCATGAGGTATGCGCCGACAGAGGTTCCTGTAGGCGCAATTCACCGCGTATGTGCGGGGACGGTTCTGTATTCAGCATCGGTCTCACTCCTCAGGCTCCCGTTTCCAGTTGCTGTTTCAGCTTCGCCGCGGCCGCACCAATATTGCCCGCGCCCAGAGTCAGCAGAATATCGCCATCCTGCAGCACGCCCTTGAGGGTTTCCGCCAGCGCATCAATCTGCTTGACGAACACCGGCTCGACCTGCCCACGCAGGCGAATGGCGCGTGAGAGCGCACGGCCATTGGCCCCGGTAATGGGCGTCTCGCCGGCGGCGTAGACTTCCAACAGCACCAGCGCGTCCACCTCGGACAGCACCATGGTGAAATCCTCGAACAAATCGCGGGTGCGGGTGTAACGGTGCGGCTGGAATGCCAGCACCAGCCGCCGCTGCGGCCAGCCATCGCGGATAGCCTTGATGGTCGCCGCTACCTCACGCGGGTGATGGCCATAGTCATCCACATGCAGCACCCGCCTGCCGCCAAGATCATATTCGCCATTAATCTGGAAACGCCGAGCGATACCGGCAAAATTCTTCAGCGCCCGCACGACGGCTTCGTCGGCAATGCCAATCTCGTGCGCCACGGCGATGGCGGCCAATGCATTGAGAACGTTGTGCTGGCCCGGCATATTCAGATCGATTTCCAGCCAGTCTTTCTTGCCCTTGCGCGAAACCCGAAAGTGGGTACAGGCGCCGATCTGCTGCAAATCCGTCGCATAGATGTCGGCGCTGTCGTCCAGGCCGTAACTGAGCACCGGCCGGGTCACCTCGGGCAACAATTTTCTGACTTCCGGATCATCCACACACAGCACCGCTAGCCCGTAGAAGGGTAAATGGTGCAAAAATTCGAGAAAAGTCTGGCGCAATACGTCAAAGTCGCCACCATAGGTTTCCATGTGATCGGCATCGATGTTGGTCACCACCGCCATCATCGGCTGCAGGTGCATGAAAGACGCATCGCTTTCATCTGCTTCGGCCACCAGATAGCGTCCCGCACCCAGACGCGCATTGGTACCGGCGCTGTTGAGCCGTCCGCCAATCACGAAAGTAGGGTCCACTCCGCCCTCCGCCAGGACGCTGGCAATCAGACTGGTGGAAGTAGTCTTGCCGTGAGTGCCGGCCACGGCGATACCAAATCGGAAACGCATGAGTTCGGCCAGCATTTCTGCACGTGGGACCACCGGGATGCGCTGCGCATGCGCCGCCACTACTTCCGGGTTATCCTGTTTGACCGCGCTGGACACCACCACCACATCGCTGCCACTAACGTTTTCCGCGGCATGGCCAAAGATAACCTTGGCACCCTGGTTCAGCAGACGCCGGGTCACGGTATTTTCCTGCAGATCCGAACCGCTGACGGCATAGCCCAGGTTACGCAGCACTTCGGCAATGCCCCCCATACCCGCACCGCCGATGCCCACGAAATGAATCCGGCGAATACGGCCCATACCCGGTTCGCCCCGGGCACTACCCAGATCGGTTTCACGGCGGCCATAATTGCGTGACGCCCGCTCAGCCATGAGCCGCCTCCAGACAACGTTTGCCCACCAGTCGGGTGGCTCCTGGCATGGCCGCGCCCCGCGCCGCCAACGCCATTTTCAATAAATCCTGACGGCCCTTTTTCACTAGTTCAGACAGGATCCGGTAAAGACTGTCTGCGCTCAACTGGGTTTGCGGCAGCAGTGTTGCCGCCCCGGCGCGCACCAGAAAACGGGCATTGGCGCTCTGGTGGTCGTCTACGGCATGAGGATACGGCACCAGAATCGCACCTACTCCGGCCACAGCCAGCTCGGAAACCGTCAGCGCCCCGGCCCGGCAGATCACCAGATCCGCCCAGGCATAGGCGGCATCCATATCCTCGATAAATTCCACGAGCTTCGCCTCAATCCCCCGATGCTCATAATCCGCCTCGCCTGCCGCCCGCTTGCCGACTCCGGTTTGATGCCAGATATGCGGGCGGTGAGCCGCCTCAAAATTTTCCAGCGCCGCGGGCAGCGCCTCATTTAGCGCCAGCGCCCCCAGGCTGCCGCCTATGATCAGCAGGTTCAGGCGGCCTGTGCGCCTGGCAAAGCGTTCATCCGGCGCTGGCAACTGAGCAATGGACTCGCGCACCGGATTGCCCACAATCTCAACCCGGCGGGTCTGGCGAAACGCGCCGGGGAACGCTGCCATCACCTTGTCGGCGAGACGCGCCAGCAGCCGGTTGGTCAGCCCGGCAATCGCATTCTGTTCATGAATCAGCAGCGATCTGCCCAGAATAAAGGCGGCGACGCCTCCGGGTCCGGTGACAAACCCCCCCATGCCCAGCACCGCGTGCGGACGCAACCTGAACAGGATCATCAGCGCCTGCAACAGAGCCAGGTTCAGACGCAGGGGCGCCAGTAACCAGCCGCCCAGTCCCTTGCCGCGCAGGCCGCTCACCGAAATCGTGTAAAGGGGAAAACCGGTTTCGGGCACTACCCGCGCTTCCAGTCCCCTGCGCGTCCCCAGCCAGCTCACGCTCACGTTCTGCTGGCGCAGATAGTCGGCCACCGCCAGCGCCGGATAGACATGCCCGCCTGTGCCGCCAGCCATGATCAGGATGCGGCAGGACATCGGGGATTCCGCTTTCCTAGACATGCCCTGCCCTCCCCCGACGGGATGCGTTAACAGACGAATCGCGCCGGGCCGGTTGCCGGCGCATCGATCCGGTGCGGGTTTCATATTCAATCCGCAACAACAGGCCCATAGCGATGCACATGACCATCATGCTGCTGCCACCATAGCTCATCAGCGGCAGGGTCAACCCCTTGGTCGGCAACACGCCCATATTGACGCCGATATTGATAAAAGCCTGTAGACCAATCCAGATCCCCAGCCCATACGCCATATAGGCCATGAACAACTCTTCCTGCTTTTCGGCTCGTTGGCCGATGTACAGCGCCCGCAGGACGATAACAAGAAACAGGATGATCACCAGAGCCGCCGCCACCAGCCCCAGTTCCTCTGCTATCACTGCAAACAGAAAATCGGTATGCGCCTCGGGCAGATAGAACAGTTTCTGTACGCTGGATCCCAGGCCCACCCCCAGCCATTCACCCCGGCCAAAGGCGATCAGAGCCTGGGTCAACTGGAAACCGCTGTTGAAAGGATCGGCCCAGGGATTCAAAAAAGTAGTCAGGCGCGCCATGCGGTAGGGCGCCGCCACCGCCAGCATGCCCAACATGCCCAACATGCCCAGTCCCAGCAGCAAAAACTGCAACAGGCGTGCGCCACCCAGCCACATCATGCCCATGGCGATAGCCATCATCACACACACTGCACCGAAGTCCGGTTCCAGCAACAGTAGCATCGACAAAATCACCATCAGGGCCAGCGGACGTAAAAAGCCCCCGGCCTGATTGCGCACGGCGTCATTATGGCGCAGCAGATAACCGGCCAGATAAACCACCACGAACAGTTTCACCACTTCTGAGACCTGCAGGTTGATCGGCCCCAGGGCCAGCCAGCGCAGACTGCCATTCACTTCCCGGCCCAGGCCCGGAACAAACAGCAATACGAGCAATAGCACGCTGGCCATGATCAGGTAGGGTCCGGCGGCCTGCCACAGCCGCATGGGCAGGTGCCAGACGCCCCAGGCGAGTCCCAGCCCCATGCATACATAAATACTTTGGCGAATCAGAAAATAAAAAGGCTGGCCGGTCTTTTGCTCGGCAATCGAGATCGAGGCCGAGCCCACCATCACCAGCCCCAACATCAGCAGACTCACAGCTGGCACCAACAACCAGGGATCCAGCGACAGCAATATGCTGCCCTGATCGGCCGATGCCGAAACGCCGCTCTGTCTCATCGCCTGTAGGCTCATTTAAGCTGGCTCTCCACCTGTTGCATGAATACCTCGCCGCGTTGCTCAAAACCCGAAAACATGTCAAAACTGGCGCAGGCCGGTGACAGCAGCACGGCATCACCCGGCCGGGCAATCCCGGCGGCGCGTGTTACCGCTTCGCTCATGTCCTGCACATAACAAAGGTTCAGGGCATCCGCGCCCAGGACACGCTGCAACGCCGCTTCGATCACAGCGCCATCTTCGCCTAGCAGAACCACGGCCCGTGCCCGCTGCGCCAGCGGCCCGGCCAGCGGCGTAAAGTCCTGTCCCTTGCCCTGCCCCCCGGCGATGAGGACGATATGCTCTGCTTCAACGCCATTGATGGCCGCCAGCGCGGCCCCCACATTGGTCGCCTTGGAATCGTTGTACCAGTTCACACCTTGATATTCCCCCAACCACTGGCAGCGATGACGCAGGCCACCGAAATCTTGCAGGGCCTCAAGCATGGCCGTCATCGGCAACCCGGCCGCCTGTCCCAGGGCCAGCGCCGCCAGCGCATTGGCGAGATTGTGCCGACCACGCAGGCGCAGCCTGGCAACCGGCATCAGAACCTCATGGCCCAGACACAGGCACTCTTCGCCGCCTTTTTCAGACACGCCAAAATCCTCCTCCGTAGCGGGTTGCAGACCAAAACGAATGAGCCGCCGCCCACGGCGGAGCATCTCCAGCGTCGCCGCCACCCGCGCATCGTCACGATTCACGATCAGCGCATTGCTGCCGTGGAAAATCCGCGCCTTGGCAGCGGCATAGTCTGCCAGGCTGGTATAACGATCCATGTGATCTTCACTGATATTGAGAATGGTGGCCGCCACCGTCTCCAGGCTGTGGGTGGTTTCAAGCTGGAAGCTGGACAGCTCCAGCACGTACAGATCATGCGCCGGCTGCTCATCCGGCTGATCCAGGAGATCCAGCACCGGGACGCCGATGTTGCCACCCACCGCTACATGACGTCCGGCTGCCCGCGCCATCTCCCCGACCAGGGTAGTCACGGTGCTCTTACCATTGGAACCTGTAATTGCGATCACAGGGGCACACACCAGACGAGCAAACAGCTCCACATCACCCAGCATTTCAGCGCCGCGCGCCCGCGCTTCCGCCACCAGCGGCTCGCGCAGGGAAACACCGGGACTGAGCAGGAGCACATCCGCACGTTCAAAAGCGTCAGCCTCAAAACCGCCGACGAATACGGTGATGCCGGATAGTTCCTTTTGCAGCATTTCCAGGCCCGGCGGATTGGCGCGGTTATCGGTCACCACTACCTCCACCCCCTGCGCCACCAGAAAACGGGCGCAGGAAAGACCCGTGGCACCCAGCCCCACGATCAGCACCCGTTGCGTGCGCAGCCTGTCCAGAATCGTGTTTTCCTCAGTCATATTGTTTGCTATCGCCAGCAGCATACTTAACGAACCTTCAGCGTGGCCAGACCGATCAACACCAGAATCACGGTGATGATCCAGAAACGCACGATCACGCGCGGTTCCGGCCAGCCCTTGAGTTCAAAATGATGATGCAGGGGCGCCATACGAAAAATCCGCCGACCCGTGAGTTTGTAGGAGGCCACCTGTAGAATGACCGATACGGTTTCCATCACGAACACGCCGCCCATGATAAAAAGCACGATCTCCTGACGCACCATTATGGCCACAATGCCCAGTGCTGCACCCAGCGCCAGCGCGCCTACGTCGCCCATAAAAACCTGTGCAGGGTAGGCGTTGAACCAGAGAAAGCCCAGCCCGGCGCCGACAATAGCGCCACAGAAAATCACCAGCTCACCGACGCCCGGTATGTAGGGAATAGACAAATAGGCCGAAAACACGACATGCCCGGTAAGATACGCAAATATGGCCAGGGCCCCGGCCACCATCACCGTCGGCAGAATAGCCAGCCCGTCAAGACCATCGGTAAGGTTCACCGAATTACTGCTGCCGACAATCACGAAATAACTCAACAGCACATAGCTGCCCAGACTCATCGGAATCGCCACATCCTTGAATATCGGCACAATCAGTTGCGTGTCGGCCGGGCTGGTCGCACTGAGATAGAGATAAACAGCCGCCCCCAGACCGGCCAGCGACTGCCAGAAATACTTGTAACGCGCGCTCAGACCACGGGGATCCCGCTGCACCAGTTTCTTGTAGTCATCCACCCAGCCGATAAGGCCAAACATGGCCGTGGTGATCACCGCCACCCAGACATAGCGGTTGGTCAGGTCCGACCACAACAGAGTGCTGACAAAAATGGCCACCAGAATCAGCGCGCCGCCCATGGTCGGCGTGCCGGCTTTGCTGAAATGACTTTCCGGACCATCGTCGCGCACCGTCTGGCCGATGTTGTACTTGCTCAGTTTTCGGATCATCACCGGGCCAATAATGAAGGAAATCAGCAGGGCGGTGAGCACGCCGAGAATCGCACGCAGAGTCAGGTAGTTAAAGACATTGAAGCCACTATAGATTTCCTGCAGGTACCGAGCTAAATGGTAAAGCATCTCAGCAACTCTCCCCTTCGAGGCTCAAAGCATGAACAATTTTATCCATCCGCATGCGCCGTGAACCTTTCACCAGTAAGGTGACATCGGCGGCTAGATCTTCGCGCAGGCGATCGATCATGCTGCGGTGGCTGTTAAAGGTTTGAGCCTTGTCACCGAAGGCCCCAGCGGCCATGCGTGACAGCGAACCCAGAGTGTAAAGACACTGCACGCCGCTGGCTCGCGCCTGTTCACCGGTCTGTGCATGCAGGGCTTTTTCATCCTCGCCCAGTTCGCCCATGTCGCCCAGCGCCAGAAAATGGCGTCCGGAGAAATCCTGCAAAACCTCCAGCGCGGCTTTCATCGAAGCCGGGTTGGCATTGTAGGTGTCATCGAGAATACGGCTTCCCGCCAGCCCGGTCTTTAATTGCAACCGTCCGGGCACCGTCTGCATCGCTTCCAGTCCGGCCTGAATCGAAGCTGGATCAAGACCGACCGCCATAGCGGCGGCGCTGGCGGCTAGCGCATTCATAAGATTGTGCCGCCCGGGCAGAGCCAGTCTGAGATCAAACCCGCCTTCCGGCGTATTGATTTTTACCCGATCATCGAGCGCAGGCCAGCTTGCCTGCACCTCCGCGTTCGCCGTAATACCGAACGCCAGGCAGCGCAGGTTTTGCTTTTTATTTGCCATAATCTTATGCCACAGCGGGGCAAAGGCATCATCGGCATTGATCACCGCACAGCCTCCTGCCACCAGGCCGGCATAAATTTCGCCCTTGGCCTGGGCCACCCCTTCGAGACTGCCAAAACCCGCCAGATGCGCTGCCGCTGCATTGGTGATCAAGGCCACATCGGGGGCCGCCAGTTTGCTCAGATACGCAATCTCTCCGGCGTGGTTGGCGCCCATTTCAATCACCGCATAGTCGTACGAGGGGTTCAGGCGCAGCAGGGTCAGAGGCATACCGATGTCATTGTTCAGATTACCGCGCGTCGCCAGCACCCGGCCTTTGCGGCTGAAAATACTGGCCAGCATTTCTTTTACCGTAGTCTTGCCGTTGCTGCCGGTTATCGCCACCAGCGGCAGGTTAAAACGCCGACGCCAGGCTTGCGCCAGCAATCCCAGCGCCCGGCGGCTATCGTCAACGATCAACGCCGGGGCCACGCCCCTGTCCCGTTCCAGCAAACAGGCGGCGGCGTCACTTTTCAGGGCTTTTTCAGCAAAGGTATTGCCATCGAAATTTGGCCCGCTCAAGGCAATAAACAACTCACCTTTTTGCAAGCTACGCGTATCCGTACTCACGCCGTCAAGCAGAACATCCGCACCCTGCACAGTGACGCTCATGCCCGCCGCACGCAACACTTTTGCAGCCTCATACAAAGGCATACAGAATCCCTGCGAGCAGGTTATACCGGCCTGCGCACTCATGCTCCACCCACTTTTTTCAACAACTGTTTTTTCGCCTCGCCCACATCACTGAAGGGCCGTTTGTCCGCGCCAATAATCTGATAATCTTCATGACCCTTACCGGCAATCAGCACCACATCTCCGGCCTGCGTCTGAGTAATCGCCAGCGCAATGGCGGCCGCGCGATCCGTTTCGAGCATGAACGCTTTATTCTCATCCATACCCTGCTGGATATCGGCCAGAATTTTTCCCGGCGCCTCCGAGCGCGGATTGTCATTGGTCAATATGATCTGATCCGCCAGCCTGGCCGCTACCTCGCCCATCAGCGCACGCTTGCCCTGATCACGATCACCACCGCAACCAAACACACACCAGCATTGTCCCTGCACATGTTCCCGCACCGCCAGCAAAGCCTGTTCCAGGGCATCGGGCGTGTGCGCATAATCCACCACCACCAGGGGTTGCTCGCCTCCACCCAGACACTGCATGCGCCCGGCTACCGGTTTCAGCGTCTGCAAACAGGCCATGATCTGTTCCAACGGCAGGCCTTTTTGTCCCAGCACCGCCAGCACCGCCAGCACATTGCTGGCATTGAAGCGACCCAGCAAGGGGACGCGTAACGGCGAGGAACCCCAGGGGGTTGCGACCTGCATGGACAGCCCCTGCGCATCGAGTCTTAAATCCTGCGCCAGAACATCGGGTTGATTCTTCGCCTGCAAACCATAACGAATGATCTGCAATCCTTCCCGGTACGCCAGTCCGGTCGCCAGCTCACGGCCATAGGCATCATCCACATTGATCACAGCCTGTTTCAAACCCGGCATGGCGAACAGCTCGGCCTTGACCTCGGCATAGGCATCCATATCACCGTGATAATCCAGATGATCACGGCTGAGGTTCGCGAACACTGCGCAATCAAAACGAATGCCATTCACCCGCCCCTGCGCCAGCGCGTGCGAGGAGACCTCCATGCTGATTTCGCTCACCGCCTGGGCGCGCAGCATCTCGGCCAGCCACCGATGACTGCGCAGGGCGTCGGGGGTGGTGTAGCCGGTGGGCTGTAATTCAGCCTCCGTAGCATCCGGCTTCAGAACACCCACGCCCAGTGTACCCATAACCCCGCAACTGCCATCGTCTGCCAGACACTGAGCCAGGTACTGGCTAATCGAAGTCTTGCCGTTGGTGCCGGTAATGCCGGTAATCGACAGGTATTTCGAAGGCTCATCATAGAAACGATCGGCGATCAGGCCCAGCTTCGAGGCCAGTCCGGCCACCGCAATCAGCGGAATTTTTCCGCCTCCCACCGTCGTTCGCCAACCCAGCTCGACTGCCGATAAATCGGCTTCGCTTTCCCAGAGCACCGCCTGCGCGCCCTGCGCAATCGCCGCATCCATGAAAGCGTCGGCCTTATGGCCTGTGCTACCCAGACTATTAAGCGCAATAAAAATATCGCCGCCACGAAGTACCCGGCTGTCCGAACAAAGCCCGTTCACCACCCGGTCGGCTTCGGTCGGCAGAGGGACAATATCTGCCAGTAACTCTCTGAGCATCATCGGTTTTACCGCCACTGCGCTCATCATGGATGGCCTCCCGCACGGGCAATGGAGAGCGCGGCCAACGTCACCGGACGGGGGGAAACATCGTCCGGCGGAATATTCAACAGACGCAGGGCACCGGACATCACCCGCGCAAAAACCGGCGCCGCCACCAGGCCACCGTAATAAACCCCGTTACGCGGCTCATTCACGACTACCACCATCACCAGACGGGGGTGGCTGGCCGGCGCCATGCCGGCAAAAACGGAGACATAACGATCATCACTATAGCCCCCGGCGACCGCTTTTTTCATGGTTCCAGTCTTGCCGGCCACATGATATCCGGGAATCGCCGCACGGGTACCGGTGCCACCTTTTTCCACCACCCTCTCCATCATGCGCCGCACGGCTCGGGCGATGTGGACTGGCATCACCTGCTTGCCCCGAAGAACCGCGTCATCGGCTGATGGCGGTAAAAAACGCACCGGTAGTTCTCGACCATCATTGGCCAATACCATATAGGCCCGCGCCAGTTGCAGGGCGGTCACCGACACGCCATAGCCATAAGCCAGACTCGCGCGTTCGACGGCAGGCCAGGGGCGGCTACGGGTAAACACACCGCTGACTTCACCGGGAAACCCACTGCCGGTGGTTTCGCCAAAGCCCACCCGGGCGTAAGCGCGCCAAAGACGATCCGGATCAAGCGACAATGCTATCTTGCTGGCGCCGACGTTGCTGGATTTCTGAATCACGGTGGATACGCTGATGAGGCCGTAATCGCGGGCATCGTGGATGCGATAACGGCCAATCCTGAAAACACCCGGTGTCGTATCGATCAGCGTCTGCGGCGTATACTTGCCGCTTTCCAGCGCGGCCGCCACGGTAAAGGGTTTAGCCGTCGAACCGGGTTCAAAGACATCGGTAACAGCGCGATTGCGGTAGTTTGCGCCGCGCAACTGGTCCCGATCATTGGGGTTGTAGGAGGGCTGGTTGACCATCGCCAACACTTCGCCGGTGCGCGAATCCAGAATCACGGCCGAAGCGGAACGCGCATTCTGTTTGATCACCATGCGCTTCAGCTCACGGTAGGCGAGGTATTGCAGCCGACGATCGAGACTCAGCACCAGATCCTTGCCCGGATGGGCCTTGCGAATCAGTTCAATATGTTTGACGACCCGCCCCAGCCGATCTTTCAACACCCGTTGCGAACCCGGCACACCTTGCAACCAACTGTTCCAGGCCAGCTCCATTCCCTCCTGCCCCACATCGTCCACGTTGGTAAAACCCAGCACATGAGCCGCCACTTCACCGGTCGGATAGTAACGCTGATATTCGCGCCGCAGGGATACGCCCGGGATTTGCAGGGCCATGACCTCAGCCGCCAGATGCGGTGCGATATGCCGTTTAATATAAACAAATTCCCGTTTTCGCCGCGGCAATACCTCACGTTCCAGATCGCTGACTTTCATCTTCAGCAGACGGGCAATGCGCGGCCATTGCTCATGGGCGCTAATAAAATCCTTCGGCTGCACCCAGACCGAATCCACCGGCGTGCTAATCGCCAGCGGCTCACCGTTACGATCCAGGATCATGCCCCGGTGCGCCGCTATCGGCATCACCCGTAAATAGCGGGCATCCCCCTGATGTTGGAGAAAATCCTTGCGCAATATATCCAGATCCAGGCTCCGCCAGAGCAACAGCAGCGCCGCTGTCACTACCAACAGCACCACCACGCCGAGGCGAAAAGGCCTGACGGGTTGATTGCCTGCACTGTGTTTATTCACTCGATGTCCACTCGCTCATCATGGTTTGACGATTTTGACAATAATGATCTTTTTATATTCTATTGACGTCATATTCAGTTGCTGACGCGCCAGTTTTTCGATGCGCCCACTGGTCGCCCAGGCACTCTGCTCCAACTGTAACTGCCCCCATTCCACGTCCATTGCATCCCGCGTTTTTTGTAGGCCGTTCAGTTCCACAAACAGTTTACGATTCTGGTGCTTGCTATAAACCACCGCCAGTGCTGAGAACTCCACCAGCACCATTAAAAGCAAAAGCGGAAGGAGAGACGGCATTTTCACGCTCGCCTCAGCCCAACCGTTCAGCCACACGCATAATCGCACTGCGCGCGCGCGGATTTTGCGCAAGCTCGGTCTCGCCCGCACGCACCGCTTTGCCCCGCAGACGCAGACTCGGATTAAGCTGCACCTGGGTAACGGGTAAATCCGGCGGAAAAGCATCCCCCCGGGCGGCATCACGCATGAAACGCTTCACCCGCCGGTCTTCCAGGGAATGAAAACTGATGACGACCAGACGCCCTCCCGGCCTGAGGATCGCATCTGCCTGTTCCAGCACCTGCTCTAGATCATCCAGCTCACGATTGATGTAAATACGGATAGCCTGAAAACTGCGCGTGGCCGGATCCTTACCTTTTTCCCAGGCAGGATTCGCCTCAGCCACAATGTCAGCCAGTTGTTTGGTGGTGATAATGGGCTTTTCCCTGCCCGCCTGAACAATGGCGCGGGCAATACGCCGGGCAAACCGCTCTTCACCGTATTCTTTTAAGACCTTTACAATGTCCTGCTCCCTGGCACCGGCCAGCCATTCGGCGGCGGACTGTCCCTGTTCCGGATTCATGCGCATATCCAGCGGCCCCTCTTTCTGAAAGCTGAAACCGCGGCTGGCATCATCCAGTTGGGGTGACGACACGCCCAGATCCAGCAGAATACCGTCCACCTGACCGATCCGGCCCAGAGCGGCAACATGCTGCTTCATCATGGCAAAGCTGTCCTGTCGGATAATAAAGCGCGGATCATGGGCAAAATACCGGTTCGCCGCCTCAATAGCCTCGGGATCCTTGTCCAGGGCCAGCAATTTTCCCTCATCGTTCAAGGCTTCCAGAATGGCGGCGCTATGGCCTCCCCGGCCAAAGGTGCCATCCACATAACAGCCCGCAGGCTCCATGTTCAGCGCGGCTAGCGCCTCATCCAGGAGCACCGGCCGATGTTTAGTCCGCTGCATCATCATTACAGCGATAGCGACTCAAGCTGTTCGGAGGCTTTGAGATTACCGTTGCTCGCCAGCATCTCCTCACACTGCTTGTTCCAGGTTTGTTCGTCCCAGATTTCAAACTTGTTGGCCTGCCCCACCAGGGCAATGTGCTTATCCAGCCCGACCACCTTGCGCAAATTTGGTGGCAGGAGAATCCGCCCGTTGCCATCCATATCCAGATCGGCGGCATGACCAATCAGTATCCGCTGGTATCGCCGGGTCTCGGGATCCACGTTTTTCAGACTCTGTAAATCCCGCTCCAGAACTTCCCAATCCGGCAGGGGGTAAAGTAGCAGACAGGGATCACGCACATCCCGTGTCACCACCACCTGGCCCTCGCACTGGTTGAGCAGACGCTCACGATAGCGGCTCGGAATCGCCATACGTCCCTTTGCATCCAGATTGAGTGTGTTTATGCCGCGTAACAAACGCCTGCTCCTGAAGTCTGTATCAGGGTATCAAGGGCTATGAAACCCATTTATCCCCACATCGATCCACTTTAATACACTATAGGTAGAAGACGCCCTTGGTGTCAAGCCAACAGACTCACAAAAACAGGAATTCTTTCTTTAATGACAATGACTTAGGGGAGTGGACTAAAGTGGTTAAAGAGCCGAAAACCATTTTTTTCGCAGGGGCGGAAGACAGACAAAACAATGGCTTGCAGTGAGTTTATAAAGTAGCTTAGGAGGAAATAATTGCGCGATAGCGCAATTATTATTTAAAAAAATATTAAAGGAGTCGGCCGATAAGCCGGGTTCTGTCTTGGACAGCCATTCATCTGGACATACGTCGCCGTATGCCTCAAGCAGCCTACCCGGGAACCGTGCGGGCCACACTTAACGTTCCCCTATTTGGCCTTGCTCCGGGTGGGGTTTACCATGCCGCCGAGTGTTACCACCGACGCGGTGCGCTCTTACCGCACCCTTTCACCCTTACCAGCCGAAACTGGCGGTATACTTTCTGTTGCACTGGCCGTAGGCTCGCGCCCCCCAGGCGTTACCTGGCACCCTGCCCTGTGGAGCCCGGACTTTCCTCCAGGAAAAAAATTTCCCAGCGACTGTCTGGCCGACTCCAGGATGAAGTGTACCGGATTTCAGACTCGGAATGAAATTTAGCGTAAAATGTTGAATGAAAATTGATGGGTTTCCCTTCGCTCTACCCATCCTACAAAAATCTAAAAAAGGGTAGCATGGGTAGAACAAAGTGAAACCCATCGATCAAGGACTAAAAATCTATGTTTATGATAAAACCCGGTTTCACTCTTATGTGTCTTTTGCTGCTTCTAAACCACGCGGCGATGGCCTCTTATACCCTTGTCTATACCGGCAATCTGAACGGTGAGCTCGAACCCTGCGGCTGTACTCTTGAGGGCGACCTTGGCGGCATCAAACGCCAGGTCACTATGATCGATCAACTGCGCCGGCAAAACCCCGATCTACTGTTTGTTTCCAGCGGCGGATTGCTGATAGCCGAAATGCCTTCGGATCGTATTCGTAGCAACTATATTCTACGCGGCATGAAATTTTTAAATTATGATGCCATCGGCGTGCAGGCGCGGGACCTCGCCTTTGGCGCCCACTTCCTCAAACGATACAAACTCCCTTTTATTCTCAGCAACGCGTCCGGAAAATCCCCCTTTGCCTATCAGAAAACGCTACATCGCCAGTCACAGTCCTTCAGTTTCTTCCAGTGGTCGGTATTGCCGCCGCAAACCCTGCTCAAAGATCCACACGCTGAAACCCTGCCGGCGCAGAAGCGACTCGCCGAAAAACTAGCGGCGGCAAAAAATACCGGCACCCTTACCGTGGTCACCACCACCCTGCGCCTGTCAGCAGCAAAAAAAATCCTGCCGCTAAAGAACATCGATATACTTATTATTCCTTCCCGTCAGGATACTTTCTCGAAACCGGTGCAAATAAAAAACACCCTGCTCCTGCAACCCGGTGCACGGGGTATGCGTCTTGGCCTGTTACAATTCGAGGTCAAAAAACACGCACAGAAAGTCCATATCAGTCACTGGCAACAGCGGGTCATCTCCCTGCCGAAGACCATACCTGACTCACCACGAACCAAAACCTGGTATACCGCATATAATGCGGCGCTCAAAACCGATTATGAAAAACAGGTGGCGCTGCGCAAACAGCGGGAACAGGGCAAAAGTCCGTACGCCGGTGCCGAAAAGTGCCGTGCCTGCCATGCGCCGGAATATCAGAAGTGGCAACAGACACGACATCCCCATGCCTACAAAGATCTTGAATCCGTGGGCAAAAATTTTGATCCCAACTGCGTCGCCTGTCACAGCGTAGGCTTCAACCGGCCTGGCGGTTTTCTGAACGCCGGACTCACTCCTCATTTAAGCGGCGTACAATGCGAATCCTGCCACGGCCCGGCACAGGCGCATGTGGCCGATGGCGGTAAAACAGCGACGGGAAACCATCAGTGGAAAAAGAAACAAATATGCGCCCAGTGTCATGTTGGTATCCACAGCCCGAGTTTTAATTTAAAAACCTACTGGCCGAAGATTGCACATGGACAGAAGACGGCTGAATGATAGACACGCTAAAGCTGGAGCATCGGTATCAACGCGGAGAACGCGGAGACGCGGAGTTTTTTTAGGCATATTTGATTAAGCCCTGGTAGGGTGAGCACGGTTTTTGTGCCCACCCTACCGCCGTTTCAATAATTGCTACAAATCTTTGCGTCTCTGCATCTCCGCGCCCTCCGCGTTATACACACCACACTATCACCCATCATCAGTCCGTTTCAGCTCCAGCCCCCGTGCATAAAGTTTTTTCCTGCGCACGCCGGTAATCTCGGTGGCCAGTGCCGCCGCCTGCTTCAGCGGCAGATCCTGCAATAGAATTTTCAGCACTCGCTCAGCATCGGCATCCAGATCATCAGGATCAGCGACGGCGGCTCCCTGCACCAGCAGCACCATTTCACCTTTACGCTGGTTGGCATCGCCCGTCACCCAGCTCGATAGCTCCGCCAGCGTACCACTGCGGATGGTTTCAAAGGTCTTGGTCAGTTCACGGGCCAGCACGCCCTGGCGTTGCCCGCCAAAAATCGTCTGCATGTCCGCGAGACTATCCTCAATCCGGTGCGGGCTTTCGTAAAACAGCAACGTCAGCGTTGCCTGCTTCAGTCTCTCCAGTTGCTGGCGTCGGGCGCCGCTCTTCGCCGGTAGAAAACCTTCGAAGCGGAAACGATCCGTCGGCAGACCGGCGGCGGACAAGGCCGTAATAGCCGCGCAAGGACCGGGCACCGGGATCACCCGAATGCCTTTTTCACGCGCCAAACGCACCAGATGATAACCGGGATCGCTCACAAGCGGTGTTCCCGCATCCGAGATCAGCGCGAGAGCCTGACCACTCTCAATTTTTTGCAGCAGCGCATCAGCCAGCGTGCGCTCATTATGCTCATGCAGGGCCTGCATCGGCGTTTTGATGGCAAAATGCTGCAACAACCGACCACTGTGACGGGTATCTTCTACCGCGATCAGATCCACCCGCTGAAGGACTTCAACCGCCCGTGGACTGAAATCACCCAGATTGCCAATCGGTGTCGCCACGACATACAGACACTGTTTATAAAAATCCATGATTCATTCCAGATTATTCATCGTAAATGGCAGCGCAATTTTGATTCCCCCTCGTTATAATGGTCAACACCACCCCCCCGACAGATCTCAGGACAGTTTAACAAGTCTATGAACACCCCGATTAAAATAATTTTGCTCCTGTTTATCAGTCTCGGCCTCGCCAGCTGTGCGAGTGGCCCGGCGGTGATGAAACTCAATCCCGATGAAGCCGAGCTTCTGTTTGCCCGGGGTGAATACCAAAAAGCAGACGCCCTGTTTCTCGATATGGCTCAGCAGATGCGTTCTTACAAGCGCACGCCACTGCTATTGCGGGCGGCAGCGGCCGAAGCCAGCATGAAGAATCTTGCCGAGGCCAAACAAACCTTGCAGGGCCTGCAAATTAATTACGCCAAGGCAGACCAGCGCCTGCTCCTGAGGCTGGCGCAGGCGCATATCGCCCTCACTAAACGCCAGATCGATCAGGTTCTGAAGCTGCTCGACGTCCCCCCCCCTGTGAGCGTCAATCATTTTTATCTCGCCGACTATTATGATCTGCGTGCGGATGCTTTCACTCTTTCCGGTAATCGCATTGAAACGGCGCGTGAACTCATCAAACGTGAGCGCTACCTGGATGATACCGCGCTGATACACGCCAACCAGGAGGACATCTGGCAGGCTCTGGCCATGCTCACCGAGCAGGCCCTGATGCAACTACGCACCGATCCCCCCCCGAACGTACTCAGTGGATGGATGGATCTGGTGCGTATCGCCAAGACCTATCAGCTGCGCCCGGCCATGTTGCGCCAGGCGGTACAGCAATGGCAACATACCTATCCCCACCACCCCGCTGACAGGCAGATCATTGAAAGTCTGCTCAATCGCCAACAGCAGGATGTGTCGCTACCCAAACAGATTGCCCTGCTATTGCCGTTTTCCAGCAGGTTCGCCAAGGCTGCCGAAGCCATTCGTGACGGTTTCCTGGGTGCCTATTATGCCCGGCACATGAAAAACCGGCAGTCCATTCACATTTATGATGTCAGCAATAACGATGTGCTGGCCATTTATCGGCGGGCTATTGCTGAAGGGGCTGACTTTGTCGTCGGTCCGCTGAACAAGACTGCAATTGCACGCATCGCCACCCATAACCCTCTGCCTGTCCCCACCCTCGCCTTAAATTACAGTCTCAATGATAACATTCCGGCCAACCTCTATCAGTTCGGCCTCTCACCTGAGGAAGAAGCCCGTCAGGTCGCCGAACGCACCTGGTTCGATGGTTATGTCAATGCGGTCACCCTGGTACCGGCCGGTCCCTGGGGGAATCGGGTAGTCCAGGCCTTCGGTCAGCGCTGGCGCGAAATTGGCGGACAGATCGTCAACCAGGAAACCTATAACCCGGCAAACAAGGATTTTTCCCGCCCCATCCAACGTCTGCTTAATATCGATCAAAGCAAGCGCCGTTACCGTAGTCTTTCCAGTCTGCTCAACCGCAAACTTAAATACACGCCCCGGCGGCGCCAGGATATCGATTTTGTTTTCATCGCCGCCTATCCGCGCCAGGCGCGCCAGATACGCCCTCAGCTCAAATTCTACCGCGCCTCCGGCGTGCCGGTTTACGCCACCTCCCATGTTTTTACTGGCAACCTCAATCCCGCCCGTGACCGCGACATGGATGGCCTGATATTCGGCGACATGCCCTGGGTACTGACCGACAGCCAACACCCACGTAGTCTGCGCAGCAAAATCGAGCCGGAAATTTCCAGGGCCGGTCATAGTCTGCAACGTCTCTATGCGCTGGGCATTGATGCCTATGATATTATCCCCGCCCTGAACACCCTGAAAAAATATCCCTATGAACGTTTTGACGGTGAAACCGGCAGTCTCAGTCTGGATCTAAAACAACAAATACATCGCCATCTGACCTGGGTGAAATTTGTCAACGGTCGGCCTGTGCGAATAGATCATGAAATGTAACAAAGGTATAGTCATGATGTGTTTATAAAAGGAACGACAACACGGGCCATCGGACAGGAGACCGAATCGCTGGCCTGCCATTATTTGCTGGCGCAGGGGCTGAGTTTGCTTGAACGTAATTTTTCAGGGCCACAGGGCGAGATCGATCTAATCATGGAAGACCGGCAAAGCCTGGTATTCATCGAGGTTCGCTACCGCCGCAACCATAACTTCGGCAGTGGCGCAGAAACGATTACCCACAGCAAACAAAAAAAACTACTGGCCACCGCGGCTCGCTATTTGCAGCGTCACCCGCTACAGGCAGACCGGCCCGCCCGCTTTGATGTTATTTCCATCGGCATGGAAAATAACCGGCCTTCCATTAACTGGATTAAAAACGCTTTTATGGCTTCGGCATGAATATAAACGACCACGTTCTCGCACTTTTCAATGACAGTATCAACACCAAGCAGACCGCACGCGATCTTCTGACGAACGACATCAGCCGTGCCATTACCCTGGCTGTTGAGAGTTTGAAGTCCGACCATAAAATTCTCAGTTGTGGCAATGGCGGTTCCGCTGCCGATGCCCAGCATTTTTCCGCCGAACTGGTCTGCCGTTTCGAACGCGAACGTCCCGGCCTGCCCGCCCTCGCCCTGACCACCGACTCATCGACGCTCACCGCGATCTCCAACGACTATAGTTATAAGGAAATCTTTGCCCGGCAGATTAGCGCTCTGGGCCAATCAGGCGACGCCCTGCTGGCCATTTCCACCAGTGGTAACTCCGCCAATGTGATACGCGCCATTGAAGCCGCGCATGGCAAGAATATGCGCATCATCGCCCTGACCGGCCGCGACGGCGGCGAAATGGCAAATCAGCTCAATGATGATGACGTGGAAATCCGCGTCCCTGCTGATAATACCGCCCGTATTCAGGAGGTGCATCTGCTCACCATTCACTGTCTGTGTCAGCAGATTGACCATATTCTGTTTCCCGGCAGCGAATAACCCCTTGTTGTTTCAACGCTATGTCTCCTAAGAATACTTTAACGCCCGAGTTTGTCGCCGCCCTTGGCGACATTCTTGCCCCCGAACAGTTACTCACCGAAACGGCAGACTGCATCACCTACGGTTATGACAATAGCCGCATTCAGGTGACACCCGATGCCGTGGTCTTTCCTGAAAACCATGCGCAGGTGCTCGCCATTGTCCAGCTTTGCAACCGGGATCAGATACCATTAACGCCACGCGGTCGTGGCACCGGCACCACTGGCGCCAGTGTGCCCCTGCGCAGCGGGTTGGTGCTGTCCACTGAAAAGATGCAGGCCGTGCTCGAAATGAACCCGGATGATCGCTATATCACCGTGCAGCCGGGGCTGACCAATCAGGCCGTGCAAAACGTGCTGGCCGAACACGGCTGTTTCTGGCCCCCGGATCCCAGCAGCGCGGCCTTTTGCTCCATCGGTGGCAACCTGGCCTACAATTCCGCCGGCCCGCGAGCGGTCAAATACGGCACGCCACGAGAAAACGTGCTCGGTCTGCGCGCCGTCACCGGCAGCGGCGAGTCCCTTCGCACGGGGGTATTCACCACTAAAGGGGTCGTCGGATTTGATCTCACCCGCCTGGTAATCGGCTCCGAAGGCACACTGGCAATTATCACCGAGGCAACGTTAAAGCTCACGCCCCTGCCTGAAGACAAACGCACTCTGCAGGTGATTTATCGTGATATTGAATCCGCTACCCGCGCCGTAGCGGATATTATGAAACAGGCGGTCATCCCCTGTGCGCTGGAATTTATCGACGCCAGGGCCATTGATCTGATCCGCCAACGCGCTGATCTTTCATTTCCCGATGCCGCCGGTGCCATGCTCATGGTCGAGCTGGATGGCGCGCGCGAACATCTGGATAGCGACGTGAAAAAAATAACGGAGGTGGCCGACAACAGCGGTCTGCTATCCCTCAGCACCGCAAAGACGACAGAGGAAGCCGCAGCGTTGTGGAACGCACGCAAGGCGCTGTCCCCGGCCCTGCGCACTGTCGCGCCCAACAAAATCAACGAAGACATTGTGGTCCCCGTTTCTAAAATTCCAGCGCTCAT
>VAOZ01048312.1_pt1 | contig 30712 bp, 29 predicted proteins | sample 3394041 | NCBI WGS metagenome assembly VAOZ01 (sample SAMN08290431, study PRJNA428436) | hydrothermal vent metagenome | isolation source: Deep-sea hydrothermal vent chimney | place: Indian Ocean: Southwest Indian Ridge
ACATGGGAATAATATTCGCTGTAGGTGCCGTCAAGCCAGGCATTGGCAACCATTCCCGGACCGCCATGGCCGGGTCCGGCAATATAAATCATATTCAAGGTCCTTGCCTTAATCACCCGATTGAGGTGGGCGTAGATGAAGTTTAATCCGGGAGTTGTACCCCAGTGCCCCAGTAATCTCGGTTTGATATGGTCAAGCGTAAGCGGTTGGGTGAGCAGGGGATTATCCATGAGGTAGATTTGCCCTACGGACAGGTAATTGGCCGCACGCCACCAGGCGTGAATACGTTGAAGCTCTTTCTCCGATGCGGGGTTATTTCTGGTGTAGTTCATTCGGTAATCCTCCTGTGCTATTTTGATTCTGTTTAATAAAGTGCTTCCAGTTCCCTTCTGAATTGTTTGTGTGCCTCGCGGCGTTTGATTTTCATGGTCGGGGTGAGCAATCCATCCCCAATATCCAATGGCTGAGCGTGGATGTAAATACGCCGAACTTGCTCATGTCGGGCCAGGTCCTCCAAATGTTTATTGACACGGGTCTGCAATGCCTTGCGCAGGCTATCGGACGTAGCCAAATGTTCCCAGTCCATTTTCGGCAGTCCTTCATCATGTGCCCATATCCTGCATGCTCCTTCTGCCGGTACAATCATGGCAACCAGATACGGCTTCTTATCGCCATAAATAATCACCTGCTCAATCATTTCCTCTGCCATCAGGCACCCCTCGATGCGTTGTGGTGCAATGTTTTCACCGCCTGAATTGACAATTATATCTTTTTTACGATCAATAATACGTAAATAGCCATCCGCATCCAGGCTCCCGATATCTCCGGTATGTAGCCAACCGTTGACGATGGCTTCATCGGTTTCTTTTCGACGTTTCCAGTAGCCGGACATCACATTGGGACCGCGGACAAGGATCTCGCCATCCCCGGCAATGGCTACCTCCATATTCATCACGGGCTTACCTACCGAACCCAAACGCCGATCGTCTACGGGATTAACGCTAATAAGTGGCGCGGCTTCCGTCATGCCGTAGCCCTCCAGGACTGGCATTCCCAGAGCCTTGAAGAATTCAGCCACCTCTGCATTAAGTGGTGCGCCACCGGAAACTATCAATCTTATTTTCCCTCCAAAACGAGCGCGTATTTTTCGCCCGATCAAATAGTCCAGCAAACGAAAGTAAATACTTCGCCACCGTGATGTGCCTGTATCTTCCTCCTTCGCGCCGAGGGTGAGAAATTTGTGAAACAGGCTTCGTTTAAGATGAGACTGTTTGGCCGCCTGGCCCAGTATTCGATTGCGGACTACCTCCAGGGCCCGTGGTACGGCGATGAAGATGGAGGGTTTGGCTTCGGCCATGTTTTTAGCCACGGTATCCGGGCGTTCGGCGAATGCGACAGAAATACCGAATGTATAGGGAAGGAAATGGCTGGCCATACGCTCCAGAGCATGCGGCAATGGCAAGAAAGACAGCATTTTATCGTCAGGCCTGAATGAGAAGACGCTAGGAATAGCTTTTAGATTGGCCAGGATATTACCATGTGAGAGCATGACCCCCTTGGGTTCACCCGTGGTTCCGGAGGTGTAGATCAGCGTTGCCAGGGTATCGCGACCTACGCTTTCCAGACGGGCCTCAAGCCTCGCTGCGTCCACTTTTCCCGTCTCCAGTTCAGCGAATAAACATAGTTTGTCTCCATCCACCATCGCGTCCATAGAGGACTCTCCCATGACATGGATGACCTCCAGATCAGGGCAGGAATTGGCGGCTTCGAGCAGGTGTCTGGCCACCTTGCCACATGAGGTGATGGCCAGTCTGGCACCGGAATCTTGTAGCACATAGACCATGTCCTGCGGCCTGTAGGAGCAGTATAACGGGACCGTTACTGCTCCAATAGACAGGATGGCATAATCGGCTACCGCCCATTCCGGCATATTTTCCATCAATAGAGCCACCCGGTCACCGGCTTTAATCCCGACGCGCATCAGACCCGTGGCGACATGACGAATGCGCGAATGCAAATGTTCGTATGTAACGGAGACATAGCCCTGATCTGCCCGATACCACTGGGCGGGACGATCAGGGCACCGTCTCGCCGTATCAAAAAAAGCCGCAGGCAGGCTTGTCGCGGTTTCCAGTACGGCCGTGTGGCCGGTAAGCAAGGTTATCTCCGTACTCTGGATGGAGAAATGGCCATGTTATTTATTTATAGCTCCTTATCCACCCGGAGCGTTGCAGGAGGCTTTGTGGCTAATCCGTTTCAGCAGGTTTGGGGGCCGGTGCTTCCGCGGCGACTCCCTTTTCTCTGGTTTCATTGTCTGCAGGCACCCCCTTTTTTACAGAACGAGGTATGGACGATTTTGCTGTGCGGTGGCTGGCAGCCTCCGTTTTTTTTGCGGCAGCTTTCTTCGTTTTCGGCTCGTCCAGCGCCATGTGTACCCGTAATGTCATATGCGTTATCACGATACCCGGAATGCTGGCAATGGCAGCCAGCAAACCGCCGAAGACAACCAGGGTAACAAGGTGTGCGATCCCTCCCCAAAATCCGGTAGAGGCCTGAATGGCCGCCATTTGTGGTCCTGCTACACTATGCCCCAACCCCCATGTGATCTGGAATCCCAGCCAGATGGGGGAAAGTGCCAGGGCGGCGACCAGCAGTGTTGCCAGCGCGCCGCCAAGATTGTAAATCAACAGTTCCGGTAACCGTTGACGCAGCAGCCGCCATAGAATATTGCGTAGCGCGTTGGTATCTACTTGTGAAATTGCTACGCGGGCGGCGATGTTGAATAACGCCAGCAGCAAGCTCGTAGCGACCACTGTGTTAAGCAGCAGCAGCGGTACGTCCACCAATGCCAGCCAGATTAAACCAAGGCCCGGAATCCTGGCTAACATCAGGATGAATAACTCCGCCAACAACAATGTCAGTAGGCCACCCGCGATCCAGGCTGGTAGCAATAGCAGGGACCGGGCACGCGACCATGCGAAGCACATGGCCTGCCTGGTGTTCGGGACGGATTGCCCCTGTATACCGATATATATTTGTCGGGCCAGTGCCGTCAGACCAAACAACATCCACAGCAAACAGGCAACGCCGCCAATAAAACGGAGAAAGATTTCGCTGGTGTCGGATGCGCCGCCCATGCTAAAGGCACCGTAGATAACCACCGCGATAATAATGGTTCCCGCCATGGTGATAATGAATGAAGGCTTCAGGGCGCTACGCGCGGCGACCATCATTTGACTCTGGTTAAAGTAACGCAATGGACAATTCTCCCTCTACTCTATTTTTTCCTCGCAACCCTTACCCGACAGGGCCCGATGCCCTACTTGGCAGTGTAGAGCGCCGTATGGATACTAACAACCACTGAATAGGTTACACTTTGGTTCCGTATGCATTCGAATTTTCTCCTGGTTGAGGTATGAAGCATGCAAGGCTACCATTTTGCTAAATGGGAGGGAGCGTTCCAATGAAGACGTTTCGATTTATGCACGATAGCGGCGACGCCCGACAAAATACATGGGGCTGGGCGACGATTTGCGACGTTGGCTGCAAAAGGAGACGACAATAATGCTAATCTATTCAATGTTGAAGTGGATCCTGAACAATTGACCCATGAGTATATTTTTCTGATTATCGTGGCTTACCTGCTTGGCGCCATTCCTTCCGGGCTGCTGTTGACGCGCTGGCTGACTGGCAAGGATCCGCGCGAGCACGGTAGTGGTAATATAGGTGCCACCAACGTGTCGCGCACGGGCGGAAAAGCCATTGGTCTGCTGACATTGGCCGCAGATGTCGGCAAGGGGGCTTTACCCGTTGCATGGGCTGTTGCGCATGCCGCTAGTGAAAGTGTGGTTGCATTGATTGCCGTCGCTGCTTTTTTGGGGCACATTTTTCCTATATATATTGGCTTTAGGGGAGGCAAGGGCGTTGCCACCATGTTTGGCGTATTACTGCCTTGGCAACCATGGATTGCCGCCATTGCTTTTTGTGTATGGTTACTGGTGTTGGGAACGTGGCGTTATGTCGCGTTGGCATCAATCATGGCTGGATTCACCTTGCCTGTATCGGCATGGCTATTGCATGCTTCGACCGCCTGTATAAGCGCTTCCACCCTGTTTTGCCTGCTCATGTTGATACGCCATCAGGGTAATATTCGCCGTATGATGGCGCGGGAAGAAGATAGAGTTGGGCAAAAATAGCGACAGGTCAGTCGATCTTGTCTCAGATGCGGCGTTACGATATGATCTGAAAACGTACTGTTTCCGGCAGGGGGTTACATGAAACTTCAAGACAAACCAGCTACCTTCCTGTTGTGGCTATTGTGCGCATTTCCCGTGCTCATGCTTTCGCAAGTATTGTCGCCATGGGTATCCGCGAGTGAGCTGACGCTACCGGGCCATGTGACCGCCTCCGACATCAAACCCCACCTTCCCCAGCCCTATACTGTCAAGAAGGGCGACACACTCTGGGATATTGCCAATTACTTCTTCAAAAAACCGAAAAAATGGCTGAGGATATGGGAGCTCAACCATTATATCAGCAACCCCGACCTGATTTATCCAGGCAATAAGATCTGGCTTAACATCCAAAAGGAGAAAGCGGGGCGAACAGGTGAGCCGACAGTGGCACGGTTACAGCCATCGGTACACATCAAGCCAGTGGAACGTCTGGAGGCGCCCGTTGATTCCAGTCTTCTGGTTACTGCCTTGAGACGGCATGATTTTATTTCGCCCGGGGCGGTGCAGGGTGTCGGATATATTCTCGGTTCTTCGAATGAGCGCATCAACTATGGCGCCAACGATGAGGTTTACCTCAAATTTAGCTCTCCCGTAAATGAAGGTGACATGTTCGATGTTTTTCGCGCGAGCCATCCAATCCATGATCCAAAAACGGGAAAAGTGACGGGTGTGCTGGTGAATCATCTGGGCCAGATAGAAGTTATTTCCCAATCACACGGAATAGCCAGGGGACGTGTCATCAAGTCGTTTGAGGAGATTTCTCGCGGTGATCGGCTCAGACCTGCGCATAACAGCGATACTCACATTACTCCCAGCTACCCCCCGCACCCGGTAAATGGCCGCGTGCTGTATATCCGCAACGATGCCACGGAAGCTGGTCAGCATCAGATTATTGGTATCAGCCTGGGTTTGGAAGATGGCATGAAGGCCGGAGCCATTCTTTCAGTGTACAGGGCGGGCCGCATGATTCGCGATACGATCAGCGGTAAAATGGTAGCGCTGCCGAAGGAAAAAGTTGGTGCGTTAATGGTGCTGGTTCCGCAGCAGGATGCATCCATTGCGCTGATAACTGAATCCACAGGTCCAATCAACCTGGGGGATTCGGTGCACAACCAGGTTAGACACTAAGTGGCTGTAGCGAAATAACATGATCATTTATACGCCTGAATATGTACCAGATTGTCGTGATGCGATTGAACAAAATCATGAGATGTAGCCTTTCTACATCGAATGTTTTGTGATTGAGCAACGCGTCGAGATGGTGCGTAGGCTGGATGGAGAAATGGGTATGTTATTTCGTTACAGACACCAACCTGTGAATCATGCCGGCTAGCCGCGCGGTATCAGGCTGGCTGCGGCTCAGTCTGATACATGGCATCGGCCCTCGTATTGGTCGCCAACTGGTTGGCGCCAGTGGCTCCATTGCGGCTGTGTGGGGTAACAGCCCGGCGGACTGGCGGCATATCGACAGTATCGGAGACAAGCTCATTCAAGTGCTTAAACAATCGGGTCCAGATCAGGCGTCACATATCCTCAGACAGTGCGAAGCAAGCGCCATTACCGTCATTTGTCCGGATGATGAAACCTGGCCTGCATTCGACGCTATGGATGACGCGCCGCTGGTGATGTTTGTCAAAGGTGACCCGATAACCCTGAACCATCCGAAATTATTGGCGGTTGTGGGTGCGCGCAAAGCTAGCCGGGAGGGGCGCATGCTGACCCGGCGGTGGTGTCGTTCCCTGGCCGGGCGCGGTATTGGTATTGTCAGCGGTATGGCTTATGGCGTTGATGCTGCGGCGCACGGCGGGACTCTGGAAGGTAATAATGCACCCACCATTGCTGTGCTGGGTTGCGGGTTGGCCGCATCCTTTAATCCCGAACAACAGCGCCAGGTTGCGGCTGTAGCCAACCATGGATGTGTCATCAGCGAATTTTTGCCGGAAATGGAAGCACGCCCCGAACATTTTCCCAGGCGCAACCGGATTATTGCAGGTCTGGCTACGGCCACGCTGGTGATGGAGGCAGATATTCGATCCGGCTCGCTCATTACCGCCCGCCAGGCTACGAGTTATGGGCGAGAGGTAATGGCTGTCCCCGGTTCCGTTCTGTCGGGTTACCATGCGGGCTGCCATCAGCTGATTCGCGATGGAGCGGCCCTGGTGGAATCCCCGGAGGATATTCTGCGCACCCTCAGGTGGCATGCCGATCCGACGCACTCAAAGGTTTCACATTATAAGCCTGCCAATATACCGGAAGCGGAGATTCTCAAGACCCTCCGAGGCGAAATCATGCACATCGACGCGCTATCCCGATACTGCGGCTTGACCGTCCCCGAACTTTCCCCCATCTTGCTCGCGCTTGAGCTACTCGGTGTTGTGGAAAGCCTGCCCGGCAGCCGCTACGCCATGGGCGGCGGGTAAAGCCGTTTTTCCGAATTAAAGTCAATGATGTTGTAAAAAGGCCGCTTGCGGCCTTTTTACTCTTCGGAGCGAATCGCAAAACCCTGGGTGAGGAAGCCAATCGCCGCTCACGCGTTTTACAATTGGTTCTCCGGAAAGCGAAAAGAAGGCATCAAGACTAAATGCTACTTGAGAGAGAGGTATTATTCATGAGTTCCGTTGTCGTCGTGGAGTCACCGGCCAAGGCCAAGACCATCGAAAAATATCTTGGGAAAGGCTATAAGGTATTGGCCTCTTATGGCCACGTCCGTGCGTTTCCCAAGAAGAACGGTTCGGTGGATCCTGAACAGGACTTTGCGCTACACTATGAAGTGATCGCGGACAAAAAAAAGCGCCTCGATGCCATCGAGAATGCCCTGAAGAAGGCCGATACGCTGATCCTCGCCAGCGATCTGGACCGCGAAGGTGAGGCCATAGCCTGGCATGTCAGTGAGGAACTGGCACGGCGCGGCGCGTTGAAGGATAAAACGGTGGAGCGCATCACTTTCCACGAAATTACCAAGAGGGCCATTACCGAAGCCATCGCGCATCCGCGCAGCATTGATTATCAACTGGTGGATGCACAACAGGCACGCAGCGCGCTGGATTATCTGGTCGGGTTTACCCTGTCACCGCTGTTATGGCGCAAGGTCAAGACGGGGTTGTCTGCTGGCAGGGTACAGTCGGTTGCCTTGCGCCTGATTTGCGAACGTGAACAGGAGATTCGTGCGTTCGTACCCAGGGAATATTGGGATGTAGAAACGGAGTGTAGTGCGCCTCATGGTATATTCAAGGCCAGGCTCCATGCACTGGACGGTAAAAACCTGGGGAAGTTTGCGCTGGCCGACGGTGTTGTCGCCCGCGCCGCCGAGCGCAGGGTCAAGGCGGGCATCTTCACCGTCGCCAGCGTTAGCAAGAAGAAGAAACGGCAGCATCCGTCGCCTCCGTTTATTACCTCAACCTTGCAAATGGAGGCTGCACGCAAGTTGGGGTTCACGGCGCGAAAAACTATGCAACTGGCGCAAAAACTGTATGAAGGCATTGATGTGGGTGGTGAACGTACCGGCCTGATTACTTATATGAGAACCGATTCGGTATCGTTGGCTGAGGAGTCCATGACTGATATGCGTGCGCATATCACGGAGCATTTCGGTGCCGATTACCTGCCGGACAAGCCGCGTCATTTCAAAACCAAAAGCAAAAATGCGCAGGAAGCGCATGAAGCCATCCGGCCTACCCTGATTGCACGCACGCCACAGGCAATGGAGAATGTACTTGATACCGATGCGGCCCGGTTGTATGAACTCATCTGGAAACGAGCGCTGGCTTGTCAGATGTCCCCCGCCGTTCTGGATCAGGTCAGTGCCGATATCACATCGGATGATGCGATGCTACGCGCCACAGGTTCGACCATCGCCTTCGATGGTTTCCGCAAGCTATACCTGGAAGGACGCGACGAGCCTGGCAAGGAGGAGGATACCGGTATGCTGCCACCCTTGACGGAAGGCGAATCCGTCCAGATTGAAAAAGCTGAGGCCAGACAGCATTTTACCGAACCCAAGCCGCGTTTTAGCGAAGCCAGTCTGGTCAAGGAGCTTGAAAGTCATGGTATCGGCCGACCCTCCACCTACGCTTCGGTTCTGAATGTATTACGGACCCGTAACTATGTGGAAATGGAGCGAAAACGTTTTGTACCCACCGATATTGGCGAAATCGTCAGTAAATTCCTGACAAAATACTTTGCCGACATCGTGGAGACCGGCTTTACGGCGGATATTGAGGATAAACTGGATGCTGTAGCGCGCGGCGAGGCGGAATGGAAACCATTATTGCGCGAATTCTGGACGCCATTCAAGGAACGCGTAGACCACACCATGGAGAACGTGAAACGTTCCGATGTTACCCACGAGGAAACCGACCAGGTTTGCCCTGAATGCGGCAAGCCCATGGCTATCAAGCTGGGGCGCTTCGGGCGTTTTCTGGCCTGTACAGGCTATCCTGAATGCAAGCATTCCCAGCCATTGGGCGGCAGTGACGAAGAGCAGGCTGAACCCGAGATGTCCGATCAGAAATGCGATAAATGCGGAGCTCCGATGGTTATTAAGCGTGGCCGCTACGGTAAATTTCTCGGATGTTCGGCTTATCCAGAATGCAAAAATATTCAACCGATGGAGAAGCCGAAGGACACCGGCATCCCCTGTCCTGAATGTGGCAAGGGGACATTTCTGGAGAAGAAATCCCGTCGCGGCAAGATTTTTTATTCCTGTTCCACCTATCCCAAATGCAAAAAGGCGCTGTGGAACAAGCCGATTGATCAACCTTGCCCGCAATGCGGCGCCCCGTTTGTCACGGAAAAGATTACCAAGAGGCGCGGGCTGGAACATGTATGCGCCGGGGAAGGGTGTGATTGGCGCGAGCAGGTCGAGACCTCCAAAACCATATAAAAACTATCAGTATGGAAGATATTCGTCCTGCCATGCAGGATGATCTGCAAGCCGTTTTCGAACTGAATATGGGCTCATTCGCTGAGGCATGGTCGCATCAGGCGATTTCTGACGTCATCAAGCATGGTTACGACCTGAATGTGTGGTATGCCACCCATGGAGAACTGCTTGCCTATTATCTCGGGCAGGATGTACTGGATGATGTGCATATCATGCAACTGGCCGTCGTACCCGCGTTTCGTCGACGGGGGCTGGGATTATGGCTGACCCGATATGTACTGGATAAAAAACACCGCGAAGGCATGCACCACGTCTGGCTGGAGGTGCGGGCATCCAATGTGGCGGCACAACGCCTTTACAGCGGTCTTGGTTTTCGTGTCAGAGGCACACGCAAGCATTACTATACGCAGAATGCTGCCGCCGGGTCCCCTCGTGAAGATGCGCTGCTTATGCGCTACGATATGTGAAAGCCAGTCAGTCGATACGGGTACGTTCTTCGATTTCCTGGGATGTTTTGCAGTCAATGCACAATGTGGTGACTGGCCTGGCTTGCAAACGTTTCACGCTGATGTCTCCACCGCAGCTTTCGCAAGCGCCGAAACTGCCATCCTTGATGCGGCCCATAGCCTGATCAATCTTTTTGATCAGTTTGCGTTCACGGTCACGGATGCGGAGGTCAAAATTTCGATCTGTTTCTATGGTCGCCTGGTCCGTCGGGTCAGGAAAAGCAGTTTGCTCTTCCTGATGCATGGTCTGGATGGTTTGATTCAGTCCGTCATCAAGTTCCCTGCGCCATGCGGAGAGCTGTTGTGAAAATTTGTCGAGTTGCATTTTGCTCAAAACCATTTTAAGCCTCCGGAATCCTCATTGTGTCACCATACATAATGCTATTCAGCCTGCATATATTCAAGCCTTTAATGCGGCTGAATTTTAAGGCGGCGAACCTTAGCGATTCGCGGTCCCCGTGTAAACGCGAGATAGCATATCTAGCACTTGCAAACAGATTGTTCCGACCGTATAGTGCCGCGCTCGCCGCCGGGATTATACGAGGGTTTACTATAGCCATGTTGCGGTACAACGAGATTACTTTAGTCAGAGATAACTCGCTCCGGATGCGCATCTGTTTCGGGGCAGATATTACCAAGAGAGGCGCCGTGTATTACGAAACTATCTTTATCGTCAACCCTGACGTTTCCAAAGAAAATACCGAGGCACTTACCGATGCGCTGGTCAAGCGCGTTGAGAAGGCCAGTGGTCGTATCGTTAAACGTGAGTATTGGGGCTCGCGTCCGCTGGCTTATCAGATCGCCAAGCGCAGACGTGGCCATTATGTTATGTTGGTTACGGATGGCGAACACGCTGCAGTGCAGGCGCTGGAGGAGAGCTTGCGCCTGGAAGAGCGCGTGCTACGCCTTTTAACCACCCGCTTGCGGGAACTTTCCGATGAACCATCACCGTTGCTCCGCCGCCAGATTAAAAGTGCTGAATCCGCCAAGAACGAAGATAAACCGGCGGAAGGAGGGGTGACAGAAGAAGCTGTCGCGAAAGAAAAAATCGCAGCTGCGGTCGAGGATAGCCGGGATGAAGATTCTCCGGTAGCGGATGCGGCGGAAAAGCCTGTTAAAGAGGGTGCGGCGGGAGAAGAAGCGGGAGACGGTGCCGTAGTCTGATCTGCTATGAACCCCGCAAACCAGGAGAACAGCGTTTGCTTACGCGGTGTGCTGGCGGATATACGTCAACGGTGGACTCCCGATGGAAGTCCGGCAGCGATTGCCTCGCTGCTTGTTTTCAGGCCTAACCTGGGCGCCGCGCGGGCAACAAGCGAATCGAGCCAGCCGATTCCCTTGCGGGCAACGGGCAAGGAAGCGCAGAAGTTGGCACGGCATGAAGGCCATCAGGTAGATATTAAGGGAAGGCTTCGACGGCGTTATTACAGTCGTCATGGCGAATCTCACTGGGGCCAGGTGGAAGTATGGGTGGATTGCTGCCAACCCGTATAATAGATGACATTTGTAAATGTTGAGAGGTATATGAAAATGGCCGAAGAGTCTGTGAAGACCACTGAAACAACCGCTGGGAGCCGTCCGGCTCCGCGGAGTGCCGAACGCCCTGCCGGTGGGCGCGAAGGAGCTCGTGGAGAGCGTCGTGGCGATGATCGCCGCCCGCCACCACGCCGTCCCCGTTATCCGCGCAAGCGAAAATTTTGCAGGTTCTGTGCTGATACGAGCATGCAAATCGACCATAAAAATCCGGATTTATTGAAGCAGTTTATTACAGACCGCTATAAAATCCTGCCAGCGCGCGTAACCGGGACTTGCGCCAAGCATCAGCGCGCATTGACGACGGCGGTAAAACGTGCCCGCAATCTGGCACTGCTTCCGTTTACACCGCTACATCACGATTGATTACACAGTCGGGCCGCCCGAATATTACCGGAAATGCTTTGGGTCCGATGCGTGCCTGCCCGCATGCAACGATGTTCTCTTTTCGGGGCAGCTTTGAGACTTGCTGATACGGGCATGGTGATATGACGCAGGATGTGCGCGTCATGCCATCGGCAGCTAAATGGGTATTGACCCACCGCCTTCCGTGTGCCTTGGTGGCGGCATTGATGTTCGGCGCGACACTTCGGTTCGCGGGTACGGGGTTATCTATCCCGCTGTTGGTGCTACATCTGCTTACGCCGGCATTGTTTGCCCTGATTACGTTGGGTGGCGGCGCGACATTTGGAACACAGGTGGCGGTTCTGGCCGCTGTATTGGTGAGTATTGCCGCGCATGCATCATTGGAACCGGGGCTTATGTTGTTGACCTTATACGGTCTGCTTCCTGTTCTGGCGGCATTCAGTCTGAACAGAGCGGGAGGTGTATCCAGAAGTGCGCAACACCTGGCTATTGGTTTGGGAACGGCGATGTTGGGCGTTTTGATGATGCTTGCATCCAGCCAGGATGTAACAGTAAGGGTATTTGTCGGGCATGCGTTGTCGCCTCTGTTTGACGCCATGCGAGAGCAGCGAACGATGGATGCGGCGCTGTTCCAGCGCATTCGCCATATTACGGTATGGATTTTTCCTGGCCTTATGGCGCTGAGCCTGTGGCTTGTCTGGTGGGGCAATGTCCTGCTGGCGCGCAGCGTTGCCATGTATTATGGGTTCTTCCGGGGCGATGTGCGGCCAGTGAGCGTCCTGAAGTTGGATTTGAAGGTAGCCTACCTGTTCCTGGCGCTTGTCGTCGCGGGTGCTGCGGCGCATGGAACAGTGCAGTACCTTGCGGTCAATACAGACTTGCTGATCGCCGGCCTGTTGTCGGCGCAGGGTCTGGCTGTCGCGCATACATGGTTACAAATACGGCGGATGAAGATGCTTGCGGTGCTGATATATATCGTACTGTTGATACAACCAGTGTTGGTACTACCCTTCACTATCATAGGCTTGTTTGATATCTGGTTCGATTACCGTCGTAATATGATACCGGAAAACGGAGGACAATGATGCAGTTAATTCTTTTAGAACGTATGGAAGGGCTTGGCAATGTTGGCGATGAAGTTACCGTGAAGTCCGGCTATGGGCGTAACTTCTTGCTGCCGCGTGGCAAGGCGGCGCTGGCCAATGATGCCAACCGCAAGGTATTTGAGCATCGCCGCGAACGGCTTGAAGAGAAGCAACACAATGCGCTGGAGCGTGCGCGGGCACTGGCTGAAAAACTCGCGGGTTTAAGCCTTTCCATTACTCGCGCCACCTCGGATGGTGAACGCCTGTACGGTTCGGTTTCCACGCATGAGCTGGCTGATTTACTGCGCGAAGCCGGTCATGAGATGGAACGGCGACAAATTCTCCTTGATGATGCCATTAAGGCTGTGGGTAAACATTCGTTCCGTGTGCGTTTGCACCCGGATGTTATCGCTGACCTCACCCTGATGGTTGACTCCGAGAATGTATGAGGAAATTCATAAGAGACCGTGATGCCTGATTCGGGTTTTCAGTCTTCGTCCTTTGGACGGACTTTAGATTTTTTTATATTTATATGCGACGGCGCTTGTGAATAATGCAGGGTAGTATTACGCCTGTCAGGGACACGTCTATTCGTGAGCGTGTCCCGCCGCATGCGCTTGATGCCGAGCTTGCAGTGCTGGGCGGGATCATGCTCGACCCTGAAGCACTGGAGCGGCTGGAAGGAAGCCTTCTTCCCGAACATTTTTATGCCGAACGCCATCGTTTGATTTTCAACGCCATGCAGGAACTGGCGGGCAAGGGTCGGCCGGTGGATGGGCTTACTGTCAAGGATTATCTGGAGCAACGCGGCCAACTGGACTCCTGTGGCGGTGAGAGCTATCTGGGCGAGTTGATTGGCGCTATCCCCACCGCTGCCAATGTCAATCATTATGGACACATTGTGCGGGAGCGCGCCGTACTGCGCGAATTGCTGAACGTGTGTTCCGGCGTTTCACGGAATGTTTACGAACAACCTGGCCTGGATGTTGGAGAACATCTGGATAAGGCCGAAATGGATGTTTTGGCCGTTGCAGAAAAATTTAGCCGTTCACGTCCTACCTTTAGTAAGATGAGCGACTTGATGGTGGAAGGCTACCATCAGTTGGAAAAACGCTATGCTGAAAAGAAGTCTATTACCGGTATCCCTACCGGTTTTCCAGACCTAGATGAGATTACATCAGGAATGCAACGAAGCGATCTTATCATCATTGCCGGGCGCCCCAGTATGGGAAAAACCGCATTCGCCATGAATCTTGCCCGCAATGCCGCCATGGAGGCCGAGGACGCCAGAGCGGTTGCTGTATTTTCACTGGAAATGTCCTGTCAACAAATCGCCCTGCGCATGCTGGCCAGTGAAGCCCGCGTCAATATGAAACTGCTGCGCACTGGACGCTTTTCCGCCGAGGACTGGCGCAAACTCGCGGCACATTCAGGTGCCCTGGCTGAATCGCCGATTTTTATTGACGATACGCCATCCATTTCCGTACTCGAACTACGCTCCAAATGTCGCCGCCTGAAGAGAGAGGCTGGCGGGCTTGATTTGATTATTATTGATTATCTGCAACTGATGAGTGGACGCCGCGATGCGGAGCGGCGCGAACAGGAAATCAGTGAAATTACACGGTCACTCAAGGGCCTGGCCAAGGAGCTTGATGTGCCGGTCATCGCTTTGTCCCAGCTTAACCGCTCGCTGGAATCGCGTGCTGACAAACGGCCCATGATGTCCGATCTGCGCGAGTCAGGTGCCATCGAACAGGATGCAGACGTTATCGCATTTATTTATCGTGACGAGGTGTATAACAGAAAACCGGAAAATGAAGGCTTGGCCGAGCTCATTATTTCCAAGCAACGTAACGGCCCAACGGGTGCCGTGAACCTCACGTTTTTGCACGAATACACCCGTTTCGAAAGCTACGCCGCGCGCGCAGGTTTTGACGACTAGGAGCCTGCCGGGCTTAGGGGGATCGTGGCGAGTAGGTGGGGAAGCGAGGTCAGAATAGCATGATTTTGAGGCACATAGTGGTAACCATGTAACGAAAAATAAGGATATTTTAGACTGCTTCCCTGCCGCGCAGTAGATTTCCCATAAGTCCGACGGCTCCTAGCTTGGACTATTCACAAACTGAAGTTTCACCTTTCTGAGATAAGATGAAGCCGCCATTCATAGGGAAACGGTTATTTAATGGCGGGTTTGCTCAGTTTCTAGCAAACTCCGGTTTAACTGAGAATAACAAAAGCAAGCACTTACGATTTTGTTATTCAAGAGCCCCGGCTAGGTAACGAGCTCACCGTCCGTCCGTTCGAGTCCCCTGCCAATTGGATCCGCATCCTTGTTACATACCATATTTGCGCATTATGGTCTGACGGGCTACGTTTGCTTCTGCTATAGTCGCGGAAAGGCTGGAGCACGGGAGGTGCCAACGTGGGTAGACACTGGCTAAGAAATGGTGTGGTGTGGTTCGGACTGATATGTGTGGTGGGATGGGTGCCCGTCGCGTTTGCGGGTGCCATGGAGGTTGAGGCTACGCAGAAAGTTGAGGATGCTGGCGAAGTCATGCGCGCCATTATGCGTAGCTCGGATAAGAGTATTCCCAGGGATTTGTTACGCCATGCGGCGGGGGCAGCCATTTTTCCCGGCGTCATCAAGGGCGGATTTTTCTTAGGTGGAAAATATGGCAGAGGCCTGCTGATGCGGCACAGCCTCAAAACGGGTCGCTGGTCGCCGCCCGCGTTCTATTCCATTGCGGCAGCTTCCTACGGCTTGCAATTCGGTGCGCAGTCTACTGATTTGGTCTTGGTAATTATGAATCGCCGGGGTATGAAGAGTTTAGTCAAGAGTGAATTTACGCTGGGTGTTGACGCCTCGGTAGCAGCTGGACCTATCGGCCGCAAGGCTCAGGCCAGTGTGGATGTGGAATTGAAAAGCGCCATTTACTCCTATTCCCGTTCCCGTGGCGCATTCATCGGTATTTCGTTGGGAGGTTCGAAGCTGAGTAGCCTCATCAAGTATAACGAGGGCTATTACGGTAAAGCGTTCACACCCAGGCAGATACTCTTCGAGGGTAAAGCGAAGGCCCCTAAATCTGCGTTAACGTTGATGGCCGATATGAGGGATTATGCAAAGTAAGGTATTTATATTGTCAGTGTCGGTGTTTATGGCCCAGATGATACGCCATATGGCCGCCTCTGTCGTTATAACGCTGTTATTGAAGTGTGGCTCAAACGTACGAGGTCGGGCAATGACAGGGGGGGGGCGCGTTTCCCGCAAAGAAGCAAAAAAAGGTGGGCGCGATGATGACTTCCGGCGAAGTCATCATGTATGCTCCCGCCCATGGATAAAAAAGTAGCAATTCCAGGCCATCCGCGTGGTCGCATTCCATTTGCTCCCGAAGGCTGGCCTTTCCTTTTAATATGTACGGGCCTTTTGTTCATCGCTACTATGTTATGCTGGTATGTAACCGCTGTATTACTGGTCGTGCTGTTACTATTCATACTGAACTTCTTTCGCGACCCTGAACGACCAACGCCTGAGGGGACCGGCCTCTTTATCTCTCCGGCTGATGGCAGGGTGGTGCGAGCGGAGCAAGGGGAAGACGGTATTCGCGTAGACATTTTTATGAATGTGTTTGACGTACATGTGAACCGGGCACCAATATCCGGGCGCATCACGCATATGCGGTATACGCCGGGTACGTTCGTCAATGCTGCCCATGAACAAGCAGGTGAGCACAATGAACGTAACCGCTTCGAAATGGAAACGTCGGATGGCTTTTCGGTCGGTTTTACGCAAATCGCCGGGCTGGTGGCGCGCCGTATTGTGTCGTATGTTGCCGTTGGCGACTGTGTGAAAGCAGGTCAGCGCATTGGTATGATACGCTTCGGCTCTCGTGTTAATTGCGAGATACCTCCCGGTTTTGTCCTGAAGATAAGGAGGGGGGAACGGGTTACGGCGGGCGCGACTATCCTCGCGCAGAGAGAAAAAACCGGGGTATGAATAATGAATAAGCCATCGACCGTGAAGGAGCGCGGCATCTATCTGCTGCCCAGCCTGTTTACCACTGGCGGGCTGTTTTCCGGATTTTATGCCTTGATTGCTGCTGTGCAGGGACGTTACGAACTTGCCGCGTGGGCACTCATCGCCGCAGCTATATTCGATATGCTGGATGGTCAGGTCGCCCGCCTGTTGCATGCCGAATCTGATTTTGGTGCCCAATATGATTCCCTGTGCGACATGCTGTCATTTGGTATCGCACCCGCTGTTCTCGTTTATCTGTGGGCGCTGGTACCCCTGCATAAGGCTGGCTGGCTGGCGGCATTTCTGGTCGCCGCCTGTGCTGCGCTCCGACTGGCCCGCTTCAATGTTCAACAGGGTACGCAAAGCAAGCGCTATTTCAACGGCTTGCCGACACCTGCCGCCGCCATGCTCATCGCTACGGCTGTGCTGTTTCATGAAGGTAATAATATGGGCCCGGTCCCATCGTTGTGGTTTGCTATCTCCATAGCGTTGGCATGGCTGATGATCAGCCGCGTACCCTTCTTTGCCGGTAAGGATGTGGATTTGAAGAAGCGGCGCCCCGCAGTCCTTCTTCTCGCGATGCTGGCGTTAATCGTGTTTATCATGATAAATCCACACATGAACCTGTTTGTGCTCGCGCTGGCTTATTGTATTCACGGCCCCATGCTTGCGCTTAGAGAATGGAAGAGAAGGCGGAAATCCGGAAGCGGCGACGATGATGAAGAAAAAAACGATGAGGCACAGGCGGGTTGACAGTATCTAGAGTGGGTGCTCTACTCTGCCCATGTTTTACACTTCATCCGCGCTTTTCGGCAATGGCTTGCTACTATCATACCAGTGCAGACTGTGGCCTATGAGGTATTAATCCGGGGAGTTTTCCTCATGTATTATCGACACAGGCCGCAGCTTATCCCTGCGGCCTGTGTTATTTTACGGTCTGGAAATTGCGGTGTGAGCTGCGATTTCGTCGAAGGCTCGCCGAAGCTGGGGGGCCGTAACGAAGGAAGGGGCGGACAAGGGTATGGCGGTATTTATGAGTAATACGGACCAGGAGGTTTGTTGGAAGTTCGACAGCCTCCTGGTCCCGAAAGATAAGGGGCTTTATTATGTCTGACCGTTTATACATTTTTGATACTACCCTGCGCGATGGAGAGCAGTCGCCTGGATGTTCCATGAACCTGGAGGAAAAGCTGCGCGTGGCACGCAGTCTCGCGGTGTTGGGTGTGGATATTATCGAGGCGGGCTTTCCGGTTGCTTCACCAGGTGATTTCGAAGCCGTGTATCGTATTGCCTCGGAAATTCACGGGCCAACCATCGCCGGGTTAGCCCGTGCGCACCCAAAAGACATTGAGCGCGCTGCCGAAGCAGTACGACCAGCGGAAAAGGCACGTATTCATACCTTTGTTGCCACCAGCCCCATCCATATGGAGGCGAAATTGCGTATGAAACCGGACGAAGTGCTGGATATGGCGGTTGCGTCAGTCAAACAGGCAAGATCACTGGTCCCCGAGGTTGAGTTTTCGGCTGAGGATGCCGGACGTACTGACATGGATTTTCTGTGCCGTATCGTCGAATCGACCATTGCCGCCGGAGCGCGGGTTATCAATATTCCGGATACGGTGGGCTATATGACGCCGCGAGAATTCGGTGGACGTATCCGCGAATTGCGTGAACGGGTTCCAAATTCCGACCAGGCAATTTTTTCCGTGCATTGTCACAACGATCTGGGGCTGTCCGTCGCCAATTCACTGGCGGCTGTGGAAAATGGTGCAAGGCAGGTCGAATGTACCATCAACGGGTTGGGCGAGAGGGCTGGCAATGCATCGCTGGAAGAGGTCGTGATGATTCTCCGTACGCGTTCGGACCTCTACGACATTGAGACGGGCATTGATACAACGAAGATTGTGCCGACATCGAAACTGGTCAGCCAAATCACTGGCATGCCGGTGCAGCCGAATAAGGCTATCGTCGGGGCCAATGCCTTCGCGCACGAGGCCGGGATCCATCAGGATGGTATGCTGAAGCACCATAAGACCTATGAGATTATGACGCCGGAATCGGTCGGCTGGGTGACTAACCGTATGGTCCTGGGAAAACATTCGGGGCGCGCGGCGCTTAAATCACGTTATGATGAATTGGGTGTGGACGTGGATAGGGATGCGCTTAATGCCATTTTTAGGCGATTCAAGGCTTTGGCGGACAAGAAGAAAGAGGTGTTCGACGAGGATCTGATGTCCATTCTGGAGCATGTTGAAGAAGTCGAACCTGAACGTATCAAGTTGTCCAGCCTGCATGTTGCATCCGGCACTAGGGATGCACCTGTCGCCGCCATTGAGCTGGAGATTGAGGGAAAATTGCACAAGGCCACTGGTGAGGGGGATGGTCCGGTGGATGCCGCTTTCAAGGCGATTAATTCGCTGGTTGAACCGAATGGCAAGCTGTTGCTCTACGCGGTAAATGCCATTACCGCCGGCACTGATGCTCAGGGTGAGGTGACCGTTCGTTTGCAGAATGCAGGATATATTGTGAATGGCCAGGGTAAGGATACGGATATTGTCGTTGCTTCTGCCAAGGCATTGATTGCTGCATTGAACAAGTTACCGGATATGCACGCCAGAAAGATACATGCCCAGTATTCGGGCGTTTAATCCGAATTTCTCATTAACCTGCATTATTCATGAATCGCCGCGATGATTGCGCCGGGCCTTTGTTCGCAACGGATTCCGAGGAGAGAGATCGTAGCCATGCATACGGACGACCGACGAGGGATTCGGTGCGAACAAAGGAACAAGCAAGGGCACGGTAGAATTCATGAATAATACAGGTTAGAGAGTCTCTTGCAAAACTCTGGGTGGATGCGCGGCAATCCTACTTTGGGTCCATTTTCGGGAAGCAAACGACGCTGTCCCGCCGTGTGGTAGGGTTGTATGTTTGGTGTTTATTTACATGGTGGTTCCATGAACCGAAAGTCCAGCTCGGACAAAAAGGCCGCAGGCCGTTTGGATGCTCATAAGGGTGGGACGCAAGCCTTGAGGGCTAACGGTCCGAATCCAATGGGCCAACGTGGGGAAGCCGATCGCCGCTCACGGGTTTTGCAAGAGGCTCATTACCCTGTCCTTTTGTTTTTCAGGGGACGTTCGATGTGTAGGGTACATCCATCATGGAGGAAGTGTGAAACGCGAACTTGAAGCATCGCTGCAACTGGCTGCGGAAACTCTGTTGTCGGAACATGGCGAAAAACATGGCGTGCGGGTTGCGCTAACCCGCCCCAGAACAAAGGATCACGGAGATTATGCCGCCAATGTGGCTATGTCACTGGCCGGACGCCTTGGTATGAAACCTCATGAGGCTGCGCAACGTTTGCTCGAACGGGTGCAATGGCCGCTATGTGTGGTCAAAACGGAGATCGCCGGTCCTGGCTTTATCAATATTTATCTGCAACAGGCATCAGAGGCCTCCATTCTGACGGAAATTGTGGCACAAGGCGTTCATTATGGCTGCGTTGCGGCGGGTGCGCATGCACCACGCGCCTGTGTCGAATTCGTATCGGCTAATCCGACCGGACCGATGCATGTCGGACATGGACGTGGCGCGGTCGTAGGCGATGCGCTGGCCAGTGTCATGCAGGCGCGCGGCGTGTTTGTGTGCCGGGAATATTATATCAATGATGCGGGCAATCAAATTGGCATTTTGGCTGATTCGGTTTGGTTGCGTATGCGTGAATTGCAGGGCGAACGCATTGACATGCCGGATGTGTGTTATCCGGGTGAATATGTCGTGGATGCGGCCAAAACCATTTTAGGGCGGCGCTGCTTCACGGAACTCCGGGCCATGCGGAGGGAAGAGCGTCACATGTGGCTTGGTTGCGAGGCCGTCAAGGCAATGATGATCATGATCCGCAATGATTTACAGGCCATCGGCATTACATTTGATGAATATTTCTCGGAGAAAGATCTACATCAGTCCGGGAAGGTATCCGGCCTGCTTGAACAATTAAGGGCGGATGGTTTAATTTATATGGGAACGCTTCCTCCTCCCAAAGGTAAGCAGGTCGAAAATTATCAGCCGGTGGAGCAATGGCTGTTCCGGACGACGAAATTTGGCGATGATGTAGATCGCCCATTGGCGAAAAAGGATGGAACACCCACCTATTTTGCCGCTGATATCGCCTATCACATGGATAAGCATGAGCGGAGATTCGATCAGTTGGTGGATGTGTGGGGTGCGGATCATGGCGGTTACGTTACCCGCGTACAGGCGGCCATGCAGGCGCTGACGGGTGAGAAACATCAGCCGCAGGTGGTACTTGTACAGATGGTTAATTTGACCCGTGACGGCAAGCCTGTACGCATGTCCAAGCGGGCCGGAACCTTTGTGACATTGCGCGAAGTGGTGGATGAAGTGGGTAGGGATGCCGTACGCTTCAATTTTCTTACCCGGCGCGCTGAAAGCCAGCTCGACTTTGATTTGGAAACGGCCAAGCAAAGGAATGACGAGAACCCGGTTTATTATGTGCAATATGCACATGCCCGCGTGTGCGCCATTCTGCGTAAGGCAGCTGAGGAGGGCGTGCGCAGGTTTGAACCGGAGAGGGTGGACGTGTCATTGCTCGTGACGGAAGAGGAAACCTCATTGATCAGGCAGCTTCTGGCTTACCCCGATGTTCTGGACGTTGCGGCCAAGCGTCTGGAACCGTACCGCGTAGCCGTTTATTTAATGCGTTTGGCGGCGATTTTACATCGATATTACCATAAACATCGCGTCATTGTAGAGGATGCCGGATTGGTACAAGCCAGGTTGCTGCTGGTGCGTGCGGTGCAGCAGGTATTGATGAACGGGTTGATGTTATTAGGTGTTTCCGCACCTGAGGTGATGTGATAGCGCGCAAGGATTTTGCCAGGGTGCAAGCACCGGGGGCGGAGGGCCATGGAATGAGGAATATGCGAAGTATATTCGTGGTTGCGGGTATGTTGGCCGTTGTAGGCCTTAGCTTTATCGGTGGCATCGTATTGGGAGAGAAACAGGGGATGGAAAAGGCGGAGTATGCGGGGAAGAAACGCCTGCTACAGCGCATTGAGACGCAACGTCATGAACTTGATATACTGAAAAAAAAGGATGGTGGGCAAAAGCATCGGCTTGCCCGGATGGAGACGCAGGTTGGAGATCTAACTTTTTACAATACGTTACCCAACCAGAAAGTGGCACCGGCACCTTTGGGTACGTCACAAAACAGTCTAGGCCATGAAGGGGTAGCGGCAGATATTATCCGGCACGGGCCGGCTCACCGGAGAACGCAGCCCGTACCCGGTGGAGCATTCAGGCTCCAAGTTGGATCATACCATCGCAAGGCGGACGCGGATAATCTCAAAAAACAATTCAAGCAGCAGGGTCTTCGAGCTGTTGTCGAGAAAACTGTGGTGCCGGGTATGGGTTTATGGTTCCGGGTTTATACAGGGCCTTACGCCAACAGGCGCATGGCCGGGCAAGCCAGATTACGGGTGCAGACAACGATGCATATCACGGGTCTGCTGCTACATGATTAGCCATCATGCAGCCTGAGAGGCGACCTCCGGATTTCAGGAGCATGGATGCGCACCACTGGGTTAACGGGGTTTTACGCCGTGATTGTATCATGACCCCTCTTGCCGGCGATGGCTCCTTCCGCCGGTATTTCAGGGTCAGTGATCAGGAAAAAACCTTTGTGCTGATGGATGTACTGCCCGAGAAAGAGGATGTGATGCCTTTTCTGGATATTCGCCGCTGGCTTGAGGGGGCGGGGGTGCGCGTACCGCACCTGGTGGCGGAGGATAGGTCGCGAGGATTTTTACTGCTGGAAGATTTTGGCGATGTAACGTGGGCTGCATACTTGGAAGATCATTCTGACCCTTCGACCCTGCTGGAAGATGCGTTCCGGCAGCTTCGACGTTTGCAATCTCGCGCGCCCACTTTCGGGCTTGCTGTGTTCGACGAAATGCGAATGCGCGTCGAATGCGATCTCTATCTGGACTGGTATTTACCGCATGTGGCAGCCCACGAGCCGTCAGAGGAAGAACGATGGACATTCCACAATGCGATGGATTCCATGTCTAAAATCATTGCCGCACTGCCACGTGTTCCCGTACACTTGGATTATCATAGCCGCAATTTGATGCTGCCGGGGGGTGTTTTGCCTTTGGGTGTGATTGACTTTCAGGATGCGGTTATGGGTCCCGTGACCTATGATGCAGCTTCATTGTTGTATGATTGCTATCAGGATTATCCGGAAGAGCTGCGCCGGAGGTGGAGCCTGCATTTTTTTGGATTGTTACCTCATCATTTACGCTCGTTTTTTACGGATTTCAATGTATGGCATCGGGCGCTACGGCTTACCGCACTGCAGCGTCATATCAAAGCGGTTGGCATATTCGCGCGCCTGGCGTATCGCGATGGAAAACGCCGGTTTCTGGATGAAATTCCTCTTACGCGCAAGCATATAGAGGAAGAGCTTGATGCGTTGGGAATGAAAGCGGGGGAATTTTATCTTCTGCGCAGGGAGCCCGTATTATTGATGGCTGGGAGGAAAGGTGAATAAGAAAAACTATGCACTGTTGATTGATGCGGATAATTCGCCGGCGTCCAAAATTGATGTGGTGTTGGCGGAAATAGCAAAACACGGGGTTGTTAACATTCGTCGCGCTTACGGCAATTGGAAAAGTTCGACGCTGAAAGGGTGGGAGAAGCTGCTTCACGAACATGCGATTCAGCCCATACAACAGTTTGATTATACCAAGGGAAAGAACTCGACGGATATTGCTATGGTCATTGACGCAATGGATTTGCTTCTTTCGAAGAAAATGGATGGTTTCTGTATCATGTCCAGTGACAGTGATTTTACGCCGCTGGTGATGCGGGTGCGCGCAGAAGGTAAGGATGTTCTTGGGTTTGGAGAGAAGAAGACACCTTCACCTTTCGTCAATGCGTGTTCAACATTCCTTTATCTGGAACAGATTGGTTCCGGCGATGATAAGATCGGGGAAAAAAAGTTTTTGGGCAGAAGTACGCATGAGCAGAAGAAAACGACGGCGGAACTTAGGGCTGACACGAAACTGGTGATGCTCTTGAGGAGTGCCGTAGAGAATGCGGAAGATGATGATGGATGGTCGGGGCTCGGAAGGGTGGGAAGTTATATCATCAATCAGGCATCTTTCGACTCCAGAAATTATGGATACAGGAAACTCGTCGATCTTGTCGTCGCAAGCGACCTGTTCGAAATTGAGATGAGAGGGGAAGACTTCCCCCAGCCCTATGTCCGCGATAAGAGGAAGAAGAAATAGCCCGGCGATGGTGCGGGAGGTGTTGAGGGCAGGTGACGGGCAAATTTGGGTTAATTCTCGTAAGGTTCTCGACCAGTTTCAGAGCTTGTGTCAGTGTTTCCGAAAGAAGGTATAAAATTAACAGGTATATGTCCTGTCCTGCGAGGTTGTAATGCAAATTGGTAAACACATGGTTGTAGCCATTGACTACACGTTAACGAATAAGGACGGCGAAGTGCTGGACTCGTCCAGGGGGCAGGAGCCTTTGTCCTACATCCATGGTATCGGGTTTATGATCCCGGGGCTTGAGAACGCTCTGGAAGGTAAATCCGCGGGTGATTCGCTATCCGTTACAGTGGAGCCCAGGGATGGCTACGGCGAGCGCGATGAGGAACTGGCTAAGGTGGTGGAACGGGCGATGTTCGGGGATATTGAGAAGCTTGAAGAGGGTATGCAGTTCCAGGCGGATAGTGATGAAGGGATCGAAGTGGTAACCATCATTGCTGTGGATGGTGATACGGTAAGGGTGGACGGTAATCATCCCATGGCCGGGATGAGGCTAAATTTTGAGGTTCAGGTCGTCGATGTACGTAATGCGAATCAGGAGGAGATCGACCATGGCCATGTGCATGAGGCTCACTAGCTGCGTTACCTTTTCATGATTGACGGATTGGGTATCGGAGCTTATGTTCCGCCGCCTTCTGCAAAAGAATATGGATTATTCAGAGCCTCTTGCAAAACTCTGGGTGGATGAGCGGCAATCCCACTTTGAGACCATTTTCGGGATTGAATGAGCTGCATGATGGTTCCGTGGAGCGAAATTCAAGCTCGGAAATGAGCCGAAGTGGGGAAGCCGATCGCCGCTCATGAGTTTTGCAAGAGGCTCTTCAGAAGGGTTTTGCATGACGGGGCGTAGCGCAGCCTGGTAGCGCATCTGCTTTGGGAGCAGAGGGTCGGAGGTTCGAATCCTCTCGCCCCGACCATTTTTTATGCAACCTTCGCGCAGAATTTTAGTACGTTCGTATGTTCCAAGCTGTGCGGCTCATGGATAGTGCGGCTTGAGGCTTGCGCCTGTAGCTCAACTGGATAGAGCAACGGCCTTCTAAGCCGTAGGTTGCAGGTTCAAGCCCTGCCAGGCGCACCATGGTGGATGTAGCTCAATGGTAGAGCCCCGGCTTGTGGTGCCGGTGGTTGTGGGTTCGAGTCCCATCATCCACCCCAGTATTCAACGCATGAAAAGCCTGGCTGGTGCTATCACCTGCCGGATTGACGGCATTGACGGATCGCTGCTAAAATTCCGCGTCATGCGAGGCGGAAAAGGACAATGCTTTCCTGTATTTGAATGGCTGGGACGACAACCATACAGATGGATGTGGCAACGGATGCTGTCTCGCGCGCAGGAGATCGCGGACCACCAGGCCGGAGAAATCATATGGACCTGCGAGCACGACCCCGTTTATACAACGGGTCGGCGTGGTGTTAATAACCGGCTGGGAGGTGGGTTGGCCGCACCATTCATTGGATCCGACCGTGGTGGAGAGACAACGTTTCACGGACCAGGCCAATTATTATTCTATCCCGTTATTAGTCTGCGCGGGCGCGGGCTGGGCGTAAAGCAATATGTACACATCCTGGAGCGATCATGTATCAATATGCTGGATGACCTGGATATTCAGTCGACGCAGCGTAGCGGTTTTCCCGGCGTATGGACGGAGCGTGGAAAAATTGCCGCGCTGGGGCTTCATGTGACCAAAGGCGTTGTCTACCACGGCATGGCATTAAATGTCTCGGTTGAGCCGCACTGGTTTGCCGCCATTAATCCATGCGGTATCAGCGCGCCAGCAGTCAATTTGTCATTGTTTCGAGTGCCGCCATCACTTGCCGATCTGGCGGAGGCATGGCACGTTTGTTTCCGTTTGTGATTCGATCCCTTAATAGCCCTGTTATTTTTCATTTGTCTTTCATGTGTAAATCTTCAGAATGCCCGGCTTCAGTTTGTTGGAAGCTTTATCTTTAATTGCAAAGGAGTGAATACGTGAGATTAGCCAGGTTTATTGCCCTTTCGTTTGTTTTTGTTTCTTTCCTTCCCGTCCAGGCTACTGCCCTTCCAGGCAGTTTTGCCAACAGCTTTGCCGATATAGCCGCAGCGCAGGCAGGAGCTGTGGTAAATATCAGCACCACCAAGGTGGTTCAGGGCAGGCGAGGTCTTCCCCCCGGATTCGGGTTTCCGCCAGGATCGCCGTTCAACCAGTTTTTCCACAATTTTATGCACAATATGCCGCCTCATGAACAACATGCCCTGGGGACCGGTTTTATCATTTCCCAGGATGGCTACATTGTAACCAACAATCATGTCGTGGATGGTGCGGATGAAATCATCGTCAAGATGAAGAATGGTAAGGAATATCCCGCCAAACTCATTGGTACGGATAAGAAGGTTGATGTGGCCTTGCTCAAGGTGAAGGCCAAGGGGTTGCAGACTGTCAAGCTTGGCAATTCCAGAGTCCTGCGTGTGGGCGACTGGGTGATGGCTATCGGCAATCCGTTCGGCCTATCGCAAACGGTGACGGCGGGCATCGTATCGGCCAAGGGGCGAGTCATTGGCGCCGGGCCTTACGACCATTTTATTCAAACTGACGCGGCCATCAATCCGGGAAATTCCGGTGGCCCGCTATTTAACTTGAAGGGCAAGGTCATCGGTATCAATACTGCTATTTATTCACGCAGCGGTGGTAATCTCGGTATTGGTTTTGCTATCCCTATCAATATGGCAAAACCGATTATTGCCGAATTGCGCAAGACAGGACATGTCACGCGGGCGCGCCTTGGGGTCTATATCGAGGGTGTGGATAAGGCGACCATGAAGGCCTTGGGGTTGAAAAATAAACATGGAGCTCTGGTGCGTCAGGTGGAGAACGGCTCCGCCGCAGCTAAAGCGGGTATCAAGCCGGGAGACGTGATCATCAGTGTCGATGGCCGGATGATTAAAAGTATGCACGACCTGCCCCTCCTTATTTCGCGCCTCAAACCAGGGCACAGGACGCGCATCGATTTGGTTCGCGACGGGAAGGCTGTCAGTGTCATTGCGAAGGTAGAAAAGATGTCCGAGGCGACATCAGGGGCGAGTAATGCAAGGAAATCACAGGCCAGCTTAGGATTGTTACTACGCAATCTTGATGCTGACCTGGCTGAAAATCTTCAGACTGCCGTGACGAAGGGCGTGGTGGTGCAGCAGGTACAACGGGGATCGGCGGCAGCATACGCAGGCATTAAACGCGGCGACGTTATTTTCCAGGTTAACCGGCACCCAGTTAATAACCTTGATCAATTTAACCGTATGGCGCGTCATTTCAAACCAGGAGATGTCTTGCAATTACTGCTGGACAGGCATGGAAATACGCTATTCGTGATTATACGGTTGCCCAGGCAACAACATCACGGTTGATGGCGGGTAAGCCACATGTGCAAGTGATGAGCCGCCATGAGTGTGGTTTGTGCGAATCTGCCAAAACCGTGGTGGGACGGGCTTCCGCGCGTGGCCTGTGTTCATGGGAGTGCGTGGATGTCGATAGGGATAAATCCTTGCTCGTTCGTTACGGCATGGATGTGCCGGTGGTGTTGGTTAACGGTACGGAGCGGTTTCGACACAAGGTTGATGCTGATGCCTTTAACACAATTCTGGAGGCATTTAGATGCTGAAGCGCTGGCTGGTGGTTGGAGGCATAATGGCTGTGATTGCGGGGACTGCGTGGTATGCGCTCCCCGCTGCACCCGTTCAGGTTAAGGAAGGTTCCATTGCGCCTAGTTTTTCCCTGGCAGATTTGAAGGGTACGGACCAATCATTACCAAAAGGTAAGGTTGTGCTGCTGAATTTCTGGGCAACGTGGTGTCCGCCCTGTCGCAGGGAAATGCCTTCCATGGTTAGCCTGTACCAGAAGCTCAAAAGCCATGGCCTGAAAATCGTTGCTGTTTCCGTAGACAAGAACATGAATGACCTGACTGGGTTTGTACGCGAATACAGCATCCCGTTTGAAGTGCTAAACGATGCTACTGGCGATGTCTCGCATCACTACGGTGTGTTCCGTTATCCTGAATCCTTTCTCATTGATCAGACGGGGAAGGTTCGTTACCACCTGGTTGGGGCGGTGAACTGGATGAGTCCAAAGGTGTATAAGATTATTCAGGCTATGCTGATCGAAAAGACGCTGGGTGAACGGAAAACGTAACCCGCGGGATACCGACATCGAAGCGTTGCGTGCCGAGATCAGGGAACATAACTACCGTTACTATATCCTGAATGATCCTGTTGTGCCGGATGCGGAATATGACCGCCTTCTGCGCGAGCTGGAGTGCCTGGAGAAGGCGCTTGGTGAGCCAGTTCCTCCCGATTCGCCCACACGGACCGTGGGGGTGTCCGCTGGTACGCTTTTTATGGCGCGCGAGCATGGTATACCGCTGCTCTCGCTGGCGGATGCCTTTGACGATACGGAGGTGCGCGGGTTCGACCACCGTGTTCGTCAAATACTGGACCATCGACCCTGTACTTACATTGCTGAGCCCAAGATTGATGGCCTTGCTGTTAATTTGCGATATACGGAGGGGCGTTTGGATGTTGCGGCAACCCGCGGCGATGGTCGTGTCGGCGAGGATGTGACTGATAATGTGCGTACCATCGCGGATATCCCGTGGCATTTAAAGGGAATTTATCCGCCGCTGCTCGAAGTGCGCGGCGAGGTTTATATACCTAGGCAAGCTTTTGAGAAACTGAATACCTTACAGCAACAAAATGGAGAAAAGGTGTTTGCCAATCCGCGCAATGCTGCTGCCGGATCGTTGCGTCAGATTGATGCGAGAGTAACCGCAAAACGTCCGTTACGTTTTTTTGCTTATGGCGCGGGTTCTGGCGGAGAAAGTTTAGCGCAAACCCAGTATCAGTTGCTTGGCTGGTTCAGGAATGCCGGGTTTCCGGTTCAGGATGCAGTGGTGCTGAATGATGTCGATGCATTGCTTGATCACTATCGTTACATGCAGACCATGAGGTTGCGTCTGGACTACGAGATTGATGGCGTGGTCTATAAAATTAACGAGCTTCCTTTACATAAATTTTTGGGTAAACGTTCTCGGTCGCCACGTTGGGCCATCGCGCACAAGTTTCCGGCTGAGGAAGCGCAGACCAGTGTACTGGACATTGAATTTCAGGTCGGGCGTACAGGCGCATTGACGCCGGTCGCCAGGCTGGAGCCAGTCTCGGTTGGTGGTGTGACCGTAAGTAATGCGACCCTGCATAACATGGATGAAATACGCCGTAAGGATGTACGGGTGGGCGATTCGGTGATGGTGCGCCGCGCCGGGGATGTGATTCCCGAAGTGGTTCGTATCCTCCCCGAACTTCGCTCGCGGGATGCACAAATGGTTCTGTTGCCCACAACTTGCCCGGAATGTGGGTCAGCGGTAATCCAGGCAGACGGCGAGGTGGTGGCACGTTGCTCCGGTGGGCTGTTTTGTATTGCGCAGCTTAAAGAGGCGATCAAGCATTTCTCTTCGCGCCGGGCCATGGATATCGACGGGCTGGGCAGCAAATTAGTTGAACAACTGCTGGACCAACATGTGATTCGTCATGTGGATAATCTGTACCATTTGGACAAGGGACAGCTTGCAGGGCTCGAACGCATGGGAGAAAAGTCGGCTGGGAATCTTTTGCGCGCCATTGAAGCCAGCAGACAGACGACCCTGGCGCGCTTTGTGTACGCGCTGGGCATCCGCGAAGTAGGCGAGGCCACGGCCGCTAGCCTTGCTCGTCATTTCAGGGTGCTTGAGAGCATTATGCAGGCCAGCGAGGATGAATTGGAAGGCGCGCCGGAGGTGGGACCGGTGGTCGCGCAGCACGTGGCGATCTTTTTTTCCCAGTCCCACAATAGAGAGGTCATTGCGCATTTGCTCAAAGCGGGGATTTCCTGGCCAGATATTGGACTCGATGTGGCAAGTGAAAAGTTGCGCGGTTATACTTACGTTATAACTGGAACGCTTTCGGGCTTCAGCCGTGCCGAAGCGAAACAGAAGCTGGAGGCGCTGGGGGCGAAGGTCTCCGCCAGCATTTCAGCGAAAACCACGGCAGTTATCGCGGGGGAGAATCCCGGCTCCAAACTGGATAAGGCGCGGGAGCTGGGTGTTCCCGCATTGTCGGAAGCAGATTTGCTGTTACTGCTAAACGGGCAATAGCTCTTTGTGTAATTTATAGAGCCTCTTGCAAAACTCGTGAGCGGCGATCCGCTTCCCCGCTTTGGCCCGTTTCCGAGCTGGAATTTCACTCCATGGAACCACCATGCAGTTCATTCCATCCCGAAAATGGTCTCAAAGTGGGATTGCCGATCATCCACCCAGAGTTTTGCAAGAGGCTCTATAGATATGCTGAATATGTAGGTTAGAGGTTCAGACAAGTTCCTCATCCCCTCGTGACTTTTTAGCCGCAGAGCGATACCCGCAAGAATGGTGAAAATAATTACTGCGTTGTCCAACAATCCAATTCCCGGTTCATCTGCAAGGAACCGCCCATAGCTGTCTCCAAAGCGTTTGCTATAATGAAATGCCAGCCAGTAAAGGGCCTCCGCATTCGTGGCTTTTATTTCTTCTACTGAAACCGAACAACAGCAGAAATATGCTCATAAAAGTTAATATTGCCGCAGAATAACCGATGTTGAATTGTTTTGCTTCAGTTGGAATTGGACAAATGCCCTGTTTGAATAAGAGACATTCAAACGAAGGAGCATGGCATGACAACCAAGAGAAGGCAGTTCAGTC
>VAOZ01011272.1_pt1 | contig 30548 bp, 24 predicted proteins | sample 3394041 | NCBI WGS metagenome assembly VAOZ01 (sample SAMN08290431, study PRJNA428436) | hydrothermal vent metagenome | isolation source: Deep-sea hydrothermal vent chimney | place: Indian Ocean: Southwest Indian Ridge
GAGAAATCATGTGAAACACCCTGCTGTCACTGCGTTTTAGCGGCTGCTCACCCATGGCTGTTCGTTTTGTGGGACGTTCTTGTTGTCTGTAGCTGCGCTATCTCGAATATCCAGTTTCTTGAACAAATCCGCGGACTTCCCCAAATATTGATGCACGCCCAGTTTGGCAACGGCGATCCTGACGATCTTTACCAGCCGTTTGCCCAAAATTCGTATCATTTCGGCGGTCGTTGCCCCACCGCTCTTTTTGCCAACATCGGTAAGCTGTATGCGCGGAATGCTCACATGCTGCACTATGCCGCCAAGGGCCGCGATTTTTACACTGACCTTGCCGGTCTCGACCACCAGTGTCCGGATAATCATCTTCAGCGGAGCACCCCTGTCGCGCTTGTCCGCACGTCCCGCGGCGCTCCCGATCCGGGCCAGGTTTCTCTTCAACACATCTATATTGGAGACTCCGAATGTATTGATGTCATAAAAAATAGCAGGGGAACGGATCGTGACCGTATCAATGATGACGGGATTGTTCATCATTGTATCCGCATTGATTTTTGCACTGATCCTACCCAGTTTGAAGATATAGGGATCACTGAATCCTTTGGGGTTTGCTACATTCAGGCCACGAATTGTACCCTCGCCGGATCTTATCTTGATCTTTACATCATGAACGATCACTGGCGTGTGGGTGGCTTCCGGGCCATGGGTTTCAATCGCGTTTTTCACAATGCCATCCATCGACGACAAAATAAAAATGAGAATGCCGGCACCAATAACAAGCAAGGCTACAATACCAATAAGCAATTTTTTCATTCTAGCCCTCCATGTTAACCCGCACGATTTATGAACAGTTCAGGTTAAGACCCTCCACCGCTTTGCTAATCCGCCCTATTGCATCTTCCAGGGTATCCTGGGAAACAGCATAGGAGAACCGCAAATGGTCAGGGCTGCCGAAGGCTGTGCCGGGTACGAGTGCCACGCCGGTTTCTTCCAGAAGCCATTCGCAGATGGTCACGTCATCCGTAAGTTCAGTTCCATGTGGTGTTTGCTTGCCTGTCCAACCCGAAACGGATGGAAACACATAAAAGGCGCCGTCCGGCTTGAGACAATGCATGCCGGGAATGGCATTGATGGCGTTCACCAGCCATCCACGCCGTATCTGGTACGTGTGCACCATTTCCTCCAGCGCATCGGTGGGGCCGGTGAGAGCCGCCAAGGCAGCTCGTTGCGAGATGGACGATGGGTTGGAAGTACTCTGCCCCTGAATTTTGGTCATGGCTTTGATAAGATACGCGGGGCCTGCGCAAAAGCCGATACGCCAGCCAGTCATGCAATAGGCCTTGGACACACCATTGAGGGTGATGGTGTAATCTTTCAAATCCGGATTGACCTCGGCAAAGGTGGCAAACTGTTTGCCGTCAAACAAAATCTTTTCATACATGTCGTCGGTAGCAACGGCGAGATCGGGATGTCGACGGATGACTTCGCCCAGCGATGCCAGATCTTCAGCCGAATAGGCCATGCCGGTCGGATTGGATGGGGAATTGAGGAACAATAACCGTGTATGATCGGTCGCGACCGCCTCCAACTGTTCCGCTGAAAGCTTGAAGTCGTGATCCGCCGTCGTATCCACAATGACCGGCGTACCGCCGGCCAGCAGCACCATGGCTGGATAGGACACCCAGTACGGCGCGGGAATGATCACTTCGTCACCCGGATTAATCATCGCCTGAAGCATATTGTAGATACATTGTTTGCCGCCGGTGGAGACGAGAATTTCCTCGGACGCGTATTCAAGATTGTTGTCCCTCCTGAATTTTTCAGCAATGACTTGTCGAAGCTCGGGGATTCCTGGCACTGCCGTATAGCGAGTGAAGCCTTCGTCAATGGCTTTTTTTCCGGCGTCACAGGCAGCTTTCGGCGTGTCGAAATCCGGTTCACCCACCGACAGCGAAATAATGTCACGGCCCGCAGCGCGTAGTTCGGCGGCTTTGGCGGTGATAGCCAGCGTAGCCGACGGTTGTACGTGTTGGATGCGATTGGATAGTTTGATCATGGCGGTGATGCTGCCACGTGCCTTGGTCTGTTCAAGTTGAAATGCGTATTTAACCTGAACTGTTCATAAATTCCGTCAAGCCCTTGTCTGTTCTTTGCTACGGGATTGTTCTTGCCGAGTTCATGCCCAACCAGCTTTGATAACCGAGGATGATGGGCGTACGGTTTCGGCCCGGATGCTGTATCAACGGGGTTGAGAGGTGTAATGCTTTGTGTACGCAAATGACGGGTGATCATATTCAAAATCAGACTGAGGGTGCCTTGCGCACGTTACTTGATATGCTGGCGGAAGCGGTTTATTTCACGCAAAGAAAAGGTGGCAAGCCCGATGCGGCCTCTTATGTGGAGAAGATCAGGGGTTTGATGCAGCCATGAAAGGTATATTCATTTCACTCCTGTTCTTCTTTGGGCCTGTTCTCTTTATGTTTGCATTGCGCTACATCGGCTTGATGTTACGCATCTGGATCTTGTGGCGACGACATAAACAGGAAGGAGAAAATGTCATTGACATAACCCCAAAAAAGCCACATCCACCATCCGTCATCTTTATCATCTTTGCGGCCGCCGTCGGGATGGTCATTGCCGGGTTGGTATGGCATCGTCTGACGGGTAAAGACATCCAGAATGACATTTATGTTCCGGCGCATGTAGACAGCCACGGCCAACTTGCGCCGGGGCAGTTCAGGAAGAACTGACCTGCATGCATGTCTGCGTACGGCACACACGGGTGCAATCGTCACGGCGGTGTATAAGCCATGCGGATTAAGCCCGTGAAGGAAAAACACCCATGGAAGGGGGTGGGCCTTTCTCCCGATAACGTATTGGCATACCTGCATACCGGAGCAACGCTGATTGCCGCCACGCCGGCGCTGGTGGCGGACTGGAAATACCGCGTGGTCTCGCAGGCTACGCGCGTGATTGCAACGCCTGATATTGTTACATGGCATCGCTGGTTAATGGATATTGCATCCTCTTATCCGGAGATATCGGTACCACTGACAGCACATCAGGAAATACAACTGTGGGAACAGATTATTCGCCGCGATCCAGACCACAATAATTTTCCACGAGAAGTATCTGCATCGGTTCGGGGGCTGGCCATGCATGCGTCGGAAGCATGGGGGCTGATGCAGGCGTATGGTATCCATGTGCGGGAATTAGCCCCAGGCGGGGAAGAAGCCGAGGCGCTGGCGCGCTGGATACATACCATGAAGTCGCAACTGGGCAGAGATGTATTCACCGGACGTACCCTGACGGCGGAGATGCCACGACATCTGTATGCGCAATTCCATACGCGGAGCACCGGTATACCCTGGCCCGATCTCATCATACTGGATGGATTTGAGTCGTTAACTCCCATGCAGCATCAGATACTGGGAATTTTGCGACAAAAGGGTTGTGACATCTTTCATGTGCGGGGAGACAGGCGGGAAGTCGCATGTACATTGACCGCATGCCCGGATGAATCCGGTGAACTGCGGCACCTTGCGGAGCGGATTAAAACGCTTCTCAAGCGGGATGAGCGCATGCGTATTCTTGTGTTGACAGCGACATCCGGGTGTGATGTTACACGCTTGCGTCGGGTACTGGATCATGTGCTTATTCCTGATGAGTGCCTGGATCCGGGACGGGACATTCAGGCCGTGACCACTATCGGCAATACATTGAATCACTGGCCGCTGGTTGGACAGGCCCTGCACCTGCTCTCACTGGCGGGAAAGCAACGTATCGGATTGGACGAGTTTTCCCCCCTGCTATTTTTCCCATGGCTATCAGGTTACGAGAAGGAGTGCATGGGGCGGGCATCGCTGGATGCAAAATTCCGCAACAAAAACCGGCACCGCTTGTCATTGGACGGGTTGTTACAGTCAGAGGACATTCAGTCTCTTCCATCGTTGTTATCCGTGATCCGGGCGGTGGCTGGCTGGCCGCCTGGCCGCCAGTCCGCGGCGGAATGGGTGAAGCGTGTCCATAGACTGTTGTTGGCCACCGGATTTGTCCGGCCGGGGCTGGAAGATGAACCGCCGCGAAGTAACCCTGAAATCCGGCAAATGAACGCATTTCGTGACGTGTTGAGTTCGCTGGTGGCCCTGGACGCAGTTGAACCGGCGCTTGACTGGCACGTTTTTCTGTCACGACTGCGCACGTCATGTGCTGAAACCAGGCTTGGCCGCATACCTGCATATCCAAACGTCGTGGTCATGCCGCTGAATCAGGTTGCAGGCATGCAATCCGGGCATGTGTTTGTCATGGGGATGGATGAAGAAGCGTTTCCGCCTGCGGTGCACCCGTATCCACTGTTGCCCGCTCAACTGCAACGGAAACATGCCATTCCGATGAGCGACGGGGCGCGAATGTTTGAATCTTCACGCTGGTTGTGGATGCAATTGTTGCAGGTTTCACCCACGATTGAATGCACTTATGCGCGGCAAAAGAACGAACGCGAAATGCTCCCCTCATCCTTTGTAGCCGGATGGCCTGAAACAGGCCCGGAAGCATCCTCGCGATTGCCACCCTCGATCGACATGGAAACCTTTGAGGATGCGCCGGATGTCTCGTTACAGCCTGATGAAGATATTTGTGGCGGATCATCCATCATTAGAAACCAGTCCGCCTGTCCGTTCCGCGCCTTTGCCGTCCATCGGTTGGGCATTGCCGAACTGGGCGAAACAGAGCCGGGGATCGAGGCTTCCGCCAGGGGATCGCTCATTCATCTGGCGTTGGAATTTATCTGGTGCCGCCTCAAATCACAGTCGGCATTACTTACGTTAGCGGAGAACGGGCGCGCTGCTTTGCTGGATGCGGCGATTGATCATGCATGGCGGGAAAAAAGAATTTTGCGTGATGCCGATGTACGGATCATCGAACAGAAACGCATGCGGCATATATTGCATGCATGGCTGGATATGGAGGCGGCGCGACCACCGTTTGAGGTGTGTGAACACGAGAAGGTCTACACGCTGGATGTTCCCGAAGCTGATGTGCGGCAATTTCCCGTCCGTATCAAGGTGGATCGGATTGACAGGGATGGGGCAGGTCGGCATATTCTCATTGATTATAAAACAGGCCATAAACAATCCGTAAACCAGTGGCTGGGCGAGCGCATGGAAGAACCTCAGTTGCCGCTGTACGCGCTTGCGGCGGGGATTTCAGTGCATGATGCCGTCACCTTTGCCACGGTTCGCAGCGGTGACGAGATGGGGTTCGAGGGGCTGGCAGGGACGGATACGGGCATTGCCGGGATTACAAGTTGCGATGGCAAGTATAAGCGTCCGGAAGACTGGTCGCAGGTTCTGGCTGACTGGAGCACGGGGATCAATGCACTGGCGCGGGAATTCGTAACGGGTCGTAGCACGGCTTCGCCACGTGATGCCACGGCCTGTGCCTATTGCAGACTGGAAGCAGTGTGTCGTATTGAAGAAACCCGGAATATTAATCCGACCTGTTCATAACCTAGAGCCTCTTGCAAAACTCTGGGTGGATGAGCGGCTATCCCACTTTGAGACCATTTTCGGGATTGAGTGAGCTACATGGTGGTTCCATAGAGCGAAATTCAAGCTCGAAAATGGGCCGAAGTGGGGAAGCCGACCGCCGCTCATGAGTGTTGCAAGAGGCTCCCTAGACTATTCATAAGTCGCCGCGATGATCGCGCCTGCCTGTGCGTGCCGCACGCAGACAGGCCTGGCCTTTGTTCGCAACGGATTCCCTGCGAAGAAGACCGTAGCGGTGCTTACGGACGCCTGAGCAGGGATTCGTTGTGGACAAAGGAACAAGCGAGGGCGCGGGGCATCAGGAAAGGGTGGCTTCGTTGAATATCATCTCAACATGTCCGTTCCAGTCACGGGCATAAGCATTCAGCCACTGTTCGGCTTGCGTTCGTCCATGGGTAACAGCATCCATCAAGGGCGCAAGATGGATGGCCTCATTTTCTCCTTCCGGACTCAGGCAGTTAAGCCGTTCCAGGCCTGATTGGGCGATATCCAGCACGGTTTCGGCCAGATGCAGAAACGTAGTACTCCGAAACGATGTTCTTAACGCGCTGATCGGGGCCCTGTTACGCATGGACACCACCTCTTCGTATGTCCAGTCCGCCACCAGATCCCACGTCCGCCGGATGGAAATCTCATCGTATAACAACCCCTTCCATAAAGCAGGCAGGGCACAAATCCACAGTTTTCCACCGGCGTCCGCTCCGCGCATTTCCAGAAACCCTTTCAGCCTGACTTCCGGATAGACGGTGGTTGCGTGCAGTTCCCAGTCGTCCATGGTTGGCAACTGGCCGGGAAGAATGGAAAGTTTACCTTGCAGAAAATCGCGAAAACTCTGACCCGCGCAATCCACATAGCGACCCTCGCGTATAACAAAATACATCGGCGCATCCAGCAACCACTCCATATAACGGGAGAAGTTGAAATGATCATTAAAAATCATGGCGGGGACGCCTGTGCGGGTCGGATCGGTATCCAGCCAACAGCGTGCGCGATATGACAGGTAGCCGGACGGTTTACCCTCTACGAAGGGGCTGGCGGCGAACAGGGCGGTGACGATGGGTTGCAGGCAATAGCCGATGCGCATCTTGCGTGCCATATCGGCCTCGGATTCAAAATCCAGATTCACCTGAACTGTCGTGGTTCTGAGCATCATATCCAGGCCATGCGCGCCGACGCGTGGCATGTACCGCCGCATCACGTCATAGCGGCCCTTGGGCATCCACGGAATATCCTCGCGTTTCCACAGAGGTTGAAAGCCCATGCCAAGGAAGCCGATGCGTAATTCATCACGCACCCGATCCAGCAAGTGGAAATGATCGCGCATCTCGGCACACGTCTCATGCACATTGGCCAGCGGCGCACCGGAAAGCTCCAGTTGCCCGCCCGGTTCCAGCGTAATACTGGCCATATTTCGCTTGAGGGCAACGGGATTGCCCGCTTCATACTCAAGCTTCCAGCCTTCAGCCGCGAGCAGTTCCAGTACGCGACGAACACCCCGGTTACCCGCATAGGGGACAGGCTTCAATGTATTCATGCGAAACCCGATTTTTTCGTGTTCCGTCCCCAGGCGCCAATCTTCCCGTGGCTTGCAACCGGAGGAAAATGCCTCAAGGAGATGGTCTTTGGACGTTAGTACATGCGAAGACTCGGATACTTTCATCATTTGCCAATGCTAGGGGCCTGCCGGACTGAGGGGAAGTGCCTGCCTGTGCCGCCACGTCAGCCAGGCAGGGATCGGGAGAAAGCGACGCTGTCCCGACATGCAGCATGTCATGTACAACATCAGAATGCCGGATGAATCAAAGGGTTGTATCCCGTGCCGCATGTCCATGTCGAATCATGAGGCCAATGCAGCCGCTTGCAATCACGGATGAATTTACCCTATCGTTAGGGAAGATTACAGCGAGGGGGGCAATCTATATATGAGCAGCAGCCAGGGTAACCATAGTCCGGCATCCCGATGGGTGATATTCGCCCTGATGACTTCCATGCCATGGATCATGGGGGCTTATCTGCTGTTGCAAGCAGATGTAAATAGCGTATTCATCCTCGCTGTGCTTTCCGTCTTTACATTATTTATCGCTTTCCCCGGGTGTTATCTTATCGGACGATTTAGTCGTCAGTTGCAGGCACTGATTGATGCCACGGGCACGCCGGGTGAGGGGAAAACCGGTAGACCATTGGTGTTGGAGAAATTCGTATCGAAAGAATTACATGATTTGGCCAATAATTTCAACAGGATGCAACGGGAGATGGCACGTCAGAAAAGAAATTTCAGGGAAGTCGGCGACCGCATGCTGGGATATATGCAAGAACTTGATGCCCACAAACAGAAGCTTAAGGAGGAATCCGTCCTGAGAGGCTATATTGCGCGATATGTGGGAAAGGACGTGGTGGATCAGATGATTCTTTCCCATGAAGGGGATCCCCTGGCTAATGAGCGCTGTGAAGCAACGCTGTTGTTCGCCGACATCCGTTCATTTACCAGTATTTCCGAACACATGAGTCCGGAAGAAATTATTTCCATGCTCAACGAGTACTTCAATGCGATGGTGGAGATTATATTCGAACACGGAGGTATTCTGGACAAGTTTGTCGGTGACGAACTGATGGCTGTTTTCCGTCAAAAACCGGATAAATCGCAGGGGCCACTGGATGCGGTATCCACGGCCGTGGATATGCGAAAGAGAATCAGGGACTTGATGCAGGAAAGGAATACCAGAGGTGATCCTGTTTTTGAGGTCGGCATCGGAATCAATACGGGCCAGGTTGTCACGGGTAATGTCGGAGCAAAGAATCGTATGGATTACACCGTGATCGGTGATACAGTCAATGTGGCTGCCCGGTTGGAACAGATGGCTGAAGGCCAGGAAATTATTGTGGGAGAGGAAACCTATCAGTATTGTAAAGACCACATCAAGATGATGGAAAAAGGGGAAATTACGGTCAGGAACCGGGCTCTGCCGGTCAAATGTTATGAAGTGATGATCAAGTGGTAAAAAGCCCATCCATGGGCGCTTTGGTGACTTCCTGTGAAGTCATCAATCACCATGATCCCAGGATTCGGCTGTGACATACGGCGCATGCCGCAACCCTTTAACCCGTCTGGTATTCCGGGAAATTCTTCATCCATGAGAGGATCACATGATTTCTCGAAACGCCATACGAACCCAATGCTCACACCCTGCATCCACATTCACTGGCGGGTCCTGGATCCCAAACAGCCTGTGGTATTTGTGAATAGTCCGGGTTAAAGTCCCGGGTTCATGTTAAATGTAAAACATCCTTGGCTCTCCTCCCTGGCATTCGCCACGTATTTTATTCTCATGCATGCGTGTATTGCGGAGGCGGTGGCGGATGGTTATCGCAATACACCAACGAACATGGCTCAAAATTTTAAACCATATTTTTCCTCCAGGGGAACAGTCGACCCGTTACTGAAAGGGCTCTCCGCACGCGACCTGGCCCACATCCAGGCGGAAGCCAAACGTATTTACGCCAAGCTGTGGCCTGTATTCGCTGAACGTTCCCGCTATGTCCGTGGCCGCATACTGCCCGTATTTGAACAATTGCATGCGCCGCGATCGCTGGACGTTGTTCCCGTCGTCGAATCCGGTTACAATCCATACGCCCTTTCATCCGCGGGAGCGACGGGTTTGTGGCAACTCATGCCTGGGACGGCCCGCGTACTGGGCATGCACGCGCCGCGCGGTATTAACGCCCGTCGCGATGTGGCGCGCGGAACAGAAGGCGCCGTTCGGTATTTGATGGCCATGAAGGCTCGTTTTGGCAACTGGCCACTGGCATTTGCAGCCTATCATCGCGGGCCGGGCAACATTGCGCGCGCCATTCGCCGTCACCCATGGCAGCCTTCGGACGGGCTGGATCATTTACCCGTGCCACTGATTACCCGCACCTATGTTTGCAGTATTCTGGGTCTTTCGGCACTCATCCAGCGCGGCGTATGGCATTTTCCGGCGCCATGGCCCGTACGCGCCCTGACGTTGCGGGCTCCGGTGGACATCAATTTGCTTATCCGCGCCGCGGGCATCAGCCGCGATGCTATGTTCCGATTCAATCCGGGGCTGGATCACAGCCAATATCTTGATGCACCCGTTACCTTATACGCTCCGGAATCCATGCATAACCGCATTCTGGCATTTGCCCTCCAGGCAATTCCAACGCATATATATATCCGTATTCGCCCTGGCGATAATATGTGGACACTGGCCAGAAGATATCACACCACATTGCGCCACTTGAAGCATATCAATCCTGGTACAGGCCATCTGTTACGACCGGGACGTTCCTTACAGGTTCCCGCCAGACGCTTTAATGCTGCCTACCCTTTGCCCAATCCTCTGCTGGCGCGGGGAAGGCGCATTCATTACCGCGTGCGTGGCGGTGATAATCTGTGGAATATCGCCAAGCGCTTTGGCACCACACCCAGGGCAATCGCTCGCGCGAACAGCCTGCGTCAGACCATGCTGCACCCGGGAGACCTGTTGTGGATTCTGGCCCGTATTCGACCTTCCTAGCCCATCTTATTCACAGATACTACCGCACGCTTACTTCTAGCCCGAGCTATTCATAGAATAATGCAGACGAGGAACCGGGATTGCATGTGGATGCAGGCTCATTCCAACCCGTGGCGTATTTTGGGTATTGTATTGTTGACAGGGTGTTTATCCGCCTGTTCCGGCTCTGGTGTTCCCAACCGGAAGCAAGCCGTTGAATCACCCGCGAAACATCACGCTCCAGCATCTGTTCCCGCCAGGGGAGACAGACTGGTGTCCGCCAGCATCGGTGATGCCAGCAACCTGATTCCCATGATTGCCGGCGATGCTGCCAGCCAGGCCATTGCCGGACAAATGTATCTCGCATTGCTGAAATATGACAAGGATCTGAACCTGGCCGGACAACTGGCAAAGTCATGGCATGTATCGAAGGACAACCTCACCATCACCTTTCACCTCCGCCCTGGCCTCCACTGGACGGATGGCACGCCGTTCACGTCCGCTGATTGCGCTTTCACCCTGCATCTGATTCAGGACAAGCATACGCAGAGCGCCTACAAATCCGATTACGCCAACGTGATATCCGTTGAGACCCCTGATGCAACAACATTCATTGTCCATTATGCGGAACCCTTCTCTCCGGCCATGTCTTCGTGGGCTTCGCTGGATATCCTGCCCAAACACGTCTTTGAACATGAAGACATCATGCATACGAAGCTGGCACGGCATCCGAAGGCGACCATTGGGCCTTATCAATTGGCGGACTGGCAATCGCAACAATCCATCCTGATGCGCGCCAACCCCGATTATTTTGACGGCCCGGTATGGATTACCGAGCGGCTAACCCGAATCATCCCCGATCCGGCAACACAATTCCTGGAACTCTCCGCGGGAAATCTGGATTCAATGGATCTGTCGCCCATCCAGTACACCCGCCTGTTCAACACCAAACCGCGGTTGAAAGCGAATTACAATCGCTATCAATATCTGGGCTTTGTCTATACCTATCTCGGATTCAATCTAAGACGACCGCTATTCGCCGATCGCCATGTCCGCGAAGCCATCGCCTATGCCATCAACAGGCAGGAAATCGTGGATGGCGTATTGCTGGGTCTGGGGAAGGTCATTGCCAGCCCGTACAAGCCGGGAACCAAATGGGTCGATAAGCGATTGCATCCCCGCCCCTATGACCCCGGCAAGGCAAGAGAGATTCTCCAGTCCGATGGCTGGAGCGATCATGATGGCGATGGTGTCCTGGAGAAACATGGCAAACGCCTTTCCTTTATCATCCTCACCAACAATGGCAATACACAACGCGCCAATGCCGCTACCATCATCCAGCAGCGCCTGAAAGATGTTGGTATTGAGGTGAAAATCCGCTTGGTGGAATGGTCGGCTTTTATCGGAAATTTCATTAACAAACGAAATTTCGATGCGGTCATTCTGGGCTGGTCGTTATCGCCGGAACCGGATCAGTACAGCATCTGGGATTCCTCGCAGACAGGCAAACGCCAATTCAATTTTCTGTCTTACAAGAACGCCAAGGTGGATCATGCATTGGTCGCGGCGCGCAGAACCTTCGATGAAGCCAAACGCAAAAAACTGTATGACGTGATGCAGGAAGAAATCTATAAGGACGTACCCATGGTGTTTCTTTACGCTCCATATTCGCTACCCGTTTATCAAAAACGCATTCACGGCATCAAACCCGCACCAGCGGGCATCGGCTATAACAGCGAACACTGGTTTGTGCCAAAATCAGAGCAAAAATATCAGGTATCCATTCAACCGTAGCCCAGATTTCGCATGGGATTAGACACGATCCCGAACGGGCCTGAACGATTTATGAATCGTTCAGGCCAGGTTAATCACCATCTGGGCAGGCAACGCCACCATGCTCCGGTTGCAGCGTCGCATGGGCAATGCCCTCGCGGTGCAAGTCTGAAAGCAATACGGGCAAAATCCTCGGCCATTCCGCCATATGCCGGATACACACATGCGCGGATAGCGCCATGCGTTCGTCCGGCAATACCCACGCATGCGCATGGTGTATGCTTTTTACGCCGTCAATAGCGGTCATGCGTATCCTGAGCGCATCCATATCCATTGAGGCGGGCGCAGCCTCCATAATCTGCAACGTCGTATCGCGCACCAGCCGCCAACCGCCCCATGCCAGAATCAGCAGCACCACGAGGGACAGAATCGGATCAATGGGCATCCATCCGGTCCACACAATGACAATCCCGGCCACAATAGCCGCCACTGATCCCAGCACGTCTCCAAGGACATGCCAGTAAACGGCACGTGTATTCAAATCGTGGCTGCCATGAAACCATCTGAGAATAACGACATTGACCACCAGCCCGATCGTGGCAACGATCAACATGAGCGTCCCCCGCACATGTGACGGTGAATGAATACGTCCCACAGCCTCCCATGCAATCCATCCGGCAACAAACCAGAGACCAAAACCGTTCATTTGCGCCGCCAGCACGCGCGCCCGCCCATAGCCATAACTCATACCCGCATGTGCGGGACGAGCGGCAATCCCTTGCGCCAGTGCCGCCAACCCAAGTGCAGCCACATCGGATACCATGTGGACAGCATCAGCCAGCAAAGCCAGCGAACCGGAAATCCATCCCCCCGCCAGTTCCACCGAGGCGAACACCGCGGTTAGAAACAATGCGGCAATCATTTTGCGTTGTGAATGTTCGTGGTGTTCATGCATAACTGCGGCAAGTATGGGTTATGTGTGTCCGAACCTCCATACGAAAGATCGGCTCAACCCAGAGCTTTCAACAATCCAGCGGCTTTATGTTCAGTCTCCATCCATTCAAACAAGGGATCCGAATCCGCCACAATACCGGCGCCGGCAGCCCAGTGGAGCACGTTGTCCGCATGCCAGAAACTGCGAATCAGGATATTCATATCGGATGAACCGTCCCATGCCACATATCCAATACCGCCCGTATATGGCCCGCGCGCCTGATCTTCAAGCTCATGAATAATTTCCATACAGCGCACCTTGGGGCAGCCAGTGATGGTTCCTCCCGGAAACATGGCCCGGAACACATCCAGGACATCCCTGCCCTCCACCAACTTTCCTCGCACATTGGAAACGATATGCTGCACGGTTGCATAGCGCTCCACGGCCATGCGTTCATTGACCTCGACACTGCCCGGCGTACATACACGCCCCAGATCATTACGTTCCAGATCCACCAGCATGATATGCTCGGCACGCTCCTTGACGGATAAAAGCATTTCCTCGCAAAGGCGTACATCCTGCTCTTTTGCTCCGCGCTTGCGCGTGCCGGCAATGGGCCGGGTATCCACCCATCCATCGGTGGAAATACGGAACAGGCGCTCCGGCGATGCCGAGAGAATATGTAACAAACCCTGATCGGATGCAATCCGGACAAAACATGAAAATGGTGCTGCATTGACCCGGCGTAGCCGACTATACAGCGCCAACAGCTGTTCCTGGCGAAACGACATCCTCCAGAATCGCGCGATATTGACCTGAAACACATCCCCGGCGGCAATATACGCCTTCACCCGTCCCGCAGCTGACTGATACCTTTCACCCGGTTCGGGTACTATTTCGCCTGTAGAAGCAGGCATGCCGCAAACATGGGTGTCTTCCACAACCTGACCCAGCATAGCTTCCAGTGTTTCCAGTCCGGCATCACTGATCGCGGCAAGATAAACGCGTGCGGAATCGGGATCAAAGCATAGGGATGCATCGGGATACAATGTCCACAGAACCGTACAGGGGGGGTCGGATCTGGGTGCGGGTAAATGCTCAATCAAGCCCCCCGCCTCGTAAGACGCATACATCAGGCAACGAACCGTCGGGGAATTATTACTGTTGTCCATCAGCCGCCCTTTCCACGCATGAAAGAAAGCGTCTGTATCCCCGTCCGCTACACTATCCAGCGAGCGTCGGATGCCACTACGGGATGTTAGAAATTGCCGACCATACCCCGAAGAATCTTCGAGCAAAGCTGAGAAATACTCGGGAAAACATGAAAAAAGGCCGTACGCGGAACACGCACGGCCTTGCATGGAAACAGTGCGGAAATACACTGCAAATCACCTACCCCGTCTTTCGTTCCATAGCCTCTCCGCGTGCGTGCCCGTGCGGGCAAAAACAACACGCAGACAAATGGATACGTACAGGATACGTACAAACCAGGGCGACATATCCGCTGTTGTGCTCGAACCCTCGCCATATCCCATCCGCGGTATTTACGTAAACTTACGAAATGCCACCGATGCATTGGTACCGCCGAATCCGAATGAATTGGAAACAGCCACATCAATATCGGCGTCACGCGCTTCATTTGCCACATAATCGAGATCACAACCTTCACCCGCTTCATCCAGATTGATGGTGGGCGGAACCACACTGTGATGAATCGCAAGCACCGTGAACCCCGCTTCAATACCACCCGCGGCACCAAGCAGATGTCCGGTCATCGACTTGGTGGATGACACCATTAGCCTCCCCGCATGAGCGCCAAACACCGATTTAATCCCTTCCGTTTCCGCCAGATCGCCGACCTGCGTAGACGTGCCATGGGCATTGATGTAATCCACATCTTCAGGATTCAGCCCCGCACCGTCCAGCATCTGCTTCATACAACGGGCGCCACCTTCACCACCCGGAGCCGGAGCCGTAATATGATAGGCATCGCCGGACATGCCGTACCCCGCAGCTTCGGCCAGAATGTTCGCACCACGCGCCCTGGCCAAGTCCAGCGATTCCAGCACCAGCACACCGGCGCCTTCGCCCATGACAAAACCGTCACGATTCCTGTCCCATGGCCGCGAAGCCTTCTCCGGTTCCTCATTGCGCGTTGAAAGCGCGCGTGATGCGGCAAAACCGCCCACGCCCAACTCACAAATACACGCTTCCGAACCGCCGGCAATCATGGCATCGGCTCCGCCTCGAGCAATGATATCAAATGCATCGCCAATGGCATGCGTGCCTGTAGCGCAGGCTGTCACCGTCGCTAAATTCGGCCCTCTGGCGCCGGTCAGCATGGACACCCACCCTGATGTCATATTGATGATGGTTTGAGCGATAAAGAACGGCGAAATCTTGCGCACACCCCCCGCCTCATAAGCGCGCATGGTCTTTTCAATGCTCGGAAGACCGCCCATTCCCGCTCCAATGATGACCCCCACACGGTTCTCGTTGGCTCCATTGATGTCCAGACCCGAATGTTCCATAGCCATATGAGCCGCGGCAACACCATACCGGATAAAGGTATCCATCTTGCGGGCATCCTTGCGATTAACATACTGACTTATGTCAAAATCGGGAACCTCGCCCGCGATGGTACACGCCATACCCGTCGCTTCGGCATCAAACCGGGTAATACGGCGAATACCCGGTTTACCGGCAATCAGATTATTCCATGTAGTTTCCATGCTGACGCCGAGCGGGGTAACCATCCCGATACCAGTGACGACAACGCGCCGCGACATAAAGATTTACTCGGCTTTAGCCGCAATATAATCAATGGCATTTTGTACGCTCTGAATCTTCTCGGCATCTTCATCCGGAATTTCAATACCAAACTCTTCTTCAAAAGCCATGACCAACTCCACTGTATCCAGCGAATCGGCACCCAGATCATCCACAAAAGATGAATCAGAGTTGATTTCGCTCTCATCAACATTGAGTTGATCAGCAACGATTTTAATAACTTTTGCTTCAATTTCTGCAGACATTTAAGTTCTCCCATCTCGGATTTATACGGCTTCTATCACAGCATTGCCTCTTGCACAAGCCGCTTTTGCAAGGGGTGCGTTCAAGCCAGCCTGCTGTTGATGCCGTTCCCTTCCGCAACAGCAAACTTACACAGGATGGCTTCGTGGACAGTCATCATCACATATACATACCACCATTCACATGAAGGATCTGACCCGTGATATATGCCGCCTTTTCACTGGCGAGGAAAGCCACTGCGTGGGCAATATCATCCGGCTCTCCAAGCCTTCCCAATGGCACCTGCCCCTCTAATGCATGGCGCGCATCATCTCCCAGTTCGGCAGTCATGTCCGTAACAATAAAACCTGGCGCAACGGCATTGACCGTAATACCACGCGATCCCACTTCGCGTGCCAGTGAACGGGTCATGGCATCAATCCCGCCCTTGCTGGCACAATAATTCACCTGACCGGGATTACCCATGGAAGCGACAACCGACGAAATGTTGATGATGCGCCCAAAGCGTGCTTTCATCATGGTCTTAAGCGCCGCCTGTGAGGCATAAAATACCGAGGAAAGATTGGTGTTCAATACCTGTTGCCATTGCTCCGGCTTCATGCGCACGGCAATATTGTCGCGTGTAATTCCCACATTATTCACCAACGCATCCAGCCGTCCGAAATCCTTCGCGGCGTGTGTAATGAAGTGCTGGATCGATTCCCTGTCACATACATCCACAACGCTTGCCGTTACTTCGATGCCATACATGGCATGCATTTCATGCGCGGCCCGTTTGATGGTGTCTTCGTGCATACCACAAATGGCCAGATGGTATCCTGAGGCGGCCAGTTCACTGGCAATCGCATACCCGATACCCCGGCTGGCGCCGGTCACCACCGCAACACGGGCATCACCCATTTCCGCCTCCCTTCGTCTCTTTGATGGCGGATGCCAGATGATCGGGCATGTCCACTGCGTAAACCGTAAAATGCCGGTCAATACGGCGAACAATGCCCGACAATACTCTGCCCGGGCCAATCTCCACACCGTGACATATACCCATCCGGATCATACGACGGATTATTTCCGTCCAGCGCACGGGCGAGACCAGTTGCCGCACCAGGGCAGCTTTTATTTCAGTCGGGTTCTCAAGCGGGGCAGCCAGTGCATTGCTCCATACGGGAATTCCTGGCACACTGATGTTGACATCCCTCAGGCGTTCGTTGATTGCATCAGCCGCAGGCTGCATCAACGGCGTATGCGAAGGCGTGCTTACCGGCAAAACGAGCATACGGCGCGCACCCGCGGCCCTCGCCCGTTCCATCATCCGGTTGACGGCTTCCGCGTGGCCGGCCACTACGATCTGCCCCGGACAATTGTAATTGGCGGGCCACACTTTTTCAGTATCCGTAGACACCTCATGACACAAACGCCGCGCCTGCTCATCATCAAGCCCCATGATCGCGGCCATACGTCCCTTGCCCTGCGGAACAGCCCTGATCATCACCTTGCCACGAAACGCGACCAGCGCAAGCGCATCGGGGAAAGACAGGCTCCCGGCAGCCACCAATGCTGAATATTCGCCCAAACTATGCCCCGCTACGTGGCTGGCCTGCATACCGCCCCGCTGCATCCACAAGCGGAACAGGGCAGTGGACGCTGTAAGCAATGCGGGCTGGGTGTATTCGGTCTGATTCAGTTTTCCATCCGGATTATCACGGGTCAGTTCACGCATATCATACGCAAGCACATCCGAAGCTTCCGTATACGTATCAGCAACGACCTGCTCCGTATCGAAAAATTCGCGGATCATGCCCTGACGTTGTGAACCCTGGCCAGGGAACAGCAACGCAAGTTTTGAACTCAAGGGCAAGTCCAGCGCAGCAGATTGGCACCCCAGACAAATCCCGCGCCAAATGCCTCCAGCAGAATGAGTTGGCCTTTCTTGATCCTGCCGCTACGATAATAGTCGTTCAACGCTAAAGGAATACTGGCCGATGAGGTGTTGGCATGGGTGTCCACCGTAATGGCAATACGTTCGATGCCCATCTTCAATTTCTTCGCCGTAGCATGGATGATGCGAATATTGGCCTGATGAGGAACCAGCCAATCCAGTTCGGACACCTCGGTTTGACAGTGTTCCAATACCTGCCCAACCACCTCGCCCAGTTTGCTGACGGCAATGCGAAACACCTCGTTGCCACGCATTTCGACAGCCGCGACGCCAGCCACATCAACACACATATCCGGCGTGTCGGGACTGGCGCCATGATGCGGATGTCTGGCCATCAGCAGTGGTCTGTACGAACCATCGGCATTCAGAACGGATCCCATCATGCCTCCTTCCTCATCCACACGTTCAAGCACGACGGCACCCGCGCCGTCGCCAAACAGCACACATGTGGATCGATCCTTCCAGTTCAGAATTCGGGACATGGATTCCGCACCGATCAACAGCACCCGGCGAAACATACCCGCTTCCATCATACCCGTAATGTGTGCCAGACCATAAACAAAACCGGAACACACAGCCTGAATATCCCACACGGGAAACCCGGCAGCACCCAATTTGGACTGCACAATGGCGGCTGTGGAGGGAAAAATCATATCCGGCGTCGTGGTAGACACCACCAACGCATCCAGATCAGAGGCTTTTACCCCTGCGCCATCAAGCGCCTGCATGGCCGCTTTAACAGCGATATCCGACGTATGCTGATTCTCATCGATAATGTGCCGTTCCCGTATACCCGTGCGCTCTACGATCCACTCATCCGTCGTGTCCACGATTGATTCCAGTTCGGCGTTCGTCAGGATGCGCTCGGGAAGATAACCGCCAACGCCGGTTATATGCACATGCCGCATCTTCAGACTTTCGTCCATTCATTCATGGCTTCAACAATATGCACCCCTAGTTTTGAATCAACCTCCCGTTGGGCAACCATCATCGCACGTGTGAATGCATGCATACTGGCACCCCCGTGGCTCTTGACCACAATACCGTTCAATCCAAGCAGTGGCGCACCATTGTATTCAGCGGGATCAATTCGGGATTTAAGGCGGTGCATCATCCTCCTGGCCAGCAGCATGCCAACCTTGGCGCTCAGGCTTCTCCTGATCTTGCGGCGCAAGCTGTGCATAATGAAGTGTGCAACCCCTTCCATGGTTTTGAGTGCCACGTTACCTACAAACCCGTCGCAAACCACAACATCCACGGTATCAAAAAAGATATCCGTACCTTCCACGTTACCCACGAAATTTAAATTCATTGCCCTGAGCTCCGCCGCCGCGACCTTCACAACATCCGTTCCCTTGGTGTCTTCGGAACCAATATTGAGCAAACCGACACGGGGTGAATCGATACCTTCTGCGGCTTGCATGTAGCAGGAACCCATGACGGCGAATTGTACCAGATGCTCGGATGAACTATCCACGTTAGCGCCCGAATCCAACAGCAATGTCTGGCCATCAATGGCCGGAATCATGGAGGCAATCGCCGGTCGATCTACGCCGGGGAGTGTTTTCAGAACAAATCTGGATATCGCCATCAGCGCACCGGTATTGCCCGCGCTGACCAGTGCATCCCAATGACCATCGCGCACCTGGCGAGACCCGACATGAATGGACGAGTCTTTCTTGCGCCGTAACGCCATGGCCGGAGATTCGCACATATCAATGGTCTGCATTGCCGGAACGACCTCTACCCGGTCAGCAATGCGCGCGGCATCCAATGCCGGAATGATGACTGCGGGCTGTCCAACAATGCCGAATTGAACATGGCCTAATTCGCCGGAACCTTCCCCGCCGGACAGAATTTCCCGGAGTGATTCGATAATAATCTGCGGAGCGTGGTCTCCACCGTGTCCATCAACAAGAATGCGGGACAAGAACGTCAGACCTCATCGATTGCGATCACCTCGCGGCCCTTGTAGTGACCGCAATGCGGACAGACATGATGTGGACGAATCGTCTCACCGCAATTCTGGCATTCGCTCATCGCGGCTGTACTCACACGGTCATGCGCACGGCGCATATTTCGTTTTGAAGTACTCGTTTTTCTTTTTGGAACTGCCATTTCAATCTCCTGTTACAACTCAGCCGGACTATTCATACCCAGATCCTGCAAGTGCTCGCACCCACATAGCGCAACCCCTTGCAGGATCTGGGTCATAAATTGCCGCGATGATCGTGCCGAACCCCTGTTCGCAGCGGATTCCTGCGAAGAAGACCGTCGTGGCGCTTATGGACGCCTGAGCAGGGATTCGTTGCGAACAAAGGGTTGCGGCATTATGGTGATGCGACAGCCACGGTCAAGTCATAGACATGAACCCGGAATAGTCCGGGTTCATTTGTAAATCCAACCTGTTTTTAACGAGCCGTGGGAAAAACCGCACAAGGAGAGATTTATGTCGGTTTCGTGCTTCCTGATACTGCTTCTGGCAGCCATGATGGCCCTGGCCTTCAGACGTTCCTCACTTGTATTATGGACAGGTACAATCGTTTCCATCCTGGCGCTTGTGACTATTTTACATGTGTTATCGATAGCCTTTTTCGCGTTTGCATGGCTTGTCTTTCTACTGATTTTTCTTCCGTTGAACATCCTGCCTCTTCGCCGACATCTTGTCAGCAGACGCTTACTGCCCGTATTCGAAAAAGCCATGCCATCCATGTCCGATACCGAGCAACAGGCATTGGAAGCCGGAACCACATGGTGGGATGCTGAACTTTTTTCCGGCAAACCGGACTGGCGCACCCTGCTTGACCATCCCGCACCCACATTAAGCACGGAGGAACGTGCTTTTCTCGATGGCCCCGTAGAAGAACTTTGTGCCAGGCTCGACGACTGGGAAATCAATCACACGCTGCACGACCTGCCTCCTGATGTATGGGCATGCATCAAGTCGAATGGCTTCTTCGGTATGATTATACCCAGGAGATTCGGTGGTCTGGAGTTTTCCGCTCAGGCGCATTCCGCCGTGGTGATGAAGGTCGCCAGCCGCAGTATTGCTGCGGCTGTTACCGTGATGGTTCCCAATTCGCTGGGGCCGGGACAATTGTTAATGAATTATGGTACGAAGGAACAACAAAACCATTATCTGCCACGTCTGGCGAAGGGCGAAGAGGTTCCCTGCTTTGCGCTGACCAGTCCCTGGGCCGGCAGCGATGCGGCGGCGATGCGCGACACCGGTATTGTGTGTAAAGGCGAGTTTGACGGGAAGAAGGATGTTTTGGGCATCCGCCTCAACTGGGAAAAGCGATATATCACTCTCGCTCCGGTGGCCACGGTACTCGGTTTGGCCTTCAAGCTGTTTGACCCGGATCATTTACTGGGTGAAGAGGAGGACAGGGGCATCACACTGGCCCTGATCCCCACCGACACACCGGGTATGGAGATCGGCAAGCGTCATATGCCGCTGGAACAGGCGTTCCAGAATGGCCCGGTGACAGGGCATAATGTATTCATCCCCGTGGAATGGATGATCGGCGGCGTGGATTATGCCGGCCAGGGTTGGCGCATGCTGATGGAATGCCTTGCCGACGGGCGCTCGATTTCCCTGCCCTCACTGTCTGCCGGCGCGGGAAAATTGTGTGCGCGCGCGACCGGCGCGTATGCCCGTATTCGCCGCCAGTTCAAGACCCCCATCGGTCGCATGGAAGGTGTGGAAGAAGCATTGGCGCGTATCGCCGGTAATGCCTATGCCATAGATGCCATACGCCAGGTGACCGCCACTGCCGTGGATCAGGGCGAAAAGCCCTCCGTCATATCGGCGATTGCCAAATACCATTGCACGGAACGTATGCGGCAGGTCGTGAATGATGCCATGGACGTATTTGGCGGAACGGCCATTATCATGGGACCGCTAAATCTTCTGGCACGCACTTATGAAGCCATCCCGATCAGCATCACGGTGGAAGGCGCCAATATCCTGACCCGAAGCCTGATCATCTTCGGCCAGGGTATTATTCGCTGCCATCCGTATTTACTGAAGGAAATCCAGGCCGCAAGCGAAAAAGATAAATCCGCTGCGCTCAGGGCGTTTGATCATGCACTGTTCGCCCATATCGGTTTTATGGGTAGTAACAAGGTACGCAGTCTGCTGTTAGGTCTGACTGGCGGAAGACTTGCACGCCCTCCAGTCACTGGCCCTGCGCGGAGGTATGCCCAACACATTGAACGTTTAAGTGCGAATCTTGCCTTTGTTTCCGACATGACCCTGGTCATATTGGGCGGTGCGCTGAAGCGTAAGGAAAGACTGTCCGCTCGCCTGGGCGATGTACTGGCTCAGCTGTACATCGCTTCAGCAGCTATTAAATCCTTTGAAACCGGAGGCAGGCTGGAGGAAGACATCCCCTATCTGCAATGGACATGCGAGGATGCACTGTATCGCGCATGGCAAGGCATGGACGGTTTCCTGAGGAATTTTTCAAACCGCTGGATAGGCGGATTATTACGCGTCATTGTCTTCCCGCTTGGCAAGTTTTGTGTGCCTCCATCAGACGCGCTCGGACACAGCCTCGCTACTTCCATTCTGGAACCGGGCGCAACAAGGGATCGCCTGACCCGTGGAATTTACATCACACATCGATCTGATGATCCGCTGGGGCGCATTGAACATGCGTTTGAAGCGGTGATTGCAGCCAGCGAAGCAGAAAGAAAGCGACACCGTGCACGGAAAGCAGGCATAGTCACGACCCTGGATGATGAAATCGCCATCACGGCACTGCGCAAGGGTAATCTCATCAATGAGGAGGAGGAAGCGCTGTTGCGAGAGGCCGCCCAATCGGTTTGGCAGGCAATTATTGTCGATTCGTTTGATCCGGATCAACTGTGAAAGCACCCGTATTGCAATACCGGAGTCCAGATCATCTGGACTATTCATACGTCCCGCCATGCCCTTGCCCGTTCCTTTGTTCGCAACGCATCCCTCGTCTGTATGCCCGGCTACGCACGCCTTCCCCGGAATCCGTTGTGCACAAAAGGCCAGGCCTGTCTGCGTGCGGCACGCACAGGCAGGCGAAATCATCACGGCGATTCATGAGTTATGCGGGGCATACCATTTCTTCATTCTTCTCATGCTATCTCCATGGTGTCCTCCGCAGTTAGAAATGCCTGTGTCAAAATGACGCACATTGCCTGAAACAGGGTTGACCCCGTGGCGGACGTCCCACATATTTCGGCTGCCGTCCCAACAGGACTCGTGGATTCTCTGCCCGGCCCGGCATCACGTGCCATCCAAGGGTAACAGGCAGGTCGAAGAGGAAACCGGGAAGAGAGGGGGAGGCGTTTTGAACATGGCTCTGGAGCCATCTAGAACAAAGCTCATAGAGTCGAATACAATAGGAGGATATATAAAACATGAAGATGAAGAAAATGATTTTTTCTGCTGCTGCTTTTGCCCTCGTCGCGGTTACCGGCATGGCGCTGGCCCCAACCACGGCATCGGCCATCCCGGCGTTCGCGCGCCAGACGGGAGCGGCCTGCCTAAGCTGCCATTTCCAGGAAGTTCCGGCCCTGACACCTTTCGGTCGCGCTTTCAAAATGGGTTCGTTCACCGATGTCGGCAGCCAGGCACTGGTTGAGGGTGACAACTTGTCCATCCCGGCCGTATTGAATGCATCCATGGTTGTTCGTATGAGTGCGGTTCATAGCTCGGGTAACGGAAACCCTTCCAAAACCGTGTACAACATTCCGCAAGACACCAACTTTCTCGTTGCAGGCCGTATCGGTTCCCATACCGGTGCTTTCGTGGAGTTCGGCGGTGGTAAGGGCGATACTCTCGGTGCCTTCAACAACGTCCAGTTGATGAATAGCTGGGATGTCGGCGGTTTCAAGATCGGCCTTGGCTGGGCTGATACCAGCTTCGGCGGATCATCCGTGATGGAAGTGTCCAACGTGTTCGGCCAGCATTCCGGCGGCGTGGGCGATCTCGGCGGTCACGTTGGCGCGATTAACAACTCCGGCTTTACCAATGAGATGACTGCCATCGGTACATGGATCGGTAACGATCTCGGCTATATTCAGTTCGCTCTGATTGCGCCCGGCGGTTCGGCGGGCTGGACGGTAGGTGGCAATGCCGATTCAGGTATCAGCGCGACGCAGGGTGGCGTGGACGTCGGCCTCAAGCTGGCCAAGCTGGTGCGAGCGGTGGCGACCGTGAACGTCGGCGGTTGGGATACACTGGTCGGATTCGGCCTTGTCACCGGCAAGGTGGGCAAGACCACGGGTACCACGGCTACAACCACACCGGAAATGAACATGGTGTTCCTGGACGGTCAGGTGCAGGGTGAAGTCGGTAACATGAGCCTGGGCGTGTATGCGGACTACGCGCATGCCAAGGGCAAGCCCAACGGCAACATCCTGGGTGCCCAGGATGTGGGAACGACTACAGGTGCCTCTTCCTTGCTTGCCAATTACAGCGCACTCGGTGCAAGTCAGAAGTTCGATGCCTACTCCATCCGAGCCACGCTGGAGCCACTTGCGGGTGTCACGGTGGGAACCGGTTACGGCTATCGCAAGACCACGAATAACACTGCGGGTATGAACCAGCCGAAGCATCAGGTCTTCTCGATTTCGGGTTCCTATCAACTCTATCAGAACTCGATCATCAGCCTGAACTTCACCAATGACAAGATCAGCGGCCTGACAACTGCTGCGAACAATGGCAACCTCAAGACCACCACGCTGGACTGGTTGACCTTGATGTAAGCAACGCGTTCCTTTGGACGTGTACATCCTTCGGGATGAAAGAGAGGAGGGCTTTACGCCCTCCTTTTTTTGTGCATACAACACAAGGATCATTTGCTTCTCTCCGGCCTGAACCTGTACGTGCCGCACGCAGACAGGCCGGGACAAAGGAACAAGCAAGGGAGCCTCTTGCAAAACTCATGAGTAACAAAATCGTAGGTGCTTGATTTTGTTACTCAAGAGTTACCAACCAACAATCATATTGATGCCGTGCGCGAGGAACTGAATCAAAACATTATCACCACAAACACACACCCTGATGGAACCAACAAGTGCCTGGACAAGCTCTTTGAAATCATTGTTCGTCGGGAGGAACACGTCCTGATTGCCAATAAGATTCATGAAAAGGATCGGGAAATCAGGGCAATAAAACAACGCCTGGCGGCTTGGGATAAGAGAAGATGCCCCTGCAACTCGAAACCAACGCCCAAAACTTTCCGCCACGGTATACACAGGGCACACGGGAGAAGGAAAAAAAGCGTGCGTATCTGCGGTCAGGCAGTAGAAAGACTGGTTTATACTGGCGGCGAAACTTCGTCCAGCAATAATTTGTATTCGATTGCATCCACGAGCGCCTGATAGCTGGCATCAATAATATTTGTGGAAACGCCAACCGTGCCCCATTTTCGTCGGCCATCGGTAGATTCGATAAGCACGCGTACGCCGGCCTCGGTTGCTCTTTGCGTCGTCAGAACGCGCACTTTGTAATCAATGAGACGCAGCTCCTTCAACGTTGGATAAAAATCCTTAAGCGCAGCTCTGAGTGCCCGATCCATGGCATTTACCGGGCCGTTTCCCATGCTGACCGTATGTGCTATTTTTTCACCGACGCGTACCATCACCGTGGCCTCGGCCTGTGGTGTTTCATCGTGCTTGCGTTTTTCATCAATGACGCGAAAGCCCTTCAGATCAAAAAAATGATGGAATTGTTTCTTTGTTTTCAACAGCATCAAATGAAACGAGGCTTCCGCACCCTCGAAAGCAAAGCCATGATCTTCCAGTGTCTTGATCCGCCTGACCAGCTTTACGACGGCGGGATCCTTTTCGTCCAGTTTCAACCCGAACCCGGTTCTGGCCGCCATCACCAGCACGTTGCTGCGTCCGGCCTGATCAGATACCGTGATGCGCTGCCGGTTACCCACGGTTTCCGGTGACAGATGTTCATACAGGCTGGGCAGCTTGCGTACGGCTGAAACATGCACACCGGCTTTGTGGGCGAAAGCATTCTGACCCACAAAGGGCTGGTGCCGCCATGGCAGACGATTGGCCATCTCGTTAACAAAATCCGATAGCGCTTTTAATCTGGCAAGCTGTTCCTGCCCGATACCGCAATCCATGTTTGTTTTCAGTACCAGATTTGGAATAATGGAAATCAGGTTCGCATTGCCGCAACGTTCACCGATGCCATTGATGGTGCCCTGTACGTGCCTTGCTCCGTTTTCCACCGCAGCCAGGGTGTTGGCAACGGCCAGTTCGCTGTCATTGTGTGCATGAATACCCACCACGGCATTCGGAAAACAGGTAACAATATTCCTGACGACCATGCTGATGGTGGACGGAAGATTGCCGCCATTGGTATCACATAAAACCAGTGCATTTGCGCCTGCATCCATCGCAACTGCCAGTACCTGCATGGCGTATTCCGGATCTTCTTTATAGCCATCAAAAAAGTGCTCGGCATCAAACAAGACCTCGGGAAAATGCCGTTTCAGATAATGAATGGAGTCATGCACCAGCTTCAGATTGTCTTCCAGTGAAATACCCAGTGCTTTTTTAACGTGCAAGTCCCAAGCCTTTCCAAAAATACAGGCCGCATCCGCACCGGAAGTAATGATTCTTTTTAATCCTGCGTCGTGGCTGGGCGGGCCACCGGGCCGGGCCGTGGAGCCAAAGGCTACAAGCCTGGATGTTTGCCACTTCCGATTGCGAACCAATTCGAAGAAACGGTCATCTTTGGGGCTGGCGCCGGGCCAGCCCCCTTCGATATAGTCCATGCCAAATTCAGCCATACGCTCCGCGATATGTTGTTTGTCTCCGGCGGAAAAGCTGATGCCCGTCGTCTGACCTCCGTCGCGCAAGGTGGTATCCAGCAACGTGACGCGGCGTGGATTTTGCGGACTGGAAGAAAGGGGGGTGCACTTATAAATAATACAAGCTCGGAAGGGTAAGAATTTCCACACCGGTTTCAGTGATTGCAATCGTATGTTCAAACTGGGCGGAGAGCGATTTATCGCGTGTCACCACGGTCCAACCGTCACGCAATACCTTCACGCCCGCTTTACCCAGATTTACCATCGGTTCAATGGTAAAGACCATGCCGGGTTTGATAACAACACCTGTGTTCGGTTGTCCATAGTGGAGTACCTGCGGATCTTCATGAAAATCGCGGCCGATGCCATGCCCGCAATATTCACGCACAATGGAACATTTCTCGGATTCCACATAGTGCTGGATGGCGTGGCCGATATCACCCAGAGTGATGCCGGGACGGACGGCGGCAACACCTGTTTCCAGCGCTTTTCTGGAAACTTCGGTTACCTTTTTCCCCTTAACCGACGGCTTACCGACGTAAAAGGTTTTGCTGGTATCGCCATGCCAGCCATCCATGATGCTGGTAACATCGACATTGATGATGTCTCCCTCTTTCAGTTTTTTGTCACCGGGGATGCCGTGGCACACCACATGATTGACCGAGGTACAGACCGATTTGGGGAAGCCGTGGTAATGGAGCTGCGCCGGTATCGCATTGGCTTTAATGGCGAACGCATGCACCAGATTGTTAATATCATCGGTGGTGACACCGGGCCGGATATGCGATTCAATCATGACCAGTGTGTCCGCCGCCTGATGACAGGCCGAACGCATTCGCTCAATTTCTTCAGGTGATTTAATATGAATCATACGATGAATGCTTGATATACCATCCACGAATTGCAACCCTGGGAAATATGATTAAATTTCCCAATCCTGAGCGTGCTGATGCCAATGGCCTACTGGCTGCGGGAGGTGACCTCGCACCCGAAACGTTAATGACCGCATACAGGGAGGGGATTTTTCCGTGGTACGAGGCGGGTGGGCCGATCCTCTGGTGGAGCCCTGATCCTCGCATGGTACTGTTCCCCGATGCGTTTCACCGTTCGCGCAGGCTCGTCCGGCGCATGCGGCAACAGTGCTTCCGGATCAGTGAAAACCGGGCATTTACTGATGTAATATCCGCCTGCGCCAACAGGCAGGAGGGGACGTGGATTACGCCGGAGATGATTGCCGCCTATACGCGATTGTTTGATTTGGGATATGCCCGTTCAATCGAAATCTGGAAAGGTGATATACTTGTGGGTGGGCTATACGGGGTAACCATGGGGCGAGCGTTCTTTGCGGAATCCATGTTTCACAGGTGGACGGACGCCTCCAAGATTGCCATGGCGCATCTGGTTGAGGATGCACGGCATGAACACTGGGCGCTGATTGATTGTCAGTTTCATACCGGACATTTGGCGAGCCTCGGCGCACGCACGATCCCCAGACGAGAATTTCTTCATTTTCTTGAACGCGCACTTTCATAAAAAAGCCACCGGGATTTCCCCGACGGCCAGGCCTCGTTACACATCCATCGATCGTCTACCTGCGCGTGTACGCATGCAGACAGAACCGGCGTGTTGCAATGGGCTCAAGCGTTACGAAATACGGTATTCTCCGGTACATACGAGAGAGACCAAACCTTCCAGCATGATTGCATCAGGCGTACCGGATACAACAACATCACCGCCATGCATATGAATGGTTAGTGGCCGGACATGTTGTTCCATGGCCCAGATGGCCACGGCCACTGCACAGGCACCGCTGCCGCAGGCGAGCGTATAGCCTGAACCTCGTTCAATCATATCCACATAAACGTCATCACCGGTCTGCCCGCTAATGATGTCAATATTACGATCCTCGGAACATCCTTCCGCGCCTTTGAAAAAAACCCGATGCGAATTGCCAATTTCAACATCTACATGGCTGTCAGTGCGATCCGTTACTGTTGCGGCACCCATGTGGACGAGAATTCCGGTCTCGTGCCTTTCCGCATGGATTAAGCGGTCACTGATTCTTATATCAACGGAAGGGGCATCATGATGTTCAAGTAACAGGCCAGCGACGCAACGTAAGCCATTTCCGCAGTTTTCAGCTTCGGATCCATCGTTATTAAAAATTCGTAAGCGAATATCAGCGTTTTCATCCGGTAACATCCCCAGGAGTTGATCGCAACCAATACCATGATGCCGTTCAGTAATTCCGCGAACAAATTCACGGGTTAACTCAGGTAGTGGGTTTATGCGGCCATCCAGAATGACGAAATCGTTTCCCTGAGCCTGCATTTTGGTGAAGGAAAGCGCGTCGTGATGCTCCACGACTACGGTCGTGTAGATGCCGCCGCGTACATTGAACGCAGTTGTGAGCTTCAGATAGCGTGGATCGAGTAATGCGATCAACTCGTCCGCAATCATATGGGTGACCTGTTCGTGAAAGTGGCCTTCATCACGAAAACTCCAGTAATAGAGCTTCAATGACTTCAACTCCACGCAAAGCTGATTCGGTACATAATCGATTTGAATTTCGGCGAAGTCCGGTTGCCCGGTCTTCGGACACAGGCAAGTGAATTCCCGAGAATCAATGTGGATATGGTAATCATGTGCCGGATTCGGGTTCGGGAATGTTTCCATCTGTCTGGACGGTTTGGATGTTGATTGCTTCTTTACCAATTCAGGCCTCAAAATGTGTAATAATGTCCGTATAAATATCCGTCAGGGTGTTCAGTTCACCGACGGTAACACATTCTCCAATCTGGTGAATGGTGGAGTTGGTGAGTCCCAGTTCCGCGACGGGTACGCCTGCCGCCGCCAGAAAACGTCCATCGGAAGTACCACCACCGGTATCACGCCGGGTCATGATGCCGGTTACGCGCTGTACCGATAACTCGACAAGATCAAGGAACGCACCATCGGGCGTGGAAAACACCTCGGCCTGATGCTGAATGTTCAGCATGACGTTCACGTCGGCGCAAGCTTCAACGAGGCATTGCCTGATGCAGTCAAAATCAATGCCTGGATTATACCGGATATCAAGTGCGACAGAGCACGCGCCGGGTATAACATTGGCCGCACCCGTACCGGCCCGGATATTGGTAATCTGGCAGGTCGTGGGCGGGAAGCCGGGGGTTGCCTTGCCCCAGTCGATGTGCGTGATCCGGTCAAGAACCGGAACGGCCAGATGGATGGCATTGACAGCATCGTGCGGATAGGCGGAATGCCCCTGTTTCCCCTCAAACACTGCGGCAACCTGCACTACGCCACGGCGTCCACGACGTATGACATCGCCAACCCTGTTCGCAGATGAGGGCTCGCCGACAATCGCCGCAGCGGGTAGCGCATCGTTCGCCTGTAGCGTCTCGACCATGCGGATGGTGCCATTGACGGATTCCCCTTCCTCATCCGAGGTGATGAGCAATTGAATGGAGGGCAGAAGGACATTTTTCGCGAGCAATCGCTCCAGCGCGGCCAGCCAGCAGGCAATACCGCCTTTCATGTCCTGTGCGCCCCGTCCGTATAATATATCATTCTTGACAACGGCTCCAAAGGGAGGGTGCGGCCATTGTTCCACGGGGCCGCTTGGCACCACGTCGGTATGCCCGACAAACGCAAGGCATCCCGTTTTCTCACCATAACGCTCGTAAATACTGTTTGTTATACCACCCGTATCGATGTGGGTTCGGGTAAATCCCAACGGTTCCAGCAGCGATTCGAGATAATCCTGACAACCAGAGTCATCGGGCGTAGTGGATCTCCTTTGAATTAATTCGATGGCATGAAGTAGTGCTGTTGAGTTAGACATCGCGACACCCTAACAGTTAGCGGGAATGATGAGTATTAACCTGAACTGTTCATAAACTGAAGTTTCACCGTTTATGATCTGATTCATTCACGCAACCATTCGTAATAATATAGCCACGGGGATATTTTGCACGGGTTTGGCCTTTTTCA
>VAOZ01060912.1_pt1 | contig 30487 bp, 26 predicted proteins | sample 3394041 | NCBI WGS metagenome assembly VAOZ01 (sample SAMN08290431, study PRJNA428436) | hydrothermal vent metagenome | isolation source: Deep-sea hydrothermal vent chimney | place: Indian Ocean: Southwest Indian Ridge
GAAGGTCGTCCTACTGACCAAGCAGTTTTGACTGGACGTATGATTGATCGAGCAATTCGTCCTTTATTTACTCCCGGAGACAATCGTGATGTACAAATAATTATCACTACTCTATCCGTAGATCAAGAAAATGATTATGATATTGTAGCCCTAATAGCTGCCTCTGCAGTACTATCCATCTCTGGTTTAGCTTGGAATGGTCCAATTAGCGGTATTCGGGTAGGACTGATTGATAAAAAATTTATCTTTAATCCTACTTATAAAGAACAAACAGAAAGCTCTTTAGACCTTATTGTGGCTGGAACCGATAAAAAAGTTATCATGCTGGATGCTGGAGCCAATGAAATACCTGAAGATACCATACAACAAGCAATCAAGGCTGGGCAAGATAAAATGCAAGGAGCTATGGAACTAATTAAAGAATTGCAAAGAAATATCACTCCCAAACATTCTTCTACTATTACTCCACCCCTTAGAACAACCGAGGAACAACAGGTTATTGACGAAAAACCAGAACTCTTAAAAATCGGAGAATCTTGGCTTAAAGATAATATTAAAAAAATATTATTTGATAAAATATATTACACCAAAGGAGAACGAAAAGCAGCAGTAAAAGCTATTAAAAAGCAACTGGAAGACTATCTAGTTGGAAAGGATTTAAGTGCTGATAAACGTCATTTCATTATTAAGAGTCTAGCTGAAAAGATGATTGATGAGGAAGTAACTTCAGCTATTTTACAGGAAAAACGTCGAGTTGACGGTAGAGCTTTAGATGAAATTCGTCCTTTACTAGCTGAAGTTGCTATTTTACCCCGCGACCATGGTAGTGCCTTATTCTCCAGAGGAGAAACTCAGGTTATGTCTATTGCTACTCTGGGCGCTCCAGGGATGGAACAATCCTTAGAAGGACTAGAAGGTCAAAGCAAAAAACGTTATATGCATCATTATAATTTCCCCCCCTATTGTGTAGGAGAAGCTAAACCACTTCGGGGCACGGGCAGACGAGAGATTGGCCATGGTGCTCTAGCAGAAAAAGCTTTAGCTCCAATGATTCCAACCCATGAAGACTTCCCTTATACTATCCGGGTGGTAAGTGAAACTTTAGGTTCTAACGGATCTTCTTCTATGGCCTCCACCTGTGCTTCTAGTCTGGCTTTAATGGACGCAGGAATACCAATTAAAAAACCAGTAGCTGGTATTGCTATGGGCTTAGCTTCTAATCCTGATATGAGCCGTTGGGAAGTTCTAACTGATTTACAAGATATGGAAGATGGCGATGGAGGTATGGATTTTAAGATAACTGGTACTGACAAAGGTCTCACCGCTATACAATTAGATACCAAAACTACCGGACTTAGTGAAGAAATAATTTCTAAAACTCTAAGTCAAGGTCGAGTTGCTCTTAATGAAATTTTAGAAGTACTTAAAAAAGCCATTCCTGCTCCTCGGACCGAATTATCCAAGTATGCTCCACGACTTGTTAGTTTTGAGGTTGATCCAGAAAAAATTGGAGCTATTATCGGTCCTGGTGGAAAAACCATTAATAGAATTATTGCCGAAACTGGAGCTAGTATTGATATTGAAGATAGTGGTCTAGTAATGATTTGTGGTACAGACGCTGCTATGGTGGATAAAGCGGTTAGTGAAGTTAAAGAAATAGTACATGTATTTAGTGCTGGAGAAATAATTATAGGTAAGGTAGTTCGTTTATTAGATTTTGGAGCTTTTATTGCCTTAAATGATAATGAAGACGGTATGGTACATGTAAGTGAACTAGCTCCCTATCGTATTGAAAAACCTAGTGACTTCTTGTCTATAGGCGATATGATAACGGTTAAAATCAAAGAAATAGATGATCAAGGCCGAATTAATTTGACCATGAAGGGCTTGGAAGAAAATCAATCTCTTTGGAAAGACGAAAAAGGCAAATCAACTGGAAATTCTTTTAGCAGTAATGGACGATCAAACTCTGGCTATAATGGCCATAATTCTGGGCCAAGTCGTCCCAGTCGTTTCCATAAAAAATAAGGAATTGTTAATAAGTAAAAAAAATAATTTTTTATGGAAAGTATTTTCTATATCACAAATAATATTTATAAATACAAAATAGCAGTGAATACTCTAAAAAATATAGGCTTAAATAAAAAAATTAAACTAGAGAGATTAACTGTTTGGAATAATAATCAATGGATTAAATTAAATAATTTTCTAAACAAATGTGAAAAGATAAATTAATTGACTTTTATTCAAGACTAAGCTATTATTTTTTCATATAAATAATACTGATAAATTAAAATTATGTTAGCAATTAAATTGGCCCAGACTGGAAAAACTAATAAAAAAATGTTTCGCGTAATCATTTCTGAAAAGAGTCGTGATCCTTATGGCAGAGTTCTAGAGATTCTTGGTTCTTATAACCCTCACTCTAAAGAATTAAGCGCTAAAACAGAAAGAATTAAATATTGGTTATCTAAAGGAGCTCAAATGACTGCTACGGTAAATAATCTATTAATAGAAAAGAAAATAATTGAAGGTAAAAAGGCCGTAGCCTCTAAACCTGGTAAAAAAAAGAAAAAAGAAAAAAAGAAAACTACTAGAACTAAAGCTCCAGATAATACAAAAAAAGACGATACTAAAGATAAACCGGAATCAGTTGATAAAAAGCCAGTAGAAACAGAAAAAAAAGCAGAAAATCCTACCGAACAAGCTGCTTAATAAAGGTTGACAAAAATCTTAGTTAAGTATTACAATAACTAACATAAGGCTGCTAGTCTGGCAGTTATTTAATAAAATTTCTTTCTATTTTGGTTGACAATAAAGTTACTCAAAATTTGAAAGACAAATAAAAATTATGGTAGAACAAGACAAAGAGTTTCTAGAAATGGTCGTGAAAAGCATCGTAGGAAATCCTAACGATGTAGTGGTTGACCGTACGATTGATGAAAGGGGTGTTCTATTAACCCTTAAAACCAATCCAGCGGATATGGGTTATGTTATTGGCCGTAAAGGACAAACTGCCCAATCAATTCGCACCTTATTGAAAATTATTGGTGCTAAAAATAACTCTCGCGTTAATCTTAAAATCTTTGATCCTGAGGGTGGCAACCACGTTAGAAGCGAAAGTCATAACGAAAATTACGAAAAAAAGAGCGAAGAAAAAACTGAAGAAAATCGCGACAATATTGATACCTCAGCTATTGATGATTTAAAAATATAAATCTCAACAGCTTATCATAAATTGAAAAAGCCCCGTGTAAAAACTGGGCTTTTTTGATATAATATTTAATAGTTTACTATAATTAAAATGTTTTAACGCTAGCTATTAACCAACTAAAGTTAAATTAATAAATAATATGAAATTTCAACTATTAACTATTTTCCCAAAAATCTTTGATTCCTATCTTAATGAGAGTATTTTAAAACGAGCTCAAGAAAAGAAAATAATTGAATTCAAAATTCATAATTTACGGAATTGGACTAAAGATAAACACCACAGTGTTGATGACCGCCCCTACGGAGGAGGAGCGGGCATGCTTATGAAAATAGAACCTTTATATAAGGCTCTAAAAGCTATAAAAAAACCAAATAAGAAAATCAAGCCAAACAAAAGAAAAATAATTCTATTATCCGCTTCTGGTAAAAAGTGGACTCAATCTTTAGCTAAAAAATTATCCAAATTAGATGAGATTATTTTAATCTGTGGACATTACGAAGGGGTAGACGCTAGAATTAAAAACTTTATAGATGCGGAAATATCAATCGGTGATTATGTTTTAACTGGGGGAGAATTACCCGCTTTAATTATTATTGATTCCCTAACTCGTCTATTGCCCCAAGTACTAGGTAATAAAAGTAGTATTATTGAAGAATCACACACTACAAAAGGGGTATTAGAATACCCTCAATATACTCGCCCAGAAATTTTTATTGCTGACAAAAAAAAATATTGCGTACCCAAAATATTGTTGTCAGGCAATCACCAAAAAATTAAAATCTGGAGAGATAAACAACAAAAAATTATCAAAATTAAAAAATAATAATCTAATTTTATTTACACAGATTTTACCACTTTATAACCATCAGCAACTTTAACTAAACGGCCAAGTAAAGAAAATCCCGCAGCTTTCTGGTGTCCCCCTCCGCCCCAATTCTTAGCTATTTTAGATAAATCGATTCCCTCAGTATTAGTGCGTAAACTACCTTTAACCTGTCCTTCTTCTTCGCGTAAAAACAGAGAAACCCTAACTCCTCCTAAAGAGCTAAGGAAAGAGGCAATATCTCCAAATAAATCAACATTTAGTTTAGCTTCTTCTGGGGGTAGTAGCTCAATAACTTCCTCAGCACTTAAAGCCGAAACAATCAAGCCAGTATCAGGATTAAATTGAATATTTTCCAGAGCCCTCCCCCAAACCTTCAAAGCTGAAAAACTTTTATTATTAACAGTATGACTGATTATCTTGGGTAATGATGCTCCTCTCAGTAGCATTTCAGAAGCTACAGCGATAGCTTGGCTTGAAGAATTAGCGTATAAAAAATTTCCCGTATCAGTTATTAAACCAATTAAAATACAATTAGCTAAAGAACTAGTTATAATTAAATTATTAGCTCGTAGAAAATGATAAATAATCTGCGTAGTAGAGGCCTGCTGGGGTAAACGAATTTCTAGATCAGTATAAGTCTCTTGGGCTTGATGATGATCAAATTCTATTAAATAAGGTCGGCGGTCAAATTGCTCAGTACTAGAATTCCTAAGCAAGGCTCTAATTTGTCTTTCCAGCCCAGTGCGGAAAATAGAGCCACAATCTAAAATTAATATCAGATCAAAGTTAGCCAGATCTTTGGGCTGTTTATTACTAATTAAATTCTCATGAGGGATAAAAGTATAAGCTCCAGCTATATTTTTATCAGCATAAGCATAAGACTCCAAGCCTAAATTATTAGCAATCTCTAAAATTGCTCCCATAGACGCTAAAGCATCAGCGTCAGGAGAAGTATGTCCAATAATTAAAAGTCTCTGAGCTTGTTGTAATTTTAAATAAGCTAATTGTAATTTTTCTGATAAATTCATAACTTTTTATTCTACGATAAAGTTTAAAAAAAGTCCAGTCTGACTGAACTATCTTTTTTGACTAAAACTATAGATTAATCTAATACCAATTTAATTTATAAGTCGGGATGAGCTAATAAACGTTCAATTTTATGAGCTTCCCTTTCACTAGAATCAAACTCCCAAATTAAACGAGGTAGTTTACGTAATTTTAAACGAGCTTTTAAACGCGGCAATAATTGTTTAGTAGCGGAATTTAATTTTCGCAAAGCGGTTCCAGCTAAATTATCAGGTAGAACCGAGAAACCCACCTTAGCCTGTTTTAGGTCTGGACTACAATCTACATAGCTAATAGTAATCAGAGCCTGATCTAAAAATACCTCACGATTAACTGCTAGAGCCAACTCTTCCAAAATTAATTCATTATAACGAGGAATTTTAGACATATACAAAATCTATTAAAAATAAACCCCAACTAAATTTTGTCAACAACCCTTTCTTGTTTATAAATTTCTAAAATATCTCCTAGTTCAATTACGATTTGCCCTTCGTATTTTATACCCGCCTCCTCATCTACATCCACTTGTTCTACGTCTTGTTTACCAGCTTGTAAGCGAATTAGTTTTCCCGAACCAATAAAATTATCTTCCCGCTTTATATCTATCAAACTATTATTAGAAATAGTACCATCTAAAACCTTACCCCCAATAATTTGACTATTATTTTCGGTTCTGAAAATAGCTAAAACTTTTAATCGACCTAAATCTATACGATTAATCTCTGGCCTTACCAATAATTGCATCTCATTTTTAACAAATTCTATCAAATTATAAATAATTGAATAAGTATGAGCAACTATCTGTCTTTCCCTAATTAAAGTTTCAATTACTGGAGAAATTCGTACATTAAAACCTAAAATTTTGGCCCCATCGTCTTCTGCCCGTTTAACATCACCTTCGGTAATATAGCCTAAACCTTTGCTTATAATATTCACTCTAACTTTTTCATTATTTAATTTAAGGAGAGACTCTTCAATAGCCTCTGCTGAACCTAAAAAATCGGTTTTAATTATTACTTTAACTTCGGGAACTTTATCTTTTCCTGGTTTATTTTCACTAACAAAAGAACTATTATCTTTACTAATAGGCTTAACTTTAATTTTTTTAGTTTTTACCTTTTTACCCTCACCAACATTTAAAACATCTCCTACCGCTGGTGAAATCTTCAAACCTAAAACATTCACTGGGGTAGAAGGACCAGCTTCGCTTAAATTTTCTCCTTTGTAATTTTTAAGAGTTTTAACCTTACCATAGACTATATGATTCAAACATAATTGATCACCAAGTCGCAAAGTACCGTTCTGAATGAGCAGAGTAGCTAAAGGCCCAGAGGTTTTATCAACGTTTGATTCTATAACCGTACCTAGTGCTGGAGCATTAAAATTTGCTTGTAGATTTTTGGCCTCAGCTTCGGCTAGTAATAAAATCATATTAAGCATCTCTGCAATGCCCGTTCCCTCTTTGGCAGAAATTGGAGAACAGATGGTTTTCCCGCCCCAATCTTCAGGAGTAATATTTAATTGGGTAGATAATTCTTGCTTAGTTCTATTAATATCGGCCGAAGGTTTATCTATTTTATTTAAAGCTACTAAATAAGGAAGTTTAGCACTTTCAATAATTCGGTAAGCTTCTACAGTCTGAGGCTTGACCCCATCATCAACTGCTACTACTAATATGGCAATATCCGCTATTTTTACCCCCCGACTACGCATAGCGGTAAAGGCTTCATGTCCTGGAGTATCAATAAAAGTTAAAGTATGACCATCATGGACTATTTGATAGGCTCCAATATGTTGAGTAATTCCTCCTGCCTCACCAGCTATAATATTAGTTTTACGAATAGAATCTAATAATTTAGTCTTACCATGATCAACATGACCCATAACCACAATCACGGGTGGACGATCTTGTAAATTCTTTTTATCTTCTTGAGCTAAAATATTAATTAAGGTATCATCTTTAATCTCTTCCTCATTAATTGACTCTTGTTTAGCAGCTTGCACATCTAAATTAAGGTTTTCTCCAATAATCATAGCGGTGTCAAAATCAATTTTTTCATTAATTGAAGTAAATACCCCATTTTTCATTAATTCAATTAAAATTCGGTTTATAGGGATATCCGCCAATTCGGCATATTCTCGTACGGTAATAATGGCTGGGATCATAATAGTCTTTTTTTCTTTAGGCAAGACCTCATCTTGTTTTTTGATCTCTTCGGCTATTTTCTTTTGTTGCCATTGACGCCGTAGGTGAGGCCAATCTCTAATAATTTTTTTAGCCGTGTTATTATCTACTTTTATAGCTTTTTGACCAATAGAAAAACCTAGTTCCGGTAATAAATCACGCAACTCTTGCGGAGGAATTCTTAAAATACGAGCTAGTTCGGTCAAATTCATAAATAAACTAAATTAGGAGAATAAAAAGGCTAAAATAAGAAGAATATTTTAACTATTTTTTAATGTTACGTTATTTTTAGTCTTTAGTCAACCAAAAAATTCTAACCTTAGTCTTTACAAAACATAGAGTGAATGCTATAGTATAAAAGTAAATTTATTTATTAATTAAAATCTGTTTTTAGAAATTATTCAGGAAATGAAACCCTCTTAGTATAAGCAAAAATAATTTATTTTATTTCGGTTAATTATTCTATGTTATCTCTAATTTTTACTTTAAGATTAGTTAAAAAAATTAATAACCCTTCTTGGTTTTTGAAATAAATGTTGCCTTTGACACCTATTTTTTGCTAGTCAAAATTCTAGTCTCCTCTATCACTCTTAATCTCTAAAAACAATTTCTCCTCGTATGGAATATTTCAATTACGTGTTGTATCTGGTTTTAGTGGCGGGTGGTTTTTTGATTGGTTATGTTTTCTATCGAAAATTAGCTGGATCTAAAATTAATAATGCCACAGACAAAGCTGATAAACTATTAAACAACGCTCGTAGCAAAGAAAAAGAGCTATTGCTCCAAAGCCAAGATAAAGCTTTGAAAATTATTGAAGAGGCTAAGAAGGAAGAATCTAGTCGTCGTTTAGAAATTAATAGCCTACAAAAGAGATTAGAACAGCGAGAAAATTCTTTTTCTCAGAAGTTGTTAGATTTGCAAGAAAAACAACAAAAATTATATGATAAAGTAACTGAAGTCCAAGAAATTAAAGAAAAAATTAAAGATATTAAACAAGAACAAGAAATTAAGTTAGAAAAATTAGCTAACCTTAGTGAAGAAGAAGCTAAAAATATTATTTTGCAGGATATTGAAGAAAAAAACTCTGAAGATTTAATGGTACGAGTTAATAAATTAGAAAACGATTCCGAAGATACTATCAACGAAAAAGCTCGAGATTTATTAGCTTTGGCCATGCAAAGAATGGTCTCAGCCTATACTGTGGAACTAACCACTACCACTATAGATTTACCAAATGACGAAATGAAAGGGAGAATTATTGGCCGAGAAGGGCGAAATATTAAAGCCATAGAAAAAATGACTGGGGTGGAAATTATTGTAGATGATACTCCTAACGCAATCACAGTTTCAGGTTTTTCTTTAATTCGTCGCCATATAGCTAAAAAAGTGTTAGATTATTTGATAAAAGATGGACGTATTCATCCCACTAAGATTGAAGAAGCAGTAGAAAACGCTAAGAAAGATATTTCTATAGATATTAAAAAGGCTGGCGAAGAAGCACTATATGAAGTAGGAGTAGCTGGTTTTGATCCTAAACTAATACAAATACTAGGACGATTGAAGTATAGGACTAGCTATGGCCAAAATGCTTTACGTCATTCCGTGGAAGTAGCTCATTTAGCTGGTATGCTAGCAGAAGAATTAGGTGCTGATGTTACTCTGGCTAAAAAGGGTGGTCTATTACATGATATTGGCAAAGCGGTAGATCACGAAATCCAAGGAAACCATACCGAGATTGGTCGTGATATTGCTAAAAAATTTGGTTTATCTCCTGAACTTATCGCTCCGATTGAAACTCACCATGATGATCAACCCGCCAGTCTAATCTCGGTTATTGTTAAAGTCGCTGATGCTATTTCTTCTGCTCGCCCTGGAGCTCGCAGTGATAATTATGAAAATTATGTACATCGCTTAGAAGAATTGGAAAAAATTGCTTTAAGTTTTGAAGGAATTCAAAAAGCCTATGCTATCCAAGCTGGTAGAGAAATACGAGTATTTGTTCAACCTGAAGAAATAAATGATTTTCAAACTCATAATTTGGCTAGAGATATTGCAAAAAAGATAGAAAATGAGTTAAAATACCCAGGAGAGATTAAAATCAATGTTATTAGAGAAATGCGAGTAACTGAATATGCCCGTTAAATAATTAAAACTTAAGTTATAAGCGTATGAACAAAGCACAAATGATCGACAAAATTTATCATAATGTCGACGGCTTGACCAAAAAACAAGCAGAAAAAATGCTGGAAACTTTAACTAACACAATAATTGAAGAGTTAAAGGCAGACCGAGAAGTTACCATCGCTGGTTTTGGTACTTTCCTGTCCCGTATTCGTTACGCCCGAGGGGGAGTGAATCCACAGAAGCCTAGTGAACGAATTACTATTCCAGCGGTGAAAGTAGCTAAATTCAAAACTGGCTATCATCTTAAGCAGGCTTTAAAAGGTAAACGATAAATTGAAATATTATAATAAATAAATCCTCACTAAGAGTAGGGATTTTATTGTTCGCGCTCGTAGCTCAACTGGATAGAGTACTTGGCTTCGGACCAAGGGGTTGCAGGTTCAAATCCTGCCGGGCGCACTACAAGGCTGGGTAGCTCAGTTGGTTAGAGCGTAGCACTCATAACGCTAAGGTCGCGGGTTCGATCCCCGCCCCCGCCACTTAGAAATATGCGCCTATAGCTCAGTTGGTAGAGCAGTTGCCTCTTAAGCAAACGGTCGCAGGTTCAAATCCTGCTGGGCGCACTAGTGAATTGGTCGGAAAAATACCGACTAATTTTATTTTAACAAGATTATACAACTGGGTTGATTCTTTACTAAAGCTACAAGCTATAGTATTATTACGGATGGTATTATAAGAACAAAAAATTTTATATTTTTATCAATCATAACGTCATAATTTAACGACTAAAATATTAAATTAAGACTTAACTTGTATTCAAAACAATAAATATGAAAAATTATTCGGACTATAACGGTTTTAACTATAGAAAAATCTTCTGGGGGAAACATCAAAGAGATTATGAAGATGCTGCCGATAAGAGTGCTATCCGAAAAATTATTTCTCCAGCTTCTTGGTTCTTAGATTTAGGGGGCGGTTTTGGGCGACTTATTCCAGTCTATCAAGAAAAAATGAAAAATATTATTCTAATGGACGGCTCCATTGAACTATTGCGAGAAGCGAGAGAAGAGTATAAAAATCTTTCCCAAATACATTTAGTTTGTGCGGAAGCAACTAATCTACCTTTTGGCAATAAGACTATTGATGCTACTCTAGTCTTCAGAGTCCTGCATTGTATTGATGAAAAAAATCTACTACAAGTATTTAAAGAATTAGAACGAGTAGTTAATTCTACGGTATATCTAGAATTTGCCAACAAAAGGAACCTATTTCGCATCCTTCGCTATTTTACTGGTAATAGAGAAATAAACATTTTTAGTGAAAAACCCGAGCAAGTCAATAATTCTTTTTTTAACTTTAGTTTTGATTATCTTAAAAAATTTATCAAAAAGAATACTTCTTTTAGAGTGACCCGAATAATAAGATTGTCTTTTTTCCGTCATCCTTGGTTTAAAAAATATATTCCACTCAGAATCTTACAAGTCTTAGAATCCATTCTACAAAATTGCTGGTCTTGGAATACCACCCCTAGTATTTTATTAAAACTTACTAAATCACGAACTATGATGGGAAAAATAACTAAAACCAAAAATTTTATGGAACTAGTCGTTTGCCCTTATTGTCATCATCACCTAGAAATAAGTTTAGATAAGCTGAAGTGTTCCCATTGTAAAAAATCATTCAATCGTGAAGAACAAATTCTGGACTTTAGAATTTAATTTATTTATAACGCAGATAATTTTTATTTACCATGCTAAACCTTGTTATTTTTGGTCCCCCAGGGGCCGGCAAAGGGACTCAAGCCGCCTTAATTGCCAAACAATTTAAACTAAATCATTTATCTAGTGGAAAACTCTTACGAGATAATCAAGAAGATCAAAAAACCAAATCTAAAATTAAAAAATATCAAATAGCTGGTAAACTAGTGCCAGATTATTTAGTTATTAAAATAGTAGAAGATGCCATCCAACAAGGAATGAAAGGAGCGGGCATAATTTTAGATGGTTACCCACGGAATTTATCTCAAGCCAGAGCTTTAGATAAATTTTTTAGGCACCAAAAAACTCAGATAGACCTAGTATTAAATATTCGCTTAAGCGAGAAAGAGGCAGTTAGAAGAATAATGCTTAGAGCGGGAACTTCGGGACGGGCTGATGATAATATACAAACTATAGAAAATCGCTTTAAAGTCTATCATGCCAAAACCACCCCAGTATTAAATTACTATCGAGCACAAAAAAAAATAATAACTATTGATGATCGACCAAGCATTGTTAAAGTATTTCAACAAATAAAAAAAACAATAAATATCTATTTAGAGTCCACTGATAAATATTAGCCTAAGTTATAATAGTACCCTTAAATTTATCACCCAATAAACACTTTTCTAAATTTTTCAACTTAGCACCGTTAAGAATTATGAGTTTCAGTCTTTTCTCAGAAGCTAAACGTGAGGCTATAGGGTCAAAGGGCATATTTAAGCCGGGTTGCCATTTATTACCAACGATTTTACGGAAGTCTGACCAATTAAGATCAGTTAGTTTTTTAGCCTTAGAAAATTTGTTAGGATCCCGATCATAGACATAATCAATATTAGATAGATTTATGACCGTGTTAATTTGATGATTCTTAGCGATAAGAACGGCATCATAATCAGATGAACAGCCAGGTTTATCACCAGCAGCAATAATTATTTTCTTATCACTTTTTATCTTTTCGTTAGAATCGGTAATAATTTTTTTATTAGCTACCGGATCAAATATAACCTGTAAAAGCTGAGCATTTAGTTTAGTGGCAGCAATACCCAAATAATCGCTGTTAACTGCACCTATTCTTTTGATCTTATTAGCCGCTTTAATATAACTACGCGCGGTCATTCCCCCGCCAACCACCAGAATAAACCTATCACCAAGTTTAACTTGTCTTAGAATAAACTTACGAAATTCTCGTAAAAACTGTAAATTGATTCCTTGCTTAGTTACAATCAAGGACCCGCCAACCGATAGTACTAAAAGCTTAGACATAAATTATATTATTAACGAAGTTTAAAAAACTACTCTTCAAAACTGAAGAGTAATTTTTAATTTATTTATTTTTAATCTCCTGGGTACTAGAGACCTTATCCACCTCAGCCTCCTTTTTTAATTTTGCTATAATGGCTTTTCGTATTTCTAATAATAATTTTTTATCACTCTTAATAATTTGTTTAGCAGTTTCTCGTCCTGTCCCTAATTTTACCTCCCCAAAAGAATAGGTGTTGCCACTTTTTCGGATAACCTCATTTTCCACCCCTAAATCTAGTAAATCTCCAGAGACTGAAATCCCTTCATTATACATAATATCAAATTCACAAATTCTAAAGGGAGCAGCCACTTTGTTTTTTACAATCTTAGCTTTAACCCGATTACCAATAATTTTTTCCCCTTGCTTTATTTTAGCGGCTCGACGCACCTCTATTCGCATAGAACAATAGAATTTCAGAGCATTACCCCCAGTGGTAGTCTCAGGACTACCAAAGAAAACTCCAATTTTATTACGAATCTGATTGATGAAAATAACCACTGTTTTAGTTTTAGCGATAATAGCAGTTAACTTACGTAAAGCTTGACTCATTAAACGGGCTTGTAGACCCATATGTTGATCACCCATTTCTCCTTCAATTTCCCGTTGAGGTACTAAAGCGGCTACACTGTCTACCACAATAACATCTACTGCATTAGAACGAACTAAAGTTTCTACTATTTCTAAGGCTTGTTCCCCACTATCTGGTTGTGACAACAACATTTCTTTAATATTCACACCAATTTTAACGGCATATTCTGGATCTAAAGCATGTTCGGCATCTACAAAAGCAGCAATTCCTCCAGTTTTTTGAACTTCAGCCACAATATGTTGAGCTAAAGTAGTTTTTCCAGAAGACTCTGGCCCAAAAATTTCAATAACCCTACCTCGTGGTATTCCTCCAACCCCAGTAGCAATATCTAAAGACAAACAACCAGTAGAGATCACATCTACATCACTTTTAGGAGCATCACCAAACTTCATAATTGCTCCTTCACCAAAACGAGTTCTAATCTGCTCAATGGCATTAAGTGCGGCTTCTTCCCGCTTAATTTTATCTTCTTTTTTATCTACAACTATTTTCTTCTCTTTTACCTGTTTCATAAATTTATATCTTAATTTTTATTATATATCTATTATAGCATAAACCTGATTAAGCTAAGTTTAAAAATTTATAAACTCTACATGAAGTAAAAACAAATTCAATTTATATCCTGGTCTTAATAATCAGTAGCCCTAGTCTAGCAATGGACTTAATTACCTGTTGAGCGACTAAGCCATTTAAAAGGCAGAAGCAGTTTATATTCTTCCCCACTTTTTGGTCTAAAAAGTATTTCCGCTCCGTTAGTTAATGGCCGCCATTCCAAAATTGCTCCTAAATTAGCATCAGCGGGATTGCTCTGGCTGCTCGCCTCCCAAGCTTTTTTCACTCTAGTTATAATGTCGGAGACAAAACCAGGAGAAATTGGGGTTACTACATTATGATTAACCAATTTGCCAGAATCAAGTAAGGGTAAATTATTATTTTTATCTACCCCCTTTTTGCTACTATCTAGCGTTAAACCTAAGACTGTATCAAAAACTGCTCGAGTTTTTTTTAAAAATAAATTATTATTAACTTTAGCCTGTTGTTGAGTATTACCACCATACAAAAGAGTAGCAACAACCGTCAAGCCCAAAAGAGTTAATACCATTACTATACTAGTAAGTGAATTATGAGATTTAGACATAAATTTAGGAAAATTTATTAAAATAAATTGACTTGTTCCTGAGGGCGACTACCAGCTGAGAATATTTTAACTTGACCATATTCACCATCAAATCCAGGTTTGACTATTAACTTTCCCGCTCTAGCTCGTTTAATACCTTCAATAATAAGCGGGTCAACTTTAGCAACTAATTCTTTTAAATCCAATTCTAATAGAATATACAATTCACTACCAAAGAGCTCAATTAGGTCGTGATATTGTTTTTGTACTGCCTGGGAATTTCTACTTTTAATGTTTAAAGCTTCTGCTATAATCTTATCTAATTCTACAATTTTTTTAAAACCGACAGCATTCTTAGGGCGATATGCTAGAGGACGATCCGCCAATTCTTCTACTCTGTTTAATACTCCAATAACTAGAGGCTTATGACAAATTGGACAAATATTTTTTAATTTTTTACTAACTGCAGGCAAACAACTAAAATTACAAGTCCGGTGTCCATCTAAATGGTAGCGCCCTTCTTCGGGATAAAATTCTAAAGTTGATTTTAAACCAATCTTTTGACGACTATCATCTCCTACTAAAATACGTCTATGCTCTTTAATAATCTGATAAATCTGCTCATAATTAGGCTCGCCAGCAAATTCCATAATATTTGCTTCTCGCCCAATATTTTGCAAACTATGAGCATCAGAACTGGATAGAATCGTTAATTGATCTAAAGCTGATAAACGCCAATTCATCTCTGGGTCACTGGATAGCCCAGTTTCTATAGCATAGATATTCTTTACCTGATCATGGAAACATTCTTTCAAAGAATCAAAACCAGATTTAGAACCAAAAACTGCAAACCAAGGAGTCCAAATATGTGCGGGATATATTAGAAAGTGAGGATCAATTTTTAAAATTAATTTAACTAACTCAGGAGCACTAATTCCTAAAATCGGCCGACCATCAGAACGGATATTAAATTTCTGATCTAATTGCTGATTTAGTCTAACTACGGCAAGAATATTGGGAGCGTGAATTATTAAATGAATACGTCGAGCTTTAGCGCCATCTTTATATATCAAAGCTAATTCTGTACCTAAAATAAATTTTACTTTATCGTCAGGCGAATTTTTTAATTTATACAAACCAGAACCAGTATCAGTTTCAACTAACTCTTGTTGAATAGATTCAAACCAAGCTGGATAGGTAAAATCACCGGTACTGATAATATCTACACCTTTAATACGCCCAGCTTGAGCAATATTTTCTAAAGTTAAGCGCGGTGAACAAGCTCGAGAATAGCGAGAATGGATATGGAGATCTAAAATTTGCTGCATATTTTTAAAAAATTCTTATCACTAAGAATCTATAATAAATCTTCGGCAATTTGTAACTCCTCTAAACTATTTATTCCCACAGCTTCGGAGGGTTTAATCGTCAGGGAATCAATAATGGATCCTTCATCAAAAGCAATTTGCACTAAATCAGTTAAATAATACTCTTGCTGATTATTTTTATTACTAAGCTGAGCTAAACTTTTTAATAACCATTCTCGGCCAAAACACATTACTGCTGGATTGATTTCAGTCACTAATTTTTCTTCTTCACTAGCATCTTTGAATTCCACAATCTTTTCAATATTACTATTCTTATCACGAATAATTCGTCCCAAATAATAAAAATTGCGATGCCAACTATTAAAATCTGGTAATTTAGTGGTTAACATTACTAAGGGCTTAGGAGAAAGCTGAGCTACTTTTTGTAAGGAGCTACTTTGTAAAAAAGGTTGATCTCCATATAGAACTAAAATATTATCAAAATCTTTGGTTAATAATTTACTAGTACAACTAACCGCATGACCAGTGCCCAATTGTTCTTTTTGAACCACATAATCAATTTTATAATCTTTTAAGGCCTGACGAATAGCTTTTTTATTGTCAGGAGAAACTACCACTATTGGACGTGAATCAAGCCCTGATTCTACAATAGAATCTATTAAATGTTGGATCATGGGTTTATTTTTCAGAGGCACTAATACCTTAGTTAATTCCGAGTTCATTCGCATACCCCGCCCAGCCGCCAAAACAATGATACGAGTCATAAGTTAAATAAAACTATCCTACTCTAGTTTATATTTAAAAACTCAAAGAAGGGGTTTTTGTTAATAAATAAAGGAAGTTTTTAACAACTTCCCATATATTTTAACATTTTTTTGACCAAGAAGCAACTAAATTATCAAAAAAATATTATTTAATATAAGATAAAATCTTCTGTTTAATATCTTCCACTTTAGTTTGAGCTAATTCTAAGTTAGTGGCTTCAGCATAAATCCTAATAATTGGCTCAGTGTTAGAAGCCCGCAAGTGTAACCAAGAATCGGGCCAATCTATTTTTAAACCATCAGTTTCTGTAATCTGTTGAGAAAGATAGTCTAACTTTATCCTCTTTAATAGTTTATCTAAATTAAAATCTGGGGTTAAATCCACCCGATCTTTAACCATAAAATATTCAGGAAATTGTTTTTTAAATTTGGACATAGTTTTTCCAGTATCAGACAAAAAACTTAGAAATAAAGCGATACCCACTAAAGCATCTCGTCCATAATGAAGCTCGGGGTAAATAACTCCACCATTTCCTTCTCCACCGATTATTGCTCCAACTTCTTTCATCTTTTGGACTACATTAAACTCCCCGACCGCAGAGGCAAAATACTCCCCACCTGAATCTTTACTTATATCCCGCAAAGCTCGAGAAGAAGATAAATTAGAAACGGTTATTTTTTTATAAATTGAAGAATTATAATGCTGTAAGATATACTTAGCCACTGCAACCAAAGTGTATTCTTCGCCAAACATTTTCCCTTGCTCATCAATAAAAGCTAAACGATCTACATCTGGATCTACTACAATACCTAAATTTGCTTTTTCGCTTATAACTAATTCTTTAATACCCTTTAAATTTTGATCTAAAGGTTCGGGTAAATGAACAAATTTTCCATTAGGTGAACAATTCAATTTGATAACATTATGTAAACCAAGAGCGAATAATAATTTGGGAACAATTATTCCCCCTACTGAATTAATACCATCAACCACAATTTTAAAATTCTGCTTAGCAATTAAATCTTTTTTAACTAAAGGCAATTGTAAGATAGCTTGTAAATGTTGAGAAAAGGCTTGAGGACAATAGGTATATGTTCCCAGCTCATCTTCTGTAACAGACTCTAAATTGGAATGTTGGGCTAATTTTAAAATAATATTTCCTTCCTCGGCTGATAGAAATTCCCCTTGAGAATTTAAAAATTTTAAAGCATTCCAACCAACAGGATTATGAGAAGCAGTAATAATTATTCCCCCTTGAGCCTTTTTATCAATTACGGACATTTCTACGGTAGGAGTAGAAGCTAAACCTAAATCTATAACATTTAAACCCTGACTTAATAAAGTTCCAATAACTAAATCTTTAACCATTTCTCCGGAAATACGAGCATCACGTCCAATAATTATTTTTGGTTTTTTATGAGAATAATTTTGTTGGATAAAAATCCCGTAAGCATAACTAAAATTACTGATATCTTGCGGGCTTAAATTTTTTTTAGCTGGACCACCAATTGTTCCCCGAATCCCCGAAATTGATTTTATTAGAGGCATAAATTGAAAATGATTAAATATCTTAACGCTGATTATATTATAACATTTTATAGCCTAATTTTTCTAATAAAAAACACCATTGTTCTGGCGGCGACCTACTTTCCCAGGGCTCAGGCCCAAGTATCATCGGCGCTGGAGGGCTTAACTTCTGAGTTCGGAATGGGATCAGGTGTGACCCCTCCGCTCAAAACCACCAGAACAATGGTGTCTTTTATGTGAACCCCATGATTAGCCAAGGCTATTTATGGGTATCCATTTTATTTTTTATTAGATAAAGATTCAGAAATTTATTAAAAATAAAAGTGTGGGAAAATCAAACGACTTATTAGTACCGCTCCGCTCAATCCATTGCTGGACTTACACGTACGGCCTATCAAGGTCATATTCTCTAACCAGTCTATGAAACCTAATCTTAGAGACAGCTTCGCACTTAGATGCTTTCAGCGCTTATCTAAACCGAAGGTAGCTACCCTGCGATGCCCTTGGTAGAACAGCAGGTACACTAGAGCTTCGTCCTTCCCGGTCCTCTCGTACTGAGGAAGGGCCTCTTCAAGTTTCCACGACCACAGTGGATAGGAGACCGACCTGTCTTACGACGGTCTGAACCCAGCTCGCGTGCCGCTTTAATGGGCGAACAGCCCAACCCTTGGGAGCTTCTTCACCCCCAGGATGCGACGAGCCGACATCGAGGTGCCGAACCAGGTCGTCGATGTGGACTCTTGGACCTGACTAGCCTGTTATCCCCGGAGTAGCTTTTATCCGATGAGCTTCCACCATCCTATATTGAATGGTCGGATCACTAAGTTCCGCTTTCGCGACTGCTTGACTTGTAGGTCTCGCAGTAAAGCCAGCTTGTGCCTTTACACTATCTCTCGGGTTTCCATTCCGAGATAGCTGACCTTTGTAAACGCCTCCGTTACTTTTTGGGAGGCATCCGCCCCAGACAAACTACCCGCCAGACACTGTCCCCCACTATTGTGGGGTGAGAATTAAAAATAGACAAGGGTGGTATCTCACTGGCGCCCGAAGGCTCCCACCTATTCTGAACATGTGTACCTCTAATTCAATATCAAGTTGTAGTAAAGCTTCACGGGGTCTTTTCGTCCAACTGTGGTTAACGAGCATCTTTACTCGTATTGCAATTTCACCGAGTACTTCGTTGAGACAGTGCCCAAGTGGTTAAGCCATTCGTGCAGGTCGGAACTTCACTATTAACATTATATTACTATAATGGTTAGACTATACATTCATCTTGCTATCATCTTTAGGAGATCAGTCCGATCGTATTTTTTACGACCAGAAATATTCAAATTTTTGCTTAACTCAATTATTTTTTCCAAACCTTTTTTAGAAAGATGCTGATTAGAATTAATCAATTCACAAATTTCTGCAAATTTCTTAAATTCTTCTTTTTTAGAAGTCCGCAATGGATACTTTCTAAAGTGAGGAATAATAATTTTCATTAAATCTCTGATACTTCTTACTTCAAATTTATAGTTTTGATCTTTTTTAGAAAATCTCACTCCACCACATTTAAAAAATGAGTGCAGAAATAAGATAATTTCTTTACTACGTTTATGCTGACTAACTGAAAAGCTTGCTTGGACCTCAATTCCTAAATTCATCTTTTTTCTCAATGAAAAAGAAATTAAGAAACAACCTTCTCCGTCAACAAAACCAGTAATATAAGATTTAATATCCATAAATTTATAATTAAGACTCCTTGGATAATTTTTTTTAGCAAGAGCTGACGTGTTACTCCAATTAAGAAGTCTCACCTTTCGGTTCAGTCGTTACAGGCCCTCATCTAAATGAGGTTCCCGCGGTATTGCCCTATCTATATGGCTAATATCTAGGGGTTTCACCGTTATGAGTCAGTTTACTTTAACGCATCACTGCGTTTTCGGGCAAGTTGATTTCCCTTTCTAAAAAGGGTCCGACCATTTTACCCGACAAGGAATTTCGCTACCTTAGGACGATTATAGTTATCGCCGGCGTTCATCCGCGCTTGGATTCAAAGCTTCGTCTTACGACTAACCCCTCCTCTTAACGTTCGGACACTGGCCAGGCATCACCCTCTATACATCCTCTTACGAGTTAGCAGAGAGCTATGTTTTTGGTAAACAGTCCCTTGGGCTCTTTAGCTGCGGCCCGCTTGCGCGGGCAGGCCTTATCTCTAAATTACGGCCGCTGTTTTGCCGAGTTCCTTAACGAAGTTTCTCTCGTACATCTGAGGCTTCTCGCCTTACCTACCTGTGTTGGTTTGCGGTACGATTACTATTGCCTTAGCCCTAGAGGTTTTTCTAGTCAGCTCATCCACTTAAATTGGTTCCACCTTGCGGCTTCTTCTTTTCGCAATTTCTTGAAACTGTTGGCCCGGATTTGCCTAGGCCGTTTCTTAAAACCGCAAACGCACATACCATAGCGCGCTTAAACTTTAGAGCTGCGTCCCCCCATTGGAAAACAACAGTAGTGACGGAATATTAACCGTCTTAGCCATCGGCTGGCACCCGCACTACACGGGCTGCGCCTTAGGATCGACTAACCCTGGGTCGATTTTCGTTGCCCAGGAAACCTTAGGTTTTCGATGGGCGGGGTTTTAACCCGCCGTTTTGCTACTCATGCCAACATTCTCCCTTCTCTCCGCTCCACCGCACCTCACGACACGACTTCAACGCTGAAGAGAATGCTCCTCTACCACTCCCTGAAGTAAATCAGAAAGTTCACATCTTCGGTACTATGCTTAGCCCCGATAAATTTTCGGCGCGAAACAACTTGATTAGTGAGCTATTACGCTATCTTTAAAGGATGGCTGCTTCTAAGCCAACCTCCTAACTGTCGTAGTCACAACACCACCTTTTACACTTAGCATAAATTTAGGGACCTTAGATTGTGATCTGGGCTGTTTCCCTTTTGACTGATGAACCTTAGCGCCCATAGTCTGACTGCCGGACTATACCCTCAAGTATTCGGAGTTTGATTGAAAACGGTATCTTGCGACCCGCCCTCATCCAGTGCTCTACCCCCTGAGGTCAACATCCGACGCTAGCCCTAAAGCTATTTCGAGGAGAACCAGCTATTGCCGAGTTCGATTGCAATTTCTGCGCTAACCACAAGTCATCCCATAGTGTTGCACGGCTAACGGGTTCGGTCCTCCATTCGTCTTTCGACGAACTTCAACCTGCTCATGGTTAGATCACTCGGCTTCGGGTCTTGTCCATGCGACATGTACTTCACTTTAACGCACTAATAAATTAATGAGTTAAAGTGAAGTACGATACGGGCTATTAACCCTCGCTTTCACTGTGCATGCTCTCCGTAGGAGATTATGCCAGCCACATAGAACAAACTCGTTGGCTCATTCTTCAATAGGCACGCCGTCACCCACTAAAGCGGGCTCCGACTCTTTGTAAGTATATGGTTTCAGGTACTATTTCACCTCCCTCAACGGGATGCTTTTCACCTTTCCCTCACGGTACTTGTTCACTATCGATCATAAGAAGTATTTAGTCTTAGGTCATAGTCGACCTGGCTTCAAACGGAATTTCACGAGTTCCGCCCTACTTAAGAACACTAAAACGAAGAGTCATTTCTTTTCGCTTACCGGGCTATCACCGTCTCTGGCTGAGCTTTCCAGCTCATTCAACTAAAAAATGTCTTTTTTGACTTCGCCCTGTTGATCTGGCAACAGGCCTTAGGTCTTGCAACCCCAATAAAACATATGGCTCCAGAGCCTTCTGAAATAAACTTAGTAAACTAAGCTCGTTTCGCAGTTATTTTGGTTTAGACTTCTCCCCTTTCGCTCGCCACTACTTAGGGAATGATTATTATTCTATTTTCCTCCAGCTACTAAGATGTTTCAGTTCGCCGGGTATTCCAGCCCGCCCAAAAGGCTAGGCTTCCTCTATCTTCAATAGAGGGGGTTTCCCCATTCGGACATCTGCGGGTCAAAGGTTGCTTGCCACCTCACCGCAGCTTATCGCAGGCTGCTACGTCCTTCATCGTCTTCTTATGTCAAGGCATCCACCATACACTCTTAACGTGATTTTCCCACGCTTTTATTTTTAAAGCTACAAAAGCGGGGTTTGGACATCTTATTTACAGCTCTTTAGTCTTGGACGAAAAATCAAGGCTAAAGAATAAGACGCCAATTATACTTATATTTTTGATGTCTTTACTCTAATATATGAATTGTTAAGGAACACAGGGCACAAAAAAACCGCTGTTAGGCGGTTCTAAGTAATCGCAAAATAGCTAATTAATTAGAATCGCTTATTAAACAGAAACCTATGATTTTTTTCATATTATTCTTGGGTTTTAAGCCCTGTTAAAACTGTTCATAAGTATAACCTTTTTAAAAATAATGTCAAGTTAATCTTATCAGCAGATTATTAAGCTACTAGTAGCCATATAAACATACAAAAAAATAGCCAATATTAGACTATTTTAGAGTTATTTTTATTCTATTTAACTTATTAACGGTCCAAAGCTTGAAGATCATCCATGTTTCTTTCCGCCACTTCTCGACTAATTTCTCCACTCTCATATAATTCTTTGATGTGTTTATCTAAAGTAATCATTCCCAGAGAAGCACTAGTCTCAATGGTACTTTTAATTTGAGCTATTTTTCCTTCCCTAATTAGATTAGAGACCGCTTCGTTATTAATTAAAATTTCTCTAGCAGCGATTCGTCCACCTTTCTGACTAGGTAATAATCGTTGAGAAATAACTGCGCTCAACACATTAGATAATTGTGACTTAATTTGACTCTGTTGATAAGGTGGAAAACTATCAATAATTCTATCAATAGTTTGAGCGGCACTATAGGTATGTAAAGTTGCCAAAACCAAATGTCCAGTTTCAGCTAAAGTAACTGCAGTGGAAATGGTTTCCAAATCACGCATTTCTCCCAGCATAATAACATTAGGATCTTGACGTAAAACATGTTTTAAACCACTCTTAAAAGTCAACATATCAGTGCCTAATTGACGTTGAGAAATAATACTTTTATCAGAAGTAAAAATATATTCTATCGGGTCCTCCAAAGTTATAATATTACAACGATAATTACTATTAATGTGATTAATCATAGCAGCTAAAGTTGTAGATTTACCACAACCCGTTGGTCCAGTCACTAAAATAAAACCTTGAGGCAAATTCAATAATTCACTTACAATAGGAGGCATACCTATTTCTTCTAGAGTTTGCTTCCTCTCAGAAATCACTCTAGCTACGATGGTAATATTATTTTTTTCATAAGCAAAATTAACCCGATAACGATAGCTATCTATTTGATAACCCAAATCCAAATCACGTTCAGCTAAAAAACGTACTTTTTGTTCTTTATTTAACATTCGCTCCGTGAAAATTTCTAAATTAGTAGGGGTAAGAACAGAAAATTTCTCATCATTTACAACTTCATTGAGATCAATCAACTTTCCATCAATACGCAGAATAGGAGTTTGATTATATAATAGATGAATATCTGAAGCATTGTTCTTGGCGGCTAATTTTAAAAGATGATCAATATCCATATAATTTATGATTAAAATAATTTATTAATATCAAATTTACCAATTCATTTTTTTAATTCCTCGACTAGCGGCATTCACCTGTGCTTCTTGCTTAGAAGAACCTTCACCAGTGGTGATTAACTCTTCATTTAAATAAAGTCCAACGGTAAAAATTTTGGCATGGTCTGGACCTCTTTCATCTAAAACTTGATAATGTGGAGTTATGCTTCTAACTTCTTGAGCTTTCTCTTGAAAATGAGACTTAGGATCTAGATAGGATTGATTTTGTAAAATATCATCAAGTTTGGAAACTACATTTTTTAAAATAAACTTTTTTGCCCCTTCTGTCCCTTGATCTAAATATATAGCCCCAATAATTGCTTCTACAGCATCAGCTAAAATAAATTGTCGAGATTTTTTATTCTTATCCCTAGATTCTCCTTTAGACAAATAAAGGCATTCTTCAATCTTTAATTCTCTAGCAACTTCATATAACATTTTAGCATTTACCAAAGAAGCTCGCCAATTAGTCATATCTCCTTCGGGAGTATTCATAAAACTCAAATACAAAAACTCCGTAACAATGATTTCCAAAACTGCATCACCCAAGAATTCCAAACGTTCATTATGCCCAATAGTAAAATCGGGGTGTTCATTTAAATAAGAACGATGGACTAAAGCGTGTTTTAAAAGTTGTTCATCTTTAAATTTTATTCCCAATCTATTTTGTAAAGCACTTAGATCTTTAGTAGCCATATCAAAAGTAAAATACTTAAAAATAAGTATCTATATTATTTATTAATTTTAGGTGAATCTAAACCAGAATGAATAATCTCTTCTTTCCCACTAACCCTTACAGCTTCTTCTTTCACAGCCTCTAGCTTATTATCTCTAACTTTTATATTAGGCTCATCATTATATAAAGCCCCTAAAACTCCATTAACGAACTTACCTGAAGCATCACTGCCAAAAGCCTTAGCAACTTCAATGGCTTCATTTATCGCTACCCGAGGGGGGATAGCGGTATATAATAATTCATAAATCCCTAAACGAAGAATATTGCGATCAATAGTGGTAATTTGGTCTAAAGGCCATTCGGTAGCATACTTAATAATGTATTGATCAATGCTAGATAAATTATCTTTAACTCCTATAACTAAGTCTTTCACAAAACCGCCATCATTAAAATTAGGAGCAAAATTAGCAAAATTATTAATAATCAAAGCTCCGAGATCATCATCTTTTTTACCATTAAAATCCCAAGCAAACAAAGTTTGCAGAGCAATGGTCCGAGCTAAATGACGATTGGACATAATTTATTTTACTTATTTCTTTTTAGCGTTTGCTTTTTTAGCACCAGCTTTAAGTTTAATTTTTATAACCTCTCTATCTTGATAATAGCCACAAGCTAAACAAACAGTATGAGGTTTTATTGCTTGACCGCACTTTGGACATTTATTTAACACCGTTTTCTTTAAGGCAAGATGCGAACGGCCTTGATGAGTTGAACTATGCGTCTTTTGTTTCTTAGGATTAGCCATATGACTATAATGTTATCAACGTTTTATTAATATTATTTATACTTAATACAATTTTATTATAGCTTAAAATTTATTTTAAGCAAATTTTAAACTAGAGGCTTAGGCCCCACAATACTTTCAAATTCGGTCTTCTCAATAGTCTCTTGTTTTAGCAAAACCGCTACAATCTTTTCTAGAGAATCTCTATGTTTAGTAATAATAGAGTTAGCTTTCTTCTCTGCCTGTTGAATAAATCCAAAGATTTCTTCATCAATTTTTTCAGCTATTTTTTCACTATAATTTCGTTGCTCATGAATTTCTCTACCTAAGAAAATCATTTCTTCTTTTTCTCCATAAGTACGTGGCCCTAAATGATCGCTCATACCATAATCGGTAACCAAACTACGAGCTAGAGCAGTAGCTCGCCTTAAATCAGAAGTCGCCCCAGTGGTAACTTCCCCAAAAATAGCTTTTTCCACCAAATGGCCTCCTAATAATACGGCAATTTCGGAAATAAATTCTGACTTGGCGTGCATATGACGATCTTCAGAAGGAACTTTTAAAGTATAACCACCGGCTGATCCTCTAGAAATAATAGAAATTTTATGAACTGGATCTATTCCGGGTGAAAAATGAGCGACTAAAGCGTGTCCAGCTTCGTGATAGGCAGTAATTTTCTTCTCTTTATCAGTAATTACCCGGCTTTTACGTTCTGGGCCAATCATAACTTTTTCAATGGACTCAAACAGATCATCCTCAATAATTTCTTTACGACCATTACGAGCTGCTAAAATCGCTGCTTCATTTAAAATATTAGCCAAGTCAGCACCAGAAAAACCAGCCGTTCGTTCAGCAATAGTTCTTAGACTAACTGTTTTAGCTAATGGTTTTTTACGAGCGTGCACTTGGAGAATAGCCTCTCTATCTCTCAAATCAGGTAAATCAATCATAACCCGCCGATCAAAACGACCAGGACGGAGTAAGGCGGGATCTAAAACGTCGGGACGATTAGTCGCAGCAATAACAATAATATTTTGAGTAGCTTCAAAGCCGTCCATTTCTACTAAAATTTGATTCAAAGTCTGTTCTCGTTCATCGTGCGATCCGCCTAAGCCAGAACCACGCTTTCGTCCTACTGCATCAATTTCATCAATAAATAAAATACAAGGCGCATTCTTCTTAGCTTTTTGAAATAAAGAACGAACCCTGCTAGCTCCAACCCCAACAAACATTTCTACAAATTCCGAACCAGATATATGAAAAAATGGTACTTGAGCTTCACCGGCAACTGAACGGGCCAATAGAGTTTTCCCCGTTCCTGGGGCACCTAATAGTAAAACTCCACGAGGAATTTTAGCCCCTAAATCATGGAACTTTTTAGGAAATTTTAAAAACTCTACAATCTCTTGTAATTCTTCCTTGGCTTCTTTAGCTCCCGCTACATCTTTAAAAGTAGTACGATTTTGTTTATCTGGAGTAAAATCTTTAGCAGTTGATTGCCCAAAACTCATAGCTTTAGAATTAGCTCCTTGTAAACCACGCATCATAAAGAATAAAAATACCCCTACTAATAAGAAAGGTAGAACAAAAGGAATAATATTGTTAAGCCAATAATTCCAACCACTATTAGCTTTTACGGAAATCTTAATTCCCACCATTTTAGCTGGAGCAACTTTAAAATTATTTAATAATGTTGACAAAGAATCGCTAGCTTCCTTCTGGACTAATTCTTTATTGCCATCTTTTAGGGTAACATGAATTTTATTATTAACTACCACTAATTGGCTAACTTTACCACTATTAATCTGATTGATAAGAGCTTCAATTCCTACGGTTTTACTGGGTTTATTGGTAGTGGAAAAAGAACTAAAAATTGCCGCAATCAATAAAAAAAGGATAAAAAATAATAAAAAATTTTTAATTAATTTTTTCATGTAATTTAACTTAAATAAGCACCTCTATTATAAACCAGAACAAGGGTCTTGGCAATTACTAAGGATTGATTAATAATCCAATAATTTAGCCACCAAGTTCTAAAATATATTATTAAACCAATATTGGAGGCTTATTTGTTTTATTTAGTAGCTTTAAGCTTTTTAGTTTTTACAGTTTTTTTAGCTATTTTAGATTTTGTATCCTTAGAAGTAATTGCGCTGGTTTTTAAATCAACCAATTTATCTTTGGAGGTAGAAGCCACCGGATCCTTGATTTTTTTATCATCAACACTAGCTTTAATAGTTTTTTTGGTTTTATCTAGATCTAATGTTTTACTAGTTTTACTAATTTTACTTTCTGCACCTACTTTTGTAGTTTTAAGCGTTTTTGACTTCGCAACTACTAATTTTAAACCTAAACGATGTTCACTAGGCGAAATACTAACAATTTCAAACCTTTTAACTTCACCTACTTTGAACAAATCAATAATTTTGTCTTTAAGGCCCAAATTTAATTGACTGATATGAGCTAAGCCATGAATTTCATTATCTAGCTTAATAAACAAACCAAATGGATTAATTTTTAACACCTCTCCATCAATAATTTGACCGACACTATATTTAGCACTAGCTTCCATCCAAGGATCTTTTAACAATTTCTTAGCACTTAAGAAAACTTTAGCTCCGTCAATGGTAATGATAACGGCTTTAATAGGGTCACCTACTTTATACATCTCACTAGGAGAATCTATTCTTTGCCAAGCCAACTCAGAAATATGAATTAGACCTTCAATATTCTCTCCAAATGATACGAATACTCCAAAATTAGTAATAGCGGTAATATGTCCTTCAACTTCCATGCCAGTTTTATATTTATCTAGAGCGGGTTTCTGTTTTTTATTCCAAACATCTTTTTCACTAAAAATAATTTTATTATCTTCCTCGTTTAAAGTGATGACAGCAACTTCAAATTCTTGACCAACAAAAGATTTTAATTTTTCCAGAATTTTACTCTTATCTCCTCCAGAAATTCGGGGATAATTTTCTGGTGCTAATTGAGAAACTGGCAGAAATCCATCAATCTGACAATAACGACTAAGCAAACCACCTTTGTTGGCATCCGTAATTTTAACCTTTATGGTACTCTTATCCTTAAGGGCCTGATGCAATTCATCCCAAGCTTTTTCTTGTCCTACTAAACGAAAAGATAGTTCTAATTCTCCTTCTTCATTATCAGTATCAATAACTGCAGCTTCAACTTCATCTCCTGGCTTTAAATTAGAAAATTCTTCAACTTCATTGTAGAGTTCTGGTCCTCGAATAATTCCCATTAAAATACCATTAACATCTAGCTTTACTTCAGCTTTAGAGGCGGTAACTACAATTCCCTTAATAATATCACCTAAATGAGGAATTTGAATATCATCTTTTTCTAATAATTTTTCAAATTTATTAGTCTCTTCATTATTTTTTTCTTCCATATGTTTGAGGCGGTTCTATTTGATTAAAATTAATTGATAATCTTAATAAAAAAAACTTCCTTAACCTGATTTTAATATCAAGTTCTGTGGCCACCTCCAGTTGTGTATAGAAACTATAAACAACTATATAAATCCACAGACTATATTATAGGTGATATTTAATTGATTATATTAATATTATATAGAAATAATTAATGAATGTCAATTATGTTCAGGAGCTTGAACATTAACTAGAAACCCTTCAATAGCATAATTAACATTGAATCGTTGATATGTTATACTATTTATACTATTAAATAAATAAATCTATGACCAAAATAATTAAGAATCTATTAGGAATAGCCTTAGTGATCTCGGTATTAGCTATTGGCTATGCTGCTGTAAATTATGTAAATTATTACGGAAAGGCTATAAAACCATCATCGTTTAGAAATTTTTCTGTAACTGCAAAAGCTAAAGTATCAGCCATCCCGGATGTAGCAGAATTCAATTTTCAAGTGATTAATGAAGGTAATAAAGATTTAGCTAGCATACAGAAGGATAATACTAATATTAGTAATAAACTCATTAATTTTTTAACTACTCAAGGAGTAGCCAAACAAGATATTAAAACTAATTCCTATAATGTTAGCCCTCGTTATCAAACTTCTAATTGCAAAATAAGCGTCAAACCTTTAAATTCAGATAAAACCAATATTTTAATTAATTCTAGCCAACAAACTTGCCCCCCTCCTTCAATCGTGGGCTATACCATTACTCAATCAATTAATGTGAAAATACATGATTTTAGTAAAATAGGGAACATTATGAGCGGATTGATTAAAAATGGAGCTAATAAAGTAGGTTCACTATCCTTCACTATTAATGATCTTAGTAAATTACAAGATGAAGCTCGTACTAAAGCTATTGCTAAAGCGGAAATAAAGGCTAAATCCATAGCTAAAGCAGGAGGATTCACAGTGGGGCGACTATTAAATATTCAAGAAAATTCTCCTTATCCAATTTATAGACCACTAATGCTGAGAACAGCGAATGGCCAAAATGAAACTAACTCATTGGCCCCGACTATTCAACCCGGTTCTCAAGATGTCAGTGTTAATGTTACCTTACAATACGAAATTAAATAGGCAATAAATCTCTAAATTAAAATATTACCTCCATTCTGAGTAATATTAATTATCTAATTATAAATAACAGTTAAATCTGAAAAAATTACTAAGAAACAATGGGTTATTTTAGCTTTTCTTGTTATGGTAAGTTGACACAAAGGTTGCTTCCGCTTCTACTATCTTTTTGGAATCTAACATATTTGTAGTAGTCTTTCTTTTCAAGAAATTTTGTTTATTTTTTTGACGATGATGAATTTTATAAGTCTGCTTAGATTTACGAGTAATAGCTAATAGGGTAAGTACGGCAATATATGAAGAAACTACAGCGGCCGGTAGATGATAAGGACGTCCAGTAATAAAAGCAGCTAAAGCTAAAAATATAATTAAAACAGTCCAAATAATAACAAAAATCTCTCCTGGATGTTTACGATTGTGATTATGATACCAACATTCAAATTTCTTGTCATTAACATAAATAGTTAAAATGCCAATATAAATCATAGCCACTAGATTAAGAAAATTGATACCAGAATTATTGGTTAAAAAATTATATATAATGACCGCAAAAAATACAATTGACCAAGTATTTATTTAATAACACCAAAAATTGAAACTGACCAAGAAATCTTCCTGTTTCATAAAACTTATTTATTTTCTAATAGTTTATAGGACAGATCAACGTCTAGCGGTAATTCAGCCACCAGTCTAAAATTGCCCTCTTCTTCTTGAGATATCTTAAAATAATATCTCCCAGTCTCAGTAATCGGCATCCCTTGAATATTGGTTCTATTTCTAAACCTTTTAACTCCAGCTTTAATATTGAGAGTATTCTGGAATTGGTTTAAGATGGCTCCTTTAGGATCAAACAATTCTCCTTTTATTTCCCAAGAACTGTCTTGGCTATAGTCTTCAATAGTCCAAAAGCTAACTATTTGAAAATTTATGGGAATCACTAAATTGTTTTGCTCAGACATTTTTGTCTTATCAACTACCAATTTCATTTCCTCTAAACAATTAAACATGCTAAGAAGATTAGTCTCAAAATCTATTGATGACTTCTCACAAATTATTGACCAAATATGTTTCATATATTTATGATTAATTAA
>VAOZ01181627.1_pt1 | contig 29879 bp, 26 predicted proteins | sample 3394041 | NCBI WGS metagenome assembly VAOZ01 (sample SAMN08290431, study PRJNA428436) | hydrothermal vent metagenome | isolation source: Deep-sea hydrothermal vent chimney | place: Indian Ocean: Southwest Indian Ridge
GACTTTGAGCCTCTTGCAAAACTCTGGGTGGATGAGCGGCAATCCCACTTTGAGTCCATTTTCGGGATGGAATGAGGTGCATGGTGGTTCCATGGAGCGAAATGTCAGCTCGGAAATGGGCCAAAGTGGGGAAGCCGATCGCCGCTCACGAGTTTTGCAAGAGGCTCCTTTGCCAAAGGATTTGGGAAAAGTGGATACGCTGGTAGCCGATACCTGTTATTTTAGCGAGAAGAATGTGAAGCATTGCCATGGGCAGGAGGTTGTTCCGCTGATTGCCAGCAAGCGTGAATCCCACCATCCATCCTTGCTGGAACGTTTTACTCTCCATGCGCGGGCTGAAAAAGGCGCAAGGCGAGTGGCAATGGGTCTGTATGGCATGGAATATCAAGCGGATATTCGCCCTGAAGGTAGCATGAGATGGGTCATGCCTTCTGCGGCCTGTCTGAAACAGCGAAAAACACTGGTTTTCCAGTGACATTATTCGCTATGAAAACTTTGTCGGGGTTTCTCTCACTTGCTCAGAGAGTTAAGACCGACAGGCTGCTAGAGGGCCTCAAAACCCCGCATTCAGGCGCACAAGCCTCTGGCTGATGCGTACGGCTTTTTCAGGTGGCAGGAATGCGAGGATTTTTCCCACTTTCCTTGCATCCATCTGCGCGAACATGCTAATGACAGTTGAGATGTCCATTCGTGAAATAATCGGGGCAGCCTTGGCCGGTTTCATGCTGTCGTATACGGCGGCCAGGCGCTTGATTTTCTTGTTTTTTAGCTTCTGCTGCTGCTGGATCGCATCCTGAACCCGCGCGAGTACAGCCTCCAGCCCGACTACCTTCTTCTTCATGACAGCCTCGGCCTGTTCAATGGCATGCTCCCTAGCGTCCAAAGCCAGGGCTCTCTCATCCAGCTTATCCTTGACGGAGCGTAGCTTCCCCAGCACTTCGATTTCTTCAGGGCTGACCTTTTGCGCAGGTGTCAGCGGGAATTCTGCAGCTTCCGCCGAAGTAATCATGGCCGACACTGGCTGTAACGACCTAGTCCTTCCCCCACTCAGGGGGCCGGGTGATGCGTCGGTACGTCGCAAAATCTTCCCACCAGAAATATCCCGGACCACTCCACGCATTGGCACTACAGTCGCCTGCGACACGGGAGGCAACGATCTGATCGTTCGCGTTTCATAAGTATGCGGCCACCATGTAAGAGCAAGATTAAACACAACGGAAAGGCTTAACATGGAAAGAAGAATAAGGGTATAGCGACGCGTCATGTCGGTCTCCGGGGGCGGTGCGCGATCAAATCATCCGCAGCGCGCTGTTCGGCGCGTGCCACTGACTTCTTTCCCCGGTCTTTTTCGTTGTCGAGCAAAGTTTCCCAAGCATGGCGCTTTCCGATATGGGTGAAAAGAGTTGCGCGCAACTCCTTTTCTTCATGGTGCAACTTAAATATGCGCGAGGATATTCCATCCATTCGCGCTTTCAGTTCTAGGTTAGCCGTCTCTCGTATGAGCAGTTCGGAAGCTTTAATATTCTTTCCTATACTTAGCCGGTATTGCGTATCTTCTTTCCGACGCCGGCTCTGCACCGCCTCAAGTTCGGATTCCAGCCTCTTCCGTTCATCCACCAACTTGGCTAGGCATGCCGAAAGATGACTGCATGTTTCATCTTCCATAGCGGACAGCATGCCGAATGTGGATGAATGCTCACTCATATGGACATCCGGCAATATTCCGGGTGGATGAGCGGGGCGAGCCATCACCGCTCATAAATATTGCGTAAGGCTCATCCGGCCGCCAACCCCAGTAAAGTATCCTGCGATTCGTGGATGGCGGTAAACTGACGCGCGCCCTGGCAACGAAATGCGTTGATCGCAGGAAGTTTCCCAATAACCCGGTCCAGTTCGACATTGCTACCTTTTTCGTACGCACCCATATGAATCATATCCTCCATCCTTTCGTACAAGGCAAGATCCTCACGCAAGCTTTGTGCCGCTTTTTGAACCTCAGGTGAGGTGAGGTTCGTTGCCAGCCTGCTAATACTACGCAACAGATCAATAGCCGGAAAGTGACCGCGTTCGGCCATGCGCCTCGATAGGACAACGTGCCCGTCAAGCACAGCCTGGGCCGCGTCGGCGACGGGATCATCGGCCAATTCGCTCCCTTCCACGAGTACTGCGTAAACAGCACTGATATCGCCGCGACCATCGCCCGGGCCGGCCCGCTCAATCAGTTCCGCCAGCATAGAAAAACAGGATGGCGTATACCCCTTGCTGGTAGTCGGCTCCCCAAGCATAAGCCCGATCTCCCGCTGGGCCTGAAGGAAACGGGTTAGACTGTCCATCAGCAACAGGACGTGTCTTCCCTGGTCCCGAAACACCTCGGCGATAGTCATGGCCGAGAGTGCGGCACGCACACGCAATAACGGCGGCATATCGGATGTCGCGACAACGACAATGCATCGGGCCAGGGAATCCGGACCCAGTGTGTGGTCCAGAAATTCCCGCAATTCGCGCCCCCGCTCGCCCACCAGCGCGATCACGATAATGTCGGCATCCGTTTCCCTCGCAACCATACCGAGCAACGTGCTCTTCCCTGCGCCGGGGCCGGCGAACAACCCCATCCGCTGGCCCTTCCCCATGGTCAGGCATGCGTCAATGATACGAATACCCGATTGCATGGGTTCGTCAATAAGGTGACGATTCATTGGATTGGGTGGCTGGCGCAGGATCGGGTATGTGTTCTGCGCAAGGGGGAGAGGCTTTCCGTCCAGTGGTTTGCCGCATGCATCCAGCACACGCCCTAACAGGGCATCGGAGACGCCGATGGACGGGGTGCCATCCATCGCCTCCACCGGACTGCCGGGGGCAATACCCCGCGTTGATCCGGCTGGCATAATCAGACTGTCATCATCGCGAAAACCAACCACCTCCGCGTCAATAAATGTATTACCGGGAATGAAAATACGGCATGCCCTGCCGACCTCCACATCCAGCCCCCCCGCTTCCAGCATGGGACCCACGACCTTCCTGACCCGCCCGCGCCCCCGGAAAGGAGAGCGATGCCTCATTCGCTCCAGCAGATGCCCCCGGATATCTTCGTCCATGATATCAACCAGCATGGTGTCCCCTACCTCTGCTATTGGTACCCGTTCGCCCGCATTTATGATCCCCGTGTTTTGAGGAAGCCATCAGCTTTTGAGTTCGTCCCTGAATCTTTTGATAAAGTCATCAATACAGGCGTGCGGATCAAGCAGGACATCTCGCGAGTGGCTAAAAACCCGCGCGCTACCTGGCGCCATGGCTGCATCAGGCACCAGCGGCAGCATTTCGTCCGAACCAGTGGGCAATTTTTTGATATGGGCGAGGTCGTCGGGATGGAGCGCGATTTTCAAATGCTCTGTTTCGGGAAATTCATCAGCGGCTTTTCTGACCATCTGAAGCAACCGCGCACGATCATCCCCGGTTATCTCACCCACCAGCCACTCAGCGATGGCACCGCTTATATCCATGATAGCGCAATAGGCATGTTCGCGGATTTCATTCAGTTGCCCGCTACCGTCATCCAGCACCTGTCGCATTCGGGCCAGGATCTGCTCCGCACGCCTGCCACCCAGTTCAAGACCAGCTTTTTCTCCAGCCGCATAAGCTTCTTCGTGCGCCTCCTGCTCAATTTGAGTGGCTCTCTCCTGATGTTTCGCCAGTCTTTCTTCCAGCAGACGGAGGCGATCCGTCTGGCCGGGGCGTTCATCCTCCTCAGCCTTGGGCGGCACTTCCGAACCGATGGTTCTGTAAGGAAATAAATCAGACTTCGGTGCGCCATCATCCTCTTTGACAGGCAGGGCTTCAAACCTAATGGCTTTTTGCGAAGTTTTCACAAATGAGCTAATTGCAAAACTCGTGAGCGGCCATCAGCCGACCATCTCTTCCTGGCCACCAAGGCTGATAGTACCGTCCTCGCCCAGTTTTCGAGAAATCTCGAGGATAGCGCGCTGGCTTTGCTCCACTTCCGAAACCTTGATCGGACCCATGACTTCTATGTCTTCCCGCATAATATCCGCAGCACGCTGGGACATATTGCCAAAAAATAGTTCGCGCATCTCATCTGTTGCGCCCTTCAGCGCCTTGATCAGATCGTCCGAAGAAACGTGTTTCAGAATAGACTGGATGTCGCGCCCGGTAAGGGAGCCGAGTTCCTCAAAAACCAAAAGCTGCCCATCCACCTGCTCAAACAGTTCCTGATCCTTTTCCTTGAGATATTCCAGGATGGGCTTCGAAATACGGCCATCCAGAGTCTTGAGGATGTCCACCACCTTGACCATACCGTCAAAGGTGAGGCCGGAACTTCCGTGCGCCTCTGTAAGACCTTTCTCCAGGGCATCCTCGATATCATGCACCAAATCGGCGGAAACGCTTTCAATTTTCGACATGCGGAACACGACGGACATCTGTGTTTTGTCTGGTAGCATTTCGAGTAATTTGCTCGCCATTTCCGGTTCAAGGCGACCCAGAATAATCGCAATCGTCTGCGGATTCTCATTACGAATCAGCACGAAGACTGCCTTCGGCTTCATGCGCGAAAGCTTGCTCCATACGGGCGTCTTGACGGGAGCATCGCTTTCCAGGCTTTTCATGATATATTCCAGGCGTTCCTCATCCACCACACCCTTCAATATTTCGGCTACATCCTCGATGGAGGTAGCGACGACAGGATGTCCCGATTGGCGCAATTGCTGAAATTCTGCATAGATTTCCATCACTTTTTCAGGGGGAATCTTACCCAGGCCGGGCATACGCCTGGCAATCTCGACCAGGGACTGGTCATCAATTTTTTTCATGATCGGGCCGGCCAGCTTGGGTCCGATGGAAAGCAGAAAAACTGCGGCTTTATCCGCACCCTTAAAATCCGTACTACTCATAAACACTGCTGCGCCCAGGCAGCTCCCCCCCTCACAGAATCCGCTGTAAGGCATCGATTCGTGCATCCACGCATGGGTACCCTGATCGTCTCCTGCGAAGCTATCATGATTCGCGCATCCATTGACGAATAATCATCGCTGTCGCCGCCGGGTCCTCGATCGCAAGATCCCGCGCGCTCCGTTGCAGTTCGATATGTTCCACGGAGGATGCAGGTATGGCCGCAGACTCGGGCATGGCGTCCTCGATTCCTCGCAAAGCGTCGCTGGTATCCCGCTTGCTGCCCGGGCCACTTCCCAGCCACTTGGAAACGGGTCTCAGGACAAACCATACCAGCAACAGAAGCGCCAGCCCGGCAACGCCATAACGCGCCATGTTGAGGTAAAAGGACCTCTTTTCGGTAGCCGCAAGAGCTGTAGCATCGCGGTGGTCGCTGATCTCGACCAGTGGCATACTCTGCACCTCAATGCTGTCACCGCGATCTTCGTTATATCCGATGGCCCGTTCAACCAGATTGCGGATGGCTTTTATATCCTTCTTGTCGCGGGGAATAAACGTTTGCCCGTCCTTCCCTTCCTTGAAACTACCTCCCACAATGACCGCGACCGATAGTTTCTTGATAATTCCGGGCGGAATGATGCGCCTTTCCGTAGTTGAACTGATTTCGTAATTACTGGTCCGTTCATTGCGGCTGGCTTTTCGCATGGGAGACCGTGCCGTGGCGCTACCGGTAGAAGGCAGCGCAGTTTTTGCAGCGGACGGAGGCCTGTTAGAGGCCATACCCGCAACGCCTCCCGCAAGTCCACCGGGAAAACTCTTGTTTTCAGTAATTGTCTTCTGGTTAAGCAACACAGCCTCATCCGGATTATAGCGTTTGCTGTTTTGTTCAACGGCATCATGGGTCATGTCCGCCGAGACGCGCACCACGGCCTGACCGACACCCACGACCTTCTCCAGCATACTGGTCAGGCGCGCCTCCAGACGGCGCTCGAAACGGGCCTGGTTATCCATCATGGACCGACCGCCAGCGACGCCGTTTCGCTTCTTCATAGTCAAAAGGTTACCGGATGAATCCACGATAGTGACGGCCCCGGGCTTCAGATCGGGAATCCCAGCCGCAACGAGATTCTGAATGGCAAGAATGGTATTGGCAGCAAGGCTACGCCCACCCACAAGCTGCAGCATCACCGAAGCCGAAGCGTGACGTTGGCGATCTGCGAAAGCGGAATCCTTCGCCAAAACCAATTGCACGCGCGCGGCGCGCACCTGAGAAAGGACCTCGATGGTACGCGCCAGCTCGGCCTGCAGGGCACGTTGCAGGTTCACCTTCTGCACGAAGTCACTGATACCAAACGGCATTTTTTTATCAAACAGCTCAAACCCGCGTCCACTGCCCGGTGTCAAGCCCTGCCCCGCAAGCTTTATCCGGTCCATGTAAACCTGGTCGCTCGGAACCATCACCATGCCCGCACCTTCGATACGGTAAGGGATATGCGACTTCTGCAGGTAATCAACCACACTGGCGGCTTCCTTCCCGCTCATACCGGTAAAGATGGATCGGTAGGGTGGTTCAGCCGACCAGAAGGCCAGGCTGGTGAAGCCGAGAACAACCAATACACCGGCAACCGTCAGCAGCAAGCGTCGGTTTCCGAGCATGGCGGCCTGCAATCTGCCTGCGGGAAACGGCACTGCTCCGCCACCTTGCAATGGAGCCGAGGCATCGGAGTTTTGGTCTTGAGAGGGGATCAGTTCATTGGCCATGACTGACTATACCTGCATACGCATAACTTCATGGTAGGCCTGCATCAACTTGTTGCGTACGCCAAGCATCAGTTTGAATGACATATCCGCCTTTTCAATGGCCAGCAGTGTTTCAGAAACATTGTTCCTTTTGCCGAGGGCGAGTTCCAGCCCGGCCTGGTCGGAGGCTTTTTCATCCAGATTTGTTTGCTGGATATAATGCTTGATGACCGCACCGAAATTTCCCTGTTTTACAGTTTCGGACTGTGGTAGCGACAACTTCTGGCTGATACTCCCAATCGGCAATATGTCCATACTCTGACCCTCCTTTTATGTGTAATCATGACCGAAATACGATAATAAAGGCTCTTTCCTCAGCGCAATAATCTTAGAGTTTTCAGAAACATACGCTTGGATGCTTCCATAGCAGTGACATTGGCCTCGAAGGCGTGCGCGGCCGAATTCATATCCACCATCTCCATCACCGGATTAACATTGGGCATACTAACCATACCATTTTTGTCGGCATCGGGATTGGACGGGTTATACACCTTAACGAAAGGAGCAGGATCTCTTACGATTTTTTCCACCCTGACGGAACGCATCTCCTGACCCACAGGATTTGATGAAAACACATCGGCAAAACTACCTCCCGATCCGATGGATTGCAGAACCACCTGGCGTCGCTGATAAGGACCTCCACCGGGCGTATGCGTGGATTCGGCATTGGCTATATTTTCGGCCACAACGCTCATACGGGTGCGCTGTGCCGACATACCGGCGGCGCTGACATTCATGGATGAAAAAAGTGAATCACTCATCATCGACCTCCTGATTTAATAACATTTGCAAGCCCATTCAGCTTCCCCTTGAGCAAGCGCAAGGTTAAATCATGCATAAGCTGATTTTCGGCCATTCCAACCATTTCTTTTTGCATATTCACGTTGTTGCCATCAATACGAGCCAGACCGCCTCCCTGGTCACCACCGTCAAATGACATCCAGCTACGGCTGTCACCCAAATCTGCTCCCATAGCTGTCGATGAAAATTGCTTCTTCGTTTCTTCAGCAAGAAAATCATCGAATGTCCGCGTGTCCGCATGCGCATGCGGCGTATCCGCATTGGCGATATTGGAAGCGTGCGCGGCCTGGAGTTGTTCGCGCGCTGCCAATGCGGCCTCAAGCGTACGAAATTCCGGCCCAAACAATGCACTCACGATATAACGCCTGCACGACCAGGTTGCGGATTGGATTGCATAGGCTCCGTTCCAGCAAATGCCGTGCCAGAATCCATGTCACGCAGCTTATTGCGCAAGGTCCGGATACTGATACCCAGCAGTTTTGCCGCCTCACCACGGTTCCCCCTGACATGCGTCACTGTTTGCCTGATCAGGACGCGTTCCATGTCGCGGATACTCATACCGGCTCTGATCATCGTCGTATCTTCGTGAGGATCCATAGCCATTCCCTGTATATCCTCCAGGTCAAGATGCTCAGACTGAAGCTCCCCGTTCGTACACATGAGGAAAGCACGGTGCATGCAATTCTCCAGTTCACGAGCGTTGCCCGGCCATGCGTAAGCCTTCATACGCCGCATGCAGGCCACCGTGATGGTCGGCGTCTCCTTTTCATAAATGCTGGCAAAATGGCTGAGGAAATGGGTGGCGAGTAATCCAATATCATCGGGGCGCATGTGCAGCGGAGAAAGACGCACGCTCACGGTATTCAGCCGATAGTACAAATCTTCACGCAAGGCACCGCACCTGATGGCGGGTGCGATATCTCTATTGCTCGTCGCAACGATGCGTACATCGATTTTTACCGGGCTCTTGCCGCCGAGCCTGTCCACTTCACCCTCTTGTAAAACACGGAGCAGCTTGGCCTGCAGCAGCGGGGGCATTTCGGTAATTTCATCCAGCAGCAGGGTGCCACCGTGCGCCAGTTCAAATTTTCCCGTGCGTGCGCATGTCGCGCCTGTAAACGCACCCTTCTCATGACCGAACAGCTCGGACTCCAGCATACCCTCCGGAATCGCGGCACAGTTAATGGCTACGAATGCATTTTTTCGGCGATCCGAGCATTGGTGGATAAAGCGGGCCAGCATTTCCTTGCCGGTTCCGGATGCACCGAGGACCAGCACCGATGCCCGGCTGGGGGCAATGAGCGCCAGCCTGTCCAGCAAACGCCGCGTTTCCACATCCTGTGTAATAAAAGTGTCATTGTTCTGACGCTGGAGGCAGGACTGCCTGGACAATTCCGCAAGATGCCCGGTTTTGCGGACGTAAATACCGAATATTTCATCGGGACATGGCATGACGCGATAATCCATGGCGCCCGCACCCATCAACCCGGATGCGCGTTCGCGGTCGGCATACATGGAAAGCACAACGATATTGGCTGAAGGCGTTATCTTGAACAGTTGCAGGACCTGGCCCGTGGCAATCGGCGAATCGAGCAGAAAAACCAGCGTATCGGCATCAAGCTTTAATCGGTCCGGGTCAAATTGTACCAGATTCTCAATGGCTGTGTCCGGTGCGGCGCGACCAAGTTGTACGCGTATGTCCGCAGCGACATCATCGGAGAAACCGAGGAGCAATATATGGTTCATGGCGAGTGATCCTCCAGTTCACTGATCTTGCGCACATCCAGCATGTATCGGGCCAGAAGGGTATAAGCGGGTGTCTCTGTCTTACTATTTCGCAGTAGAGTCCACTGCGTTTTCGCCAGCTTCCACTGTCCCGCCCGATATGCACTCAGTCCCAGATAGAAATGCCAGGTGGCATTACGTGCCTCATGTGGAATATGCGTAAGGACATCCTGTGCGCCCTGATAGTTTGCATCTTGCATCAACGCATTGACCCGGGCATAAAGTGCATGCCACTTTCCCTTCCCTGTACTATCCGCAGCCAAATGACGCCATGCCTCCGCCGCATCGTGCCAGCGTTGTAATTGCGTACTAATGTTAGCGCGCGTCAGCCAGTAGGTACGGTCCAGCACTGGCGTTAAGTCTGCGGGATTGATGTTGGCCAATGTCTGGCTGGCTATCGACGCCCGACCCTTACCCACCTGTACGTTGGCAACGATCAAGAGCATATCCGGTCGATAAAGGGTCTGCTCATGCTGCGATAGCCAGCGCATAATTTTATTGACGGTATCCGCATCGCCCCGCTCCGCCCACAGACGCGCTTTCTCAAGCATAATGCGCTGACCCCAGATGGTACCCGCAGAGCGCAGGTAGAGTTGACCCAATAATGTGTCTGCGTCACTGAAATCCATCAACCGCATGTATGCCTGGGCAACATTGAAAGCCAGCTTCCTGCTATTTCCGGGACGCAACTGCGGAAATCGTCTCCACAAAAGAACGGCTTGAAGCCAGAATTTTCGTTGCAGTAACTCGCGCAATCGTTTACTCAAAAAAAATTTTCCTTCCGCTCTACCAATTGATGTGAATGGAGGTTGCTCGGATGTGGCGACAAGGGCGTAGTTTTCCAGTGCCAGCTCTGCCCGGTTTCCCGACAGGCTTTTTGATTCCTGATTGTTACTTCCGAGTCGCCGGATGGCACTCGACGCCGATCTCCGGCCCTTGATGTTTTCCTTCCGTTCTCCTGTGCTGGCCAGCAAACGCGCCTGATCCAGCCAGGACTCGGCCTCGATGTCCGAAAGCTGGTTTTCTCTCGCTATTTCCGCGAGCGATTTTAGTGTTGCCTTTAACCTCCCTGGATGGCGTTTTACGGCAAGCATAAGCCGGCGCATGAATGCCTTTTTGCCAACACTCATATTTCCGTAACGACTTGTCAGTATGCCGTAAAGCTGTTTTGCCTGTTCGACCCGCCCGACCCGGACAAGCGTATCCGCCAACAGTAGACGCACAGCAGGCGCTTCGGGTGTAGAAATATACCGTCTGACAAAACTTTTGGCGTGTAACAAAACCTTCCGGCGAGTTGAAAAGAGATTAAGCAGACGAATATAGGCGGCGTAAATGGTGGCATTGCCTTCGATGACGGACGGATCCTGTAGCATGAGCTTTTGCATGACATGGTAAGCTTGGCCTTTCTCTCCCTTCGCGCCTTCAGCTTCGTCAATCACGGCAATCCATGCCAGCCCCCTGCGCTGCTCATGGTCACTCATGTTCGTATCGAGGCCGAAATACCTGAGCAAAATGCTGCGGGCAGCCGGGAACCTCCCGTTTTTCAGTAAAAACCGGGCGTGCAGCAATGCTGCCTTATGGGCTTCGGGGGAGTGAGGATAGCCGGAAAGAAGCGCTTGCGCAGCAGCGTCTGCGCGGTCCAGGTTCTGGCGCTGCCAGTTCAACCATGCGGTCTTCCACAGCAATGCCGCCTCACCAAACTGGTGCGGGAACTCCCTATGTAATGCTTTATATGCCTGAATAGCCACGTTTGTCTCTGTATGAAACCCGGCCGCTATGGCTTGTTTTTCCCTGGTCGCAGCAAGGCTACGAAGCAGCGCAAAACGCTTCTTCTCCGTCAGGGCCTTGTGCGTCAATTCAGCATGGATACGCTGAATTTTCCCGGCGTAGTTGCCGTTCTGCGTCAAAGCACCAATATTGTCCTTCCCGGTCGCCGCCCCGGCCACAGCCAATAACGGAAAGGCCAACAAAACCAATAGAAGGGAGGAAAGGGGAATACGTTTGTTCATTATCAAGCGTATAAGCAAATCGTATGCCGCTCTGCAAGATTGGATGACAAACAGCGAGCTGGCGAGCGGGTACTGAAAGCTCACGAGTTTTGCAAGAGACTCTGACCCCATACAAAGATAGCTCCGTCATTATTTTGACCGGGGAGGGCGTCGCCTGTATTGTGCGCTTTGTTCAGGTCAAAAGGGAGGACGTTCGGATGATGCAGCAACTGGCATGTATCCTGTTGGTAGAAGATGAGGATGACCTACGCTGCGTGCTAAAGGAGGCTCTGGAGGCTGCGCACTACCATGTGGTTGCCACCGCACGGGTCACGCAGGCACATGATGCCATCAAAAATGTTAAATTTGATATCGCTATCCTGGATATCTGTCTGCCGGACGGAAGCGGCATGGACTTGCTTGGTGAATTCAAACGTACTGACAAAGATATCGGTGTTATCATGATGACTGCGTATGCAGATGTCGACATAGCGCTTAATGCTATCCGAATTGGTGCTAACGATTTCATCAAAAAACCGTTTGATATTGATGAGCTGCTTGTTCGCGTCGGCGAGACGCTAAAAAAGAAGAGGTTACTACGCGACCATAACCAGCTAAAAAAACAGGTAAGGGCGATGCAGGGAAAGGCGTGCATGATCGGGGAATGCGAGGCAATCCGCGGTATAGGTCAGATTGTCAAGATGCTTGATGCAAGCGACAGCAGCGTACTGATCACAGGTGAGTCGGGTACGGGGAAGGAAGTGGTAGCCAAAACCCTTCATTCAACGGGGGCGCGATCCGGAAAACCTTTTGTTCCAATTAATTGCGGTGCGATTCCCGAGGAACTTCTCGAGTCCGAGCTGTTCGGCCATCTCAAGGGAGCATTCACCGGAGCGATACGAACCATGCCCGGACGTTTCGAGCTGGCCAATGGTGGCGTAATATTTCTGGATGAAATTGGGGACATGAGCCCGAAACTACAGGTGAAACTGCTGCGAGTTCTGCAGGAACGAACGTTTACGCCCGTCGGAGGAAGCAAGGAAATTGAGATCGACGTACAGATTATTGCAGCGACGCACCGGGAACTTGAGGAAGAAATAAGGGCTGGCCGTTTCCGGGAAGATTTATTTTATCGCCTCAATGTCATCCCCATCCATATTCCTCCCCTGCGCGAACGAGGCGATGATATTTTGTTGCTGGTAGAGCATTTCATGCAATATTTCAATAAAACTAAAAAAGCCTCGATTTCAGGGCTGTCGGGTGGGGCGAAAAAGCTCATGATGCGATACGACTGGCCGGGAAACGTGCGCGAATTACGCAATATCATGGAACGTATCTCGATTTTGAAACGGAGTGGGAAGATTTCCGAAGAAGACCTTCCAGTTAAAATTTTGGGTGGCGGTGACCGCGTCAGACGGAATATGGATGTCGATCTTTCGCGAGAGGACCAAATTGATTTGAAAGCGATAGTTGATGAGTTTGAAAACAGTCTGGTCGTTTCCGCGCTGGACCGTTTCGGCTGGAACAAGAACCGGGCCGCCAATTTTTTGTCGATGAACCGGACAACCCTGGTTGAGAAAATCAAGAAAAAGGGCCTTTCTCCGAAGGTCTGACAGGAGAAAGCGGAGAACTCCCACCAAAGCGGCCACAGGATGGAGAAAACCAAAGGACCAATTGCAAAACTCGTGAGCGGCGATCGCCTTCCCCACTTTGGCCCATGTCCGAGCTGGAGTTTCGATCCATGGAACCACCATGCATCTCATTTCATCTCGAAAATGGACTCAACGTGGGATTACCGATCATCCACCCAGAGTTTTGAAGTTGGCTCTAAACACAAAATTAAAGTCGCCATGTATCCCGCCGATAGTTAGCTGTGAGCGTAAGGGGGTTAACCAATGGCAATGGTCATCAATCCGATAGATGGTTTGGTCCAGCGTCTCATTCGACAGGGCGCAGGGCATTCTTCGACTGTTCGGCAAGTAGCGTTCCCCGGTCGCGACAGGGTTAGCTTTTCCCACGAAGCCAGACAGGCCGGGCTAGACGCCCCTTCATCCAAGTTGGAATCGCAGTTGCTACAGTCGTATGGCCCTCATAAAAATAGGCCTTGAAAATGGACGGGCAAATATGCCGTTTGCTCATCGTTGAAGATGATGTGGCACTGGCCGAGCTTCTGGTCGAGTATCTAAACGGTTTCGATTATTTTGTGGAAGTGTGTTACGACGGAAAAACAGCACTGGATTTGCTCGAACACAGGCAGTTTGATCTTGTTTTAAGCGACATCATGCTTCCCGATATTAAAGGGCTGGTCATCTTACAAAGCGTTCTCAGGAAAACATCCAATAATCCGACACAAACCATGGTACTCCTGATGACCGGTTTCTCAGGTATTGGCGATGCCATTGATTTTGTGAGTCAGGGCGCGTACGACATCATCTACAAGCCGTTTCAGTTTCCGGTTATGCGTCTGCGACTGGATAATGCAGCTCGCTACCAACGTTTGTTGCGCTTGTATATGAAAAACAGGAATCAGGCACCATCCGACATTGGAATCGTGCGCATTCCGGAACAAACGGCTGTCCGGGCCTATGACATGCTCGGATAGTCGGCATTAATAAATACAGACCAAGTGCCGGGCTTCCACCGAAAGAGGAGATCAAAATGTCTGAAATATTCAATATCATGCTGCTTGAAGACCAGCCCGCCGTTCGCGACCTTGTGATTGAGGTACTGAAGATGGTGGATGAACCAATCCATGTGGGTGCCGCCGAAAGTTTGCGGGAGGCTCGTCAGCTGATGTGCGAGCGTTCCTGGCACGGAATGATTGCCGACCTGAGCCTGACCGACGGCCAGTCACTTGAGCTGATCGCCGATCTTCGCCAGCAGGGTATTCTGATTCCCACCATCCTTATCAGCGGCATGTTGTCACCCGAGAAGGAGCGCAAAGCGCACGCGCTCGGTATTGATAAAATATTACTCAAACCTTTCCGGCCGGATGCATTGCTAACGTGCATGGATGAGTTGCTTTTCAAACGCAAGACAGAGGCTCCGGAAGAGGATCGAAATGACACCAGATTGACACAGAATGAACGATTGCAGGATGGGCTGCTGTCCGGACTTTTTTCGATGGACAGGAATCTTGATTTTATACGCCGGCTGGTGCGCGAGATCCCTTCCAGAGAGGATGTGGCCGGTATTTGTACCGGTGCCCTGACGCTGGCCATGGATATGCTTCATGCCGAGGCCGGATTCGTAGCATTCTTTGATCGGAGTAAAGGGAAACTCTCTCTGGTGACGCGGCACGGCGAGTTCGATAAACCTGCCACGGATAAACCATTCGACCCGCCTGGGTTCGTTCATACCGAAGCTGTCCGTACAGAGGCCTCGGAAGGTAAGTGGGATTCCGGATCTGTTGCTCCGGAATGTGCTTTAAGTCAAACGCCTTTTGCTCCGCTGCTGGAAGGCAAGGAGACGATGATCCACATTCAGGGGGCAGAGGACAACAGTCATCCAGGGTCTGAAAATCAGTACAAAGGGGAGCTTTGGCCCGCCCTAGGCTTCGGCCCCGCAATCGCTATCCCGATATGTTTACAACAGCGCGCCGTCGGTGTGCTCTGCCTTGTTTCCGAACAGTGGCGGCACAATGCCCGTCCAAGCGATGAGAATAAACGCGCACTACTGGATATTCTGGTGCCACAACTGGATACCTTGCTTGATAACAGGGCTGTCCATGCGGCACTGGAAGAAAGTGTCAAGGAAACGCTGTTCACTCTGGTTCGCCTCCTGGAGGCCAGAGACCGATACACGCGGGATCATTCCGCCCGGGTGAGCGAGCTGGCGGTCAACTTTGCCACCCGCATGGCCCTGGACAGCGAAACCATCGAAATGATTCGGACCGGTGGCCTTTTACACGATATAGGGAAAGTCGCCGTAGCCGATTCCGTTCTGCTGAAACCTGGCCGTTTAACCGATCAGGAATTCGCCAAAATCAAGACGCACCCGGGTATCGGGGATGCCGTTCTTAGTAACCTGGACGGGCTGGTTCGAGAGCGCCAGATTGTCCGCAACCATCACGAACGCTGGGATGGATGCGGCTACCCGGATGGGTTGGATGGCGAACATACGTCTTTACCCGCCAGGATTGTCGGCGTAGCCGATGCCATTGATGCCATGACATCGCATCGGTGCTACCGCAAGGCACGCCCGCTTTCCTTCTGTCGAGAACAACTGCTGCAGGGTTCCGGCACACAGTTTGACCCCCAGGTCGTAGCAGTCGCGATTGATGCCATTGACGAGGGTCAGGTACATACCCAGGCAAGTTCAATTATAAAAATGGAGGCTGCCAATTCTGGCATTAAAATTGCTCGCATTTAACGGTACCCCGTAAGAAGTTCAAGGAGTCTTCATGCCTGAGGATAACGATATGAACCGTCGAATGGACTTCCGCCAGGATGTTATGTTGCGCATCAGGGAAGAAATCCTGACACCGGAGCAGTTTGAAGCCGGATTAAAAAACCCGGGAGCAGAACTCTATCAGCAGGTTTTGACCCAGGGTATGATACTTGACGACCCATTGGTCAACGAGGCATCCGATACGGCAGATTCGTCCGTATTCAAGGCTATTCAGGAACTTGAGACCAAGCTCAACTATTTAATCGGGATGAATGTGCTGCGCGATTCCGGACAGGAATTACCCGAAGATCGACTGGTTAACATCAGCGCAACAGGTATTTCCTTCGTAACAGAGACGGATGTTTCGGCCGGTGACAAGATGAAAATGACCGTAATTCTGCCCCTTTTCCCCCCAACGTTCGTAGAAATACAGGCAGAAGTAGTGCGCGTCAAAAATATAGCGAAGGGGAAAAAGCGTGTGGGTGTTATATTCGCCTTTCGCTGTGAATACGAGGAAGCAAGTATTATCAAGTACGTTTTCAAACTTCAGCGTGAGAACATTCGCACAAAATACCTACAAATGCGCCGATTCACACGCGTTGGCGATAATGAAATACTGTAACCAAGATCCTGCAAGTATTCGTGTACGCAGAATGCAACCCATTGATCCATCAAGTGTATTAAAAAAAACTCATCACCAATAAGCTCATAATATGTTTTTTTAATGCGCTTAAGCCTCTTGCAAAACTCTGGGCGTAATGATTCAGCGCCCATCACAGGAGAAAAATTCGCTCGACAATTCCTGTCGGCCCGTATACTCTGGTGCAGGGAAGCTGCCGCGTTTCGGCGAATCCTCAGGGCGTCCTCCTGTCTGGGAGGGCTGCTCCACGGGACTTGCCTGATAATTACACTGGAGACTGTCATGTCTGAACAATCACTCGATAAAACTGCCGTTGTTTCATTGTTAAACAAGATACTGGAGATGGAACTGGCCGGTACGGTGCGCTATACGCATTACTCGTTAATGGTCTTCGGTCATAGTCGCATTCCCATCATCTCATGGCTGCGCGAGCAGGCCACGGAGTGCTTGTGTCATGCCCACGACGCCGGTGAGATGATTACCCACCTCGGAGGTCATCCATCGCTGGCTATCGGCCCGTTGCTTGAGACCCATAAACACGATATTGGCGATATTATGCGCGAGTCACTGGATATCGAGGGCAAATCCATGGGGCTGTACCGACAACTCCTGGAGTTAACGCGAGATCGTTCAGTCCTGCTGGAAGAGTATGCCCGGCGCCTTATATCAGAAGAAGAATTGCACCTTGGCGAAGTAGACAAGATGTTACGGAAACCCGGTGATGTAGGTACTTTCTCTGAATCACATACCTGATCCGCGAATACCGTTAGTCGGGAGTCTTGTCGACAGACTACGCCTGCTCCGCTATGGGTCGTAGCAGACGCAGTGAAGCGATGCGGGAACGGATTATGCGTGGTGCTGGCGTTGAAAATATACGGCAGCATATTTTTCTGTGTTGTGACCAGAGCAAACCCAAGTGTTATTCCAGAGCTACGATCGCCATACGTCCGACAGGCTCCTGGGTGACAATATAAGCAGACCCCCATACGCGGTCCTTTTTATGCCGTTGCCATCAGTTTTGCGGGACTGATAACGGCCATCTTTCCTGCATCAGCTTACGGAGGTAAACACATGACGTTTTCGATCACTTCTCCGAACTTTACAGGCGGGGGAAGCATACCCTCCAGATATACATGCGAGGGTAAAGACGTTTCTCCGGCACTGATATTTACCGGGGTACCCGCCGGTGTGAAAAGCCTGGCATTGATCGTGGATGATCCCGATGCCCCCGATCCTGCCGCCCCAAAAATGACATGGGTACACTGGGTACTCTATAACCTCCCGCCTGGCACGAAAAATCTGGAAGAAAATATTCGCACCCTCCCCATCGGGACCATGGAGGGAACAAATAACTGGCACAGAACCGGTTATGGTGGCCCTTGCCCACCCATTGGCCGCCACCGATACTTTTTCAAGCTATATGCGCTGGACACGGCATTGCCCGACTTATATGAGCCGACCGTGGCGGCACTGGAAGAAGCCATGCACGGGCATGTGTTGGCACGAACGGAGATGATCGGGATGTACCAAAAGAAATAATATTGAGGCGCATCATCCGTACCTGTATGTGGTTCACGCCCCTCGACAACAAGCATACTCACACCACACCCGACGATGGTAACCATGCCCGAAAACAGCTACCACCTTGGTTGCTGTATGCCAGCTCAAGGCGACCATGCATGCGTTCCATTAGTTCGCGGCTGATGGCAAGTCCGATCCCGCTTCCCGAGCCCGTTTGCCTGGTGGTGAACATGGGTCTGAAAATTTCCTCCTGAAGCTCCGGAAGAATACCGGAACCATTATCGCGTACACCCAGCGCGATGCCGCCATCCAGATTTTCAGTCATCAATTCCACGCAACCATCCTCCTCGCAGGCATCCATAGCATTCAGCAATAAATTAACCAGCACCTGGCGCAGCATGGATGCATTGGCTATCGCTTGCACCGGAGATGCCCTGAATATGGTTTCAAGTTTTATTCGTTTCTGGCGTGGGGACATGCGCGCCAACATCACTGCGCTTTGAGCCACTGTTTCGATGTTGACGTGCGTCAGGTCAGATTCAGCCCCCGCTCTCCCATAATCAAGAATGTCGTGGATGATTATTTCCGTGCGCGATAGCTCACTCATGGCTATCCGTACACGCTCAGCAGCATCCTCACTTTGGCCTCGACCCAGCTTACGCAAGGCTGTTTCGAGAGAAACCGATGCGCCGGCCAGCGGATTACCTACCTCGTGAGCGATACCTGCGGCCATCAGCCCCAGCGCCCGCATTTTTTCATGGTGGGCGGCCATATTGCGGGCATGGTTCAATTTGATGTCTCGCTCCAGGAGAGCTTCGCCCATCAGATTGCAGGCGAGCGCCAGCTCTCCCAGCTCATCCATGGGAAGTTCAGGGCAATGAATATTGAAGTTTCCGTTACTGATTTTTTTTAATTCGCGGCGCAGGTGTACAAGCGGGTGGACCATGTGCAGATAAAGGTAAGTGGTTAATCCTGCAAGCAATAAAAACAGACCGAGAATAGAAAACATGAAATCATTCCGCATGTCTATGCGCATGATGGACGCCGTGCGCATAGCCGCATTCACACTTCGATCCAGTTCATGGTGCCTTGCAGACAAGTGTTTCGATGCCTTGCCCACGATGTCATCAATCTCACGCATCAGGATCGGACCCTCAAGGTTGCCGGAAGAAAACGGTAAAGAGAAAACCCTCCTGGCCCTTGATGTAATACTCGCCAGCGTTCTGGCAAGCTGCAAGCCGACAGGCTGCCCAGCATATTCCCGCTGAAGGGCCATCGCCATCGCCTCACGGTTGGCTTCAAATATTTTTTGTTGGTGCCAGTCACCATTGATGAGGAATGAGCGGACCGGAATCACCGTATGCATCAGCTCCATTTCCAGTTCGTGCAGATGATGGCTTTCGTGATTGACAGCTTCGACCAGCAGAGCCTTCTGATGCAACGTATTGAAGTCCCGGGTCATATGCCACCCAACGTATGTAACCAGCGCGAAAACCAGTGCGAGCCAGCCTCCGATCTTCCATGCCAGGCGGGACCGCATGCCTATTCTCTGGGGAGATCGCCGTGTCTGGCAATATATTTCAACGCCCTGACCGTATCCGCTTCGGCCCATGGGTAAGGTCCGATCACCTTGGTAATGATTTTTCCTTTACGGTTCATGACCAATGTTTCCGGATATTTGGATATACCCAGTTTTGGTGCGGCAATGGTTATGCCTCCCTGATCCAGAAATATGGGGAAGGGCAACTTATGATCATGGACAAAGATTCTGACATCGTCGATGTTTTTATCCACGGACAAGCCGACCACCAGAAACTGGCTCTTTGGCAATATCCGGCTCAACTTTATCAAATCCGGCATTTCCTTGCGGCAGGGAGGGCACCAGCTTGCCCAGACATTAAAGACAACGATCTTACCTTTGAATAGTTCGCGGCTATAGACAATGTTTCCTGAGAGACCATGCAACTTAATCATGGGAAACATATCTCCCTTACCAACAACCCGGATGGCGGTGCTTCCACACGAAACCAGCAATAGGACCAGTAGAGACAGAAATATATTTTTCACCCGATAACAGGATTTCGAACCGCGCATGACCTACCTTTTTTTCCTGAACAGGATAGCACGAGACGGATTCAAGGCCAGATCCTCGCTCTCCATCACAATTCGACCTTACGCAGCCTGAGTGCGTTGGTAATGACAGATACCGAACTGAAACTCATCGCCGCTGCGGCAATCACTGGCGACAGCAGGAGCCCGAATGCGGGATACAGTACTCCGGCAGCAATCGGTACTCCGGCAGAGTTGTAGATAAAGGCGAAGAACAGATTCTGACGAATGTTTCTCATCGTGGCGCGAGAGAGGCGACGAGCGCGCACGATACCGGTCAGATCACCCTTGACCAAGGTTACTCCCGCCGACTCCATCGCCGCGTCCGTGCCGGTGCCCATGGCAATGCCGATGTGCGCCTGGGCCAGGGCCGGCGCATCGTTGATACCATCGCCTGCCATGGCCACGATTTTACCCTCATTCTGTAGCTGTTTGATAACGGCCGCTTTTCCATCCGGCAAAACATCCGCTTCGAAGCGGTCAATACCCAGTTTCGCGGCTACGGCGGCCGCAGTATTGTGGTTGTCTCCGGTTAGCATCATCACTTCGATACCCTCTCCATGCAATGCCTTGATGGCATCGGGAGTAGATACCTTGATAGGATCGGAGACCCCCAGCAGGCCCGCAAGTTGTCCGTCCACGGCAACATACATGACTGTTTCACCACCGCGTTGATGCTCCTCTACTTCAGCATCGGAAACGCCTATTTCAATGTCGCTATCCTGCATCAGTTTTGCGTTACCCAGCAGGACGGCGCGCCCTCCCACTGTAGCGCGAACACCCTTGCCCGTTACTGCAGAAAAACCCTCAACCCGTTGCAACTTCAGATCCCGCGCCGTTGCCCCATGCACAATGGCCTCGGCCAGGGGATGCTCACTGGCCCGTTCGATGCTGGCGGCCAGGCGTAACAGCTCGTTTTCAGCCAGGTCCCCTGTTGCCCGAACAGTGGTCAAGGCCGGCTTGCCTTCGGTCACGGTGCCGGTCTTGTCCACTACGACCATATCCACCTTTTCCATAATCTCCAGCGCTTCGGCATTCCTGATCAGTACGCCAGCGGTAGCACCGCGGCCGGTTCCCACCATAATGGAAATCGGTGTAGCCAGCCCCAGGGCGCAAGGGCAGGCAACAATCAACACCGCCACCGCATTGATGATGGCATGCGCCAATCTCGGCTCTGGCCCGATAAAGAACCATACGGCGAAGGCGAGTAGAGCGGCACCGACTACAGCCGGTACGAAATAGCCGGCGACGGTGTCGGCCATCTTCTGGATTGGCGCCCGCGAACGCTGGGCTTCGGCGACCATGTTCACGATTCGCGACAACAGCGTGTCCGCCCCCACCTTCTCGGCCCGCATCAATAGCGAGCCATTGCCGTTGACCGTGGCACCAATCAATTTTTCCCCGGCGAATTTTTCTACCGGAACGGGCTCGCCGGTCACCATGGACTCATCGACGTAGCCCTCGCCTCCGGTCACGACTCCGTCCACCGGCACTTTTTCGCCGGGACGGATGCGCAGAATATCATCTGGCTGTACGTCTTCCATCGGTACATCGGCCTCAGAGCCATCCACATGGACGCGCCGCGCTGTTTTCGGTGCCATGCCCAGCAGCAGTTTAATCGCTTCATTGGTACGGGACCGGGCGCGCAGCTCTAACACCTGACCGAGCAACACCAGTGTAGTAATGACTGCCGAGGCCTCAAAATAGACATCGACGAGGCCACTTTGCATCCGCATCAGTGGTGGAAATATTTCCGGTAGCAGCAGCGCAACCACGCTGTAAATCCAGGAGACGCCCACACCAAGACCAACCAGCGTAAACATATTCAGGTTCCAGGTCTTGATGGACAGGACAAAGCGCTCGAAGAACGGCCAGCCACCCCACAGCACCACCGGCGTTGCCAATACAAATTCAGTCCATTGCACCGCGTGCATGGAAAAGCCTCCCGGTAGCCAGCCGGGAGCAAGATCGGCGACCATGGCCAGCAGGAAGAGAGGTGTGGCCAGCGCCGTACTGATCCGGAAACGTCTTGTCATATCAATGAGTTCCGGATTTTTTTCTTCGCCGGTTATCGTGCGCGGCTCCAGCGCCATGCCGCACTTTGGGCAATTACCTGGCACATCGCTGACAACATCTGGATGCATGGGGCAGACGTATTCGGTTTTTTGGGCAAGTCGAGGTGTTGCCATCGCTTCCAGCGCCATGCCGCATTGCTTACAGATGCCGGGACCCTTCTGCTCCTGACCAGGGCACATCGGGCAAAAGTACATGCCCTCGGGACCATCAGCCGAATGATTGACTTCAGCGGCGTGGTGGTGCTCGCAAACCTGCCCCTTCTTCGTGTACGCCATCGGGTCCGCCGAAAACTTGTCCAAACACTTTTTACTACAAAAACGGTAGCTTTTTTCAGCATGTCTGGTGCGGTAGGAGGATTCGGGTTTAACATGCATACCACATACCGGATCAATGGTGAACTGCTCCAGCTCGGACTTGAATTTTTCCACACAATGAGCGCTGCAAAAATGCCAGATATGCCCGTCATACTCTGCACTGTGAGGCGAACCCTCTTTAACTTCCATGCCGCAAACCGGATCAATATCCATTATATTTTCTCCCTGGAAGCGATCGCAAGATATGTGAGCGGAAACCGGCTATCGTCACCACAAACGGATCGGTAACCTTTTCTATCCCTTGTCATGGGCATTCCAGGCTGCAGATTCGGCGACCGAGCGCCACTTATGACCATTTTCCGCCAGTAAGGAATCTGCCTCGACAGGACCATCGCTGCCGGCAACATAAGTGGGAAGCGGAGCCTCATCCGCTGCCCAGGCTTCCTCAATGGGTGTAATGACACGCCATTGTGCCTCCACACCATCCCGCCTGGTAAACAGGGTGGCATCACCACGCATGGCGTCCAGAAGAAGGGTGGCGTAGGCAGAGGGCGGGTAACGACCAAATACTGACTGGTGACGGAAGTCCATCTGCACCGGACCGGCCTTTCTTATACCTGGTTGTTTGGCCCCGAAGGCCACGCTAATCCCCTCGTTAGGTTGAAGCCGGAGGATAATGACATTCGGTTCCAGATCATCCTCTCCCGGAAAGATACTAAGTGGAGGGCGGCGCAAATGCACGGCAATTTCCGTGACCTGGTCAGCCAGCCGCTTGCCCGTGCGTAGATAGAATGGCACCCCCGCCCAGCGCCAGCTATCAATGAAGAACGTTAGTGCTGTATATGTTTCAGTCATTGACCCGGAGGCTACACCTTGCTCATCTCTATACCCGGGTACAGATTTTCCTTCAATGGTCCCAGGTGCATATTGGGCGCGCACCGTATGCGTTGCCACATCATCAGGATTCATGACCCGGATCGAACGCCAGACATCGGCCTTTTTATCCCTTATCGAGTCCGCATCAAAAGCGACCGGTGGCTCCATCGCGGTCAGGGCCAATAGCTGCATGAGATGGTTGGCCACCATGTCGCGCAACGCGCCAGCCTCTTCATAATAACCGGCACGATGGCCGACGCCCAGGGGTTCAGCAGCGGTGATTTCAACATAGTCGACGTGGCTGCGATTCCACACGGGCTCGAATAACGTGTTACCGAAACGGAAGAAGAGGATATTCTGCACCGTTTCCTTCCCCAGATAATGATCGATACGGTAGACCTGTCGTTCATCGAAGGCCTGCGCTACAGTATGGTTAAGTGCGCGGGCCGAGGTGAGGTCGCGACCAAACGGCTTTTCGAGGATGATGCGGGACCACCCCCTTCCCTCGCGGCTCAGTCCACTCTCCGAGAGACCATCGATAATCGTGGGTGCAACAGAAGGTGGCGTGGCGAGATAGAAGAGCCGGTTGACACCCACTGGGGCGGAAACCTTACCGAGTCGGTTAGCCAGGCGTTCGTAGGTATTCGAGTCGGAAAAATCGCCAGCCATGTAATCCAGACGCGTCGCAAATGCATCCCATTCGCGATCACTGAAGCTGGATATTTCCCGCGACACATCCGCCGCAGTACGCATGTCCGCGCGAAACGCTTCAACATCCTTCGTTTCACGGTCCACGCCAAGAACCCTGAATGTTTCGCAAAGGTACCCTTTGCAGGCCAGATGAAATAGCGCTGGCACAAGCTTGCGCCGGGTAAGGTCGCCACCAGCACCGAAGATAATAACCACGCATGGGTCGCCTTGCGCTAATGGTGGAAGCTGAATCACGGGTTTATTCATACTCGCTTGCAAGAGACTCTTCCTTATCGCACATAAGCGTCGGCGGCATAACGGCGCATCATGTGGTGACTATTGAATATCGAGGCGTTTTTACTGATGGCACCCTTCATCACAGCGATCCAGCCAGCCCGATCTCCGTAATAAAGCGGCAGCACGACTTTTTCCAGCTTCTCATAGAGCGAGAATGCATCGTCATCGTTGTCCGCTTTTCCATACTCACCGATGGCCCAGCCCGTCACCCCCTCAATACAGCCCTCGATCCACCAACCATCAAGCACGGACAGATTGGGCACACCGTTGAAGGCGGCTTTCATACCGCTGGTGCCAGAGGCCTCCATGGGTTTGAGCGGGGTATTCAACCACACGTCCACGCCCGCAACCATGGATAGCGCGATATTCATATCATAATTCGGAATATAGGCCATGGGGATGATACCCGAAAGATCGCGCATATGATGATGCAGCTCCTCAATCAGGCGATGGCCTGCCTCATCCATGGGGTGAGCCTTTCCGGAAAGTACGATCTGAAACGGGTGTTTTTCGGCGATGGCCTTCAGGCGTGCAATGTCGGTAAACAGCAAATCTGCACGTTTGTAGGCAGTCATGCGCCGGGCAAAGCCGAGGATGGGAAGTTCCGGTTTAAGCTCGATACCGGCGAGTGCGCGGACCTTGCCGATCAAGCTCTGCTTGGCCTCGGTATGGGCTTGCCAGACGCCCTCACCATTGATGCAACAGTCAACACGCAATAATTGTTCCGGTTCGTGACACCAGCCGGGAAGGTGTTCATCGTAGAGCTTGCGAAAAGGCGGCGATGCCCAGGTATAGGCGTGAACGCCGTTGGTGATGGCACGCACGCGGTAGCCGGGAAACATCTTGCGCGAGACCTCGGCATGTCGTTTGGCCACCCCATTCACATAATCACTTAAATTCAGTGCCAGCCTGGTCATATTGAGACTGTCACCGCCCGTCAGCAGTTTCAGGGTGTCGGAGTCGATTATTTCACCCATGACGCGATGCACGAGGTCACGCGGAAATTTATCCTGCCCGGCTTCGACCGGCGTATGGGTGGTAAAATTACACATTTCACGCACCCTGGGTACGTCATACGGGGTTTCTCCCGGCCGCAAGTCATCCAGCGGGTAGGCATAGCGGCGCAGAAGTTCAAGGGTAAGGAGAGCGGAGTGCCCTTCGTTCAAGTGATACTGGCGCACGTTGAAACCGAGGGCGTTCAGCAAGTCCACACCCCCGATACCGAGGACAATCTCCTGTTTGAGGCGATAAGCGGCATCACCGCCGTAAAGACGATCGGTGATCCGACGATCCTCATCGCTATTTTCATCAAGGTCGGTATCGAGCAGGAGTACCGGCTGCGTCCCGCCCATATGACCTTTCAAAATATAAAGCCAACCGCTTACCCACACATTGCGGCCCTCAATAGATACGGTCACTTTTGCGGGCAGGGAATGGGCATATTGCGCCGGATCCCAGGGGTCGGGGCTTTCACTTTGCCGGCCTTCATCATCAATCGTCTGGCGGAAATAGCCCAGACGGCTGACAAGAGTGACGGCCACCATGGGCATTTCCAGATCGGCGGTTGAACGGAGGACGTCGCCAGCCAGAACGCCGAGGCCACCGCTATAGGTGGGGATGTCGTTTTGCAGCGCGATCTCCATCGAAAAGTAGGCGATTCGCTCCTTACGGATAAACTCTTTCAGCATGGCTTACTCCTTCCGGTTGAATGTGACGTATTTTAACCTGTACGGCCCATGAATAATACAGGACAGGACAATACGGCCAGCGACCGCATTTGCATACGCCAACAGGCAGGTTCTACCTGTTGACCCCCGACACGAAGAACGTCGCCTTTTTCCGGTATGGGTTGCGAGGTGTCCAGCAGTATAGACCAGTGATGCCTCTGAGGGAGAGGATCGGGCAGATGGAAATCCACGGTTTCGGCGGTGGCATTGAACAGCAGGCAGAGAGCTTCGCTTGCACCCTTACCTGCATGGATCACACAGCCGAGGAGACCACGCGGCCCATCCCAGTCGGGAGGTGCCAGATCAGGACCGAACCAGCGGATTTCTTCCGCCGAATAGAAACGCTCTTCCCGTAACACAGGAAAGTGCCGCCGGAGGTCAACCAGGGCGCGTACAAAATGATGCAACTCTGCATGACGCCGCGACAAATCCCAGTCGTACCAACTCGTCTCGTTGTCCTGACAATAAGCGTTGTTATTGCCACCCTGACTACGACGAAACTCATCGCCACCGAGCAGCATAGGTACGCCGCGCGAAAGGAACAGCGTTGCCAGCATATTTTTGATCTGACGCAGGCGTATCACTTGCACCACCGGGTCGTCGGTACAGCCTTCGGCACCGTAGTTGGCGCTATAATTATCGCTGGTTCCGTCGGCATTATCTTCGCCATTGGCTTCGTTGTGTTTCTGCGCATAACTCACCAGATCATTCAGGGTGAAGCCATCGTGACAGCTTATATAATTAATACTGTTCAGTGGTGATTTGCCACTGTGTCGATAGATGTCGGCGCTACCGCACAGGCGGCTGGCCAGGATACCGGTCATACCTGCATCGCCGCGCCAGAAACGGCGCACGTCATCCCGATAGCGGCCATTCCACTCCGACCAACGCATACCGGGAAAGCTGCCCACCTGATAGGCACCGCCCGCATCCCAGGCCTCAGCGATAAGCTTGACACCGCTCAGGATCGGATCTTCGGCGATACGCTCCAATAGTGGTGGATTGGATAACAGGTCGCCACGCTCGTCGCGGCCCAGAACAGAAGCCAGATCGAAGCGGAAGCCGTCCACGTGCATTTCAATGACCCAGTAGCGCAGGCAATCCAGGATATAATCGCGCACAACCGGGTGGTTACAGTTCAGGGTGTTGCCGGTGCCGGAATAGTTTTTGTAGAAACGCCGGTCGTCCTCCAGCAGGTAATAAACGGGATTATCCAGGCCGCGAAAGTTGAGCGTTGGTCCGAGGTGGTTGCCCTCCGCCGTATGATTGAAGACGACATCAAGGATCACTTCGATACCAACCTGATGCAATTCTCGTACCATGATCTTGAATTCGTTGATCTGGCAGCCCACATGAGAATGGCTGCCGTAGTCTTCTTTGGGGGCGAAGAAAGCTACTGTGCTGTACCCCCAGTAGTTACGTAGGCGCGCGTTGGTGAGCGGGTTCCGCCGCGTCAATTCGTCCGCGTGAAACTCCTGCACCGGTAACAATTCAATGGCGGTCACACCCAGCGACTGCAAATAGGGGATTTTCTCCACCACGCCGGAAAATGTGCCTGGATGGTGAACGCCGGATGAAGGGTGCATGGTAAGGCCACGCACATGGGTTTCGTAAATGATCGTTTCGCGCCATGGATGAGCGGGTGGTCGGTCATCCTTCCAGTCGAATTCGCCGCCCGGTAACAGGCACTTGATCCTGGTTCCGGCATCGACTGTATTTGCCATGACCATGGGAGCACATACACGGGCGAAGTCCTGACAACCGGTACCGGTAAGAGCTACGGCATAAGGGTCGAGAAGGATTTTATGTTTGTCAAAACGAAGCCCGTGTTCCGGTACATAAGGGCCGTCCGCCTGCCAAGCGTACAGCATATCATGGCCAGGATCATCCACGCATACATGCCAGACATCTCCCGTACGGTTGCGCCGTGGATCGAGGACGATGACTCGAGCCGGGGTCTCATCCTGCGGGTTGTCGAACAGCAGCAAACTAATATGGGTAGCGTGACGACTGAAGATGGCGAAATTAACTCCGGCACGTCCCCGATGTACGCCCAGCGGCAGGGGAATACCTGTTGCCAGCTTTAGCGTCATGAGATAGTCACCACCCGACCGTAGCGACGGATACGAGGATAAAAAAACAACGCCAGTATGAACAGGATAACCTTCCTCCCTCTATTTATTTTTCAATAAATAGAGGGAGGAAGGTAGAAATTCAGCCCGCACGGACCGCCGTCTGCAACACATCATCATCCAACACCTTGTTATCGACCTTGCAATATGCAACCTGCTCATCCGCAAACACCTCGACTTCAGCCACGCCATCAACTGCCAAAAGGCGCTTCCGTAGCAGATTCGCGGCCCCCTCATCGGCAACATCGACATGTAACATGCGCGTCGCCACATGACGGGGCGGAGCCATGGTCAGTGCCGCCAGGAACCACAATACGAGCAGCCCCGCAATAACAAAAAAGGCCTGAGCTTCGTTGTGCTGGGCCGGGACATACAGAAAACCACCAAGTACACCGCCGACGAATGCACCAAAGAATTCGCAAGTGTTATATACTCCCATCGCTGTCCCCTTGGCCGATGCAGGTGCAATCTTGGAAATAATTGACGGTAACGTAGCTTCCAGCGCATTAAACCCAACGAAGAACACGAACAACGATGCCGCAATGGCCCCCAACGACGCCCCCCACAGTGCCATCCCTATCTGGGCGATAGCAAGCAAAGCGATGGATGACACGAACACCTGTTTCATCTTTCGTTTGGCCTCCGCGACAATCACCATCGGTATCATCAGCACGAAAGATCCAGCCATGACCGGCAAGTACAGCTTCCATTGCGCCGCACCCGCCAGCAAAGGATTCGAAGGATCCATCAATACCATCGGCAACACCACAAACATCGCCGTCAATGCGGCATGCAACACGAACACACCAAAATCCAGCCGCAGTAACTCACCGTTAGCCAAGACCTTCCCCAGCATACCGGCTGTCATCTCCGCATCGCGGTGATGTACCTGACGTTTCGGCTCGGGAACCACGAGATACAAGAATAAAATACTGGCAAGCGACAGCGCCGCCGTCAGCCAGAAAATACCGGATACACCCATAAGGTCTCCGAGGATAGGCCCGGCCACCATGGAAACCATAAAGGATACGCCAATCGTCATGCCAATCATGGCCATGGCCTTGGTACGGTGTTCCTCACGCGTAAGGTCAGCCACCAACGCGATAATGGCAGCGGCAACCGCGCCTGAACCCTGAATGACCCTGCCCAGCAATACACCAGTAATGGAATCAGAAGAGGCGGCAATGACACTGCCTATGGCAAACAGCAGCATGCCCGCAGCGATCACCGGTTTTCGCCCGATTCTGTCGGACAGCATACCGAATGGAATCTGCAACAAGGCCTGGGTCAAGCCGTATGCACCCAGCGCAATACCCACCAACATCGGATGCTCTTTAGCTCCTGCTAAATTGTGCGCATAGGGTGAGAATACTGGTAAAATGAGGAATAAACCGAGCATGCGCAGGCCGAATATACCAGCCAGCGACATGGCAGACTTACGTTCTTCCGGCGTCATGGATTCAGCCTTGACCTGTTTCCGGCTCATATAAAAACCTCCTTGTCGTTGAGTGGCGGGCATGCTGATAATGAAGAGGCGCAGATGCAAGCGCACCGTTTACCCCTTTTATGGTAAATTTACCGATTTTCAGACCACTCGATCCTCAGCATTCAGTAAATATCCCCCGGCAGAGCCGGGGGTCTTTAACCAAAAAGAGGATGCCGGAGGCATCCTCTTTTTGTGAGACAAAGGGGGCGAAGTCCTGAAAGAATTCCGCTTAAACGACTTGCGAACGAAGCCGCTACGCGGCGGGATAAAGCAGTCACTTCCAAGTAACCTCCTGTGTTGCCCCGAACCGGGCAATACAACACAACAGGAGATTACCCATGGA
>VAOZ01128613.1_pt1 | contig 29630 bp, 23 predicted proteins | sample 3394041 | NCBI WGS metagenome assembly VAOZ01 (sample SAMN08290431, study PRJNA428436) | hydrothermal vent metagenome | isolation source: Deep-sea hydrothermal vent chimney | place: Indian Ocean: Southwest Indian Ridge
AAAAACAGCCCCTATCGGGACTGTCCTTATTACGAGCGGGTAACGGGAATCGAACCCGTCTCTCGACCTTGGCAAGGTCGCATAATAGCCACTATACGATACCCGCAAAGTGCCGCGGGCGGGAATCGAACCCGCACTGTATTACTACAACTGGATTTTAAGTCCAGCGCGTCTACCAATTTCGCCACCGCGGCTAAACTCTATTAAAACACAGCTAAAATACTAGTGGAGATGATGGGAATTGAACCCATGTCCAACCGGTTTATCTAAATACATTTACAAGAATAGTCTGATTTAAGGGTCTAACTTTAATTATCAATAACCAGACAAAAAACAATTAAAGCGATCTTTCTGTTGTTTCCGTGTCTTATGGAAAGAGCATAAGACATTTATCCTCATACTAATGACACCGAAAAAACGATTATGAGAACTCATCGCCTCCGATGGCTACAGCCTTATGTATTAGGCCATAACAGGAACATAGCTCGGAGTTAACCAAGTAAATGCTCGTGCCGTTTTGGCATTTATATTTTTTTAACCAGTTTTACGTGATAGTTAAGCACGTCTTGAATATTTAGCTAAAGTCCGACTGTCGACGCCTGACATCCCCTAGCCTCTTTTTATTAAAGATCTTAAATTACGTTCTACTTCTCTTTTTTTAATACTTTCTCGTTTATCATACTTCTTTTTGCCACGAGCTAAAGCAAATTCTAGCTTCAAAAAACTATGCTTAGTATATATTTTGAGTGGTATTAATGTCAAGCCCGCAACTTTCATTTTTCCTAATAACTGATTAATTTCTGACCGCCTTAGAAGTAGTTTCCGTTCCCTGGTTTGATTATAATCTGGCAAAGCGCCAGCATTCTTGTAGGGGGCAATATGACAACCCACTAAATATAATTCCGTTTTATTATTACTAACCCGAAGCGAAATAAAACTACCCTTTAAACTAGCCTTACCTTCACGAACTGCCTTAACTTCGTGCCCATACAAAACTAAACCCGCCTCATATTTTTCTAAGAGTTCATAATCAAAATTAGCTTTTTTGTTTTGGGCTAATTGGGGCATAATTCCATTTTTTTAATTTAGCGATTACCTGTTCATTAGTTAAAATATTTTTTAAATAATTACGATAACCTGGCTCTTGAAACATTTTTAAAATCTCTGGCTTGTCAATATACTGTTTTTTTAGTCCTTCAATTTTATGATCAATTTCACTATCACTAGGATTAATCTTTTCAACTATGGCTAATGCTCTAATAACTAAGGCCGATTTAACTCGTTTAATAGCATTGGGGGCCAACTCCAACATCAAACTAGCGCGATCTTTTTTAAGGTGTTGCAGATAATCTTCAAATTTACCACCTTGACTGGTAACACTTTGCTCTAGTTCCGCCAACATATTTTTCAATTCTCCACTAATTAATACCTCAGGTAAATCTCCAAATTTAGTATCTTCAAGTATTTTGGTGAGTAAATTTGCTTCATTTTTAGACTCAAGCTGATGTTTTTTTTCATGTAACAAACTTTCCTTTAAACTATGCTTCAATTCTGTTAAATTCTTGAGTTGAAAAGAAGCAGCAAATTCATCATCCAATGTTGGTAGAGTCCGACTATAGACCTCTTTAATCTTTACTTCAAATTCTACTAACTTACCAGCTAGATTTTTCTGATGATGATCATCTGGATAAGGCAATGTAAATTTTCTAAGTTCTCCTTTTTTAGCACCAAATATTTTCTCATCAAAACCCGCAACAAAATAGTTCTTACCAGTTAAAATAGCTAAATCTTTATGTTGGCCATCTTCTAGGGGCACCTTATCCATTAACATTTTTACATCAACTATTACTTTATCTCCTGTGCTTACTGCTCTATCTACAATAGCCTCTTTAGCTCGAGTTTCTTGTAATCCAGTTAAAGCTTTCATCACTTCAGAATCATTTACTTCTGCTTCTTCTGTTTTTAAATCCAAATCTTTGTATTTTCCCAAACTTACAGTGGGAAGGAGAGAAAGAATAATTTTATATTCTAAAGGATTGTTCGGCGCTAATTTACTGACATTAACTTGCGGTTGACCAATGGCTTGGTATTCTTTAGTATTTTTAGCAATTACTTCATCAATAGTCTTACGAATAGCAATGTTGGCGGCCTCTTCTAAAATAGTCATATCACCAACCTTTTGCTTTAAGATATTCAAAGGAGCCTTTCCAGGACGAAATCCCTCAATTTTTACATCCTTAGAAGCCTTTTCAGCTCCTTTAACAATATAGGGGGCAAACTCTTCTGGACTCAATTCCACGGTTAATTCTAATTGTGACTTTTCTAAATCCTTTTTTTTTACTTGCATAATATGATATTTATCGCTTGGATAATAAATTAATAAACTAATTAATTCTTAGTAAAACTTTCTATAATAATAATCCAACAATAAGTAGAGCAACAATATTTAAGACTTTAATCATTGGATTAATGGCTGGGCCAGCGGTGTCTTTATAGGGATCACCTACGGTGTCTCCTGTAATCGCTGCTTTATGAGCTTCTGATCCTTTTCCACCGTGATTACCAGCTTCAATATATTTTTTAGCATTATCCCAAGCTCCGCCACCAGAAGTCATAGAAATAGCTACAAATATACCAGTAACAATAGATCCAACCAATAGACCAGCTAGAACTTTTAATCCCAATCCTGGTCCCAATAAATTAAAACCTAGACCAACAACAATTGGTACCACTACTGGAATTAAAGCAGGAATGATCATTTCTTTAATAGCAGCCTTAGTTACAATATCAACCGTGCGTCCATAATCTGGCTTTTCAGTATTATTCATAATGCCGGGCTTTTCTTTAAATTGAGCTCGTACATCTTTCACTACTGAACCAGCCGTTTTACCCACAGCTTTCATAGCCATAGCTCCAAATAGATAAGGGAGCAAACCACCGATAAATAAACCTACTAAAACATAAGGATCATTAATTAAAAAATGAGCATTTCCACCACCAGCTTTAATCTTAGAGGCAAAATCAGCAAATAATACTAAAGCTGCTAAAGCTGCAGAACCAATAGCATATCCTTTAGTTACTGCTTTAGTGGTATTTCCTACTGCGTCTAAAGAATCGGTGATATCCCTTACATCTTCACCTAAATTAGCCATTTCTGCAATTCCACCAGCATTATCAGTTATTGGTCCATAAGCATCAATAGTAATAATAATTCCCGCCATAGATAACATAGACATAGCCGCTATGGCAATCCCGTATAGCCCTGCTAAGAAATAAGATCCTAGGATTGCCAAACAAATTACAATCACGGGCCAAGCAGTAGCCTGCATAGAAACTGCTAAACCCGCAATAACGTTAGTTCCATGTCCAGTTTTAGAAGCCTCAGAAATACTTTTAACCGGGCTATAAGCAGTAGAAGTGTAATATTCCGTAATAATAACTAACAAGCCAGTAACCGCTAAACCAATTAAGCTGGCTAAATATATTTTAAGACTTAAACCACCAACAATAAAATATTTAGTAATAGGGTAAAAAGCTATACCAGCTAATACTCCAGTAGCAATTAAACCCTTATACAAGGCTTTCATAATATTATTATCTTTTCCAATACGAATAAAAAATATTCCTATTACAGAAGCAATAATTGAAACTGCTCCTAGGACTAGAGGATATATAATAATACTAGGATTATTTGTAAAAGTTAGAGCCCCTAGTAACATAGCGGCAACCGAAGTCACAGCATAAGTTTCAAATAAGTCCGCTGCCATCCCAGCACAATCGCCAACGTTATCACCAACATTATCAGCGATTACTGCTGGGTTACGAGGATCATCTTCAGGAATATCAGCCTCAACTTTACCAACTAAATCAGCACCAACATCGGCAGCTTTAGTATAAATACCCCCTCCTAAACGAGCAAAGATAGAAATAAGTGAACCCCCAAAAGCAAAACCAATGATGGCATGCAGATCATGGGTTAGCAGATAAAAACCCGCTGTTCCTAACAAGGCTAAACCAACCACTAACATACCAGTGACGCTACCCCCTTTAACTGCAACATTTAAGGCTTTGGCAAAACCATGTCGAGCAGCTTCAGTAGTTCGTACATTAGCCCTAACACTAACATACATACCAATATATCCAGTGAGAGCGGAAAGAATAGCTCCAATTAAAAAAGCAAAAGCCGTTAACCAGCCCAAGGTAGGAACTAAACCAATAATTAAAAATAAGATTATAGCTACTAAAGCTATGGATTTATATTGGCGATTCAAAAAAGCTTTAGCTCCAGATTGAATAGCTCGAGCAATTTCTTTCATCTTATCATTGCCTTCCGGCAAACGTAAAATGGTAGCGATGACAATGGCTCCATATACGAGAGCAACTAAAACACTACCGAAAATGAACAAATTTATAAGCATAGATTTAGATTATAAATTAGAAAATTATAATTTATAGAGTTCTAATTTAATAAAATTAACATTATTATTAATTAAAATTTAAATTAATTGCTTGTTAACTTACTGTTTTAGCTTTTTTTACTTTAGACTTTTCTCCAACAATTTCTTCTACATCTGCTTTAGATTCTTCTACCTCAGTTATCTCTGCACTATGTTCCGCTTCTTTAATAACTTTATTTTCTTCAGTTAATTCTAAAGTCTCTTCATTTATTGCTAAAACTTGTTTATCTCCAGATGGCGAAGCTTCAACAATATCAATTTTCCAATCAGTTAGACGAGCAGCTAAACGAACATTTTGTCCAGCTTTACCAATAGCGAGAGATAATTTATCTGAAGCTACTTTGACTATCGCTTTATGTTCAGCCTCATCTAAATCAATAGAGACAACTTTAGCTGGTGCCAAAGCATTGGCAATAAAAACGGTGGAATTTTCATTATATTCAATAATATCAATTTTTTCTCCTCCTAGCTCAGTAATAATGGTTTGTACTCGTGAACCGCGCTGTCCTACACAAGAGCCAACTGGATCAACATTATCAGCGTCAGTCCAAATAGCTACTTTAGCTCGTGAGCCAGCCTCTCTAGCTACTGCTTTAATCTCTACTAAACCACTGGCAATCTCGGGAATTTCTAAATAAAAAACTTTTTTTAGAATCTCTTCACTGCGTCGTGATAGAATAATCTCTGGGCCTTTGCGTCCTTCTCTTACTTCTTTAACAAAAACTTTAATACGATCATTAGGATTATAATTTTCAGTATAAATCTGTTCTTCAGCGGGTAACAGTCCAATAGCTTTACCTAAATCTATAAAAACAAAACGACCCTCTCGACGTTGAACCACTCCCGAAACCACTTCATGTTCTTTACTTTTAAATTCACCAAAAATCATATCTCGTTCCATCTCCCTTAATTTCTGAATAATAACCTGCTTGGCAGTTTGTGCTGCCATGCGTCCATAACCTTCTGGAACGGGTAAATCGGTCATTATTTGATCGCCAACCTTAGCACCAAATTTTAAAATTTGTGCTTCTTTAATTTGAATATCCGTTTTCATATTAAATTTTTTTTTCATTTCTTCTCCGGTATCATCGCTCTGGTTTTCTTTAACTTCTGAACGTGAATCTTTAAAATCAGGATTATATAAATTTTGTAACATTATAGCTTCTTCTTGCTCAGGCAAATCTTCCACTACGGTTTTAAGATCAAAAATTTTTGATTTACCAGTTTCTGGATCAAATTTGACTTGAATATTTTGATTACGTTCTCCATAATCTTTACGATAAGCGGCGGCCAAAGCTAACTCAACAGCAGAAATCACTGATTTATAATCTAAACTCTTCTCTTCGCATAGTTGCTTAATCGCAGCACTAATTTCTGACATATTTTTAAACTAATTAACTTATTAAAATAAAAAGCTAATTGTGATTAACAACTAGCTTTATATTTATCATAATAACACAATTCTTATTTTTGTCAAAATTAGCTAATTATTAATTTTACTAACAAGGTTTATCTAAAGCTAGGATACCAAGTATAATCTAAGGCATTATTAATTGTCCGATGTAAAACATAAATAGAATATCGGGTAATAACCCAGGCCATCAAAATAATAAGCAAACCAATAACTGCATTACGCATTAAACTCAAAGCTTCTTTAGCTTTTTCTTCATTACCAGCGGCCATCATATATTGAAAACCAGCAAAGATAACTAAAACTATAAATATAATTCCTAAAAAGCTTAAAACTACATTAATTATTTTGGCAATGGTTATTCTAATATCAACATGAGAATTACCATAGACATTACCAATTTCTGAAATTCCTGTTTGACTATTTAACAAACTACTGTCTGCTCTAACCGGTAGATAGGCCACTAAAGCAAATAAAATGAAAAAAATTAAAAACGTAAAATTTAAAATTTGCTTTTTAGAGATTCTCATATATATGATATAATTATATTAGACTTTAATATTATATAAAAATACTCCTAAAAATACAAGAAAATGAGTTTAACAAAAAAAGTTGCTCACAATACTTTAATCCAAATCGTCGGTAAAATTATTTCTACGATTTTGGGTCTTTTTTCTATTGCCTTAATACTACGTTATCTAGGACGATCCGGATTTGGAGAATACACTACGGTAATAACTTTTTTAGGGTTTTTCGCAGTAGCTACTGATTTCGGATTAACCCTAGTAACCGTTCAGATGATTAGCGCTTATAAAACCATAGAAAATAAAATTCTTAATAATCTATTTGGTTTTCGTCTAATTTCAGCCAGTCTGTTTTTAATTCTAGCTCCTATCATAATTTCGTTCTTTCCTTATAGCCCAGCGGTGAAACTAGGAGTAATGATCACTTTTATAGCTTTTTTATTCCCAGCTTTAAATCAGATACTTATTGGCCTGTTCCAAAAGAAATTGGATATGAGTCGAGATGCTATAGCGGAAATGATTGGTCGTCTAGCCTTACTATTAGGAATTATTTTAACTAAAAAATTAAATTTAGGACTAAATGGCATTTTGTTAAGCACCGTCGCCTCCGCTATTATTAATTTTATATTCCATTATTTTTTCTCCTTAAAATTCACTACTATCAAATTAGAGTTTGATTGGTCAATCTGGAAAAAGATCATAGCTAAATCTTGGCCATTAGCTATAACCATCGTATTAAATCTGATCTACTTACGAGCGGACATTCTACTGTTATCTTTATTCCGCAGTGAATCTATAGTGGGTTTATATGGAGCTACCTATAAAATAATAGACGTTCTGACTACTATTCCTTTTATGTTCGCGGGTCTAATATTACCAATTTTAACTATTGCTTGGCTGGAAAAAAATAAAAAATACTTTAATAAAGTCTTACAAAAATCCTTTGATTTTATGACCATTTTAGCTATTCCTTTGCTTATTGGAGCCCAATTTCTTAGTGAGCCAATTATGTCTGCTATTGGAGGAAAAACTTTTGCCGCTTCGGGAATAATCTTACAAATTCTAATTTTTGCCGTAGCTGCGGTCTTTATGGGTACTATTTTTTCCCACGCCGTAGTAGCTCTAGATAAACAAAAAAAAATGATTGGTTTTTATGTCTTCACTAGTATAAGCTCCTTAATCGCCTATTTAATCTTTATCCCTCGTTTTTCTTACTTCGGTGCTGCTGGAGTAACTATATATAGTGAAACCTTAATTGCTATTTTTTCGGCTTATTGCGTTTGGAAATATAGTCACTTCTTGCCCAATTTAAAAACTATGTTTAAATCATTGCTTAGCGGAATAATAATGGGAATTTTTCTTTACTTTTTCGCTGGAAACTATCAAAATACTTTAGGCGGTTTACTTCTGGTTCTTGGCATCGCTAGTCTAATCTATTTTGTTGCTCTGTTCTTAACCGGTGGAATTAAATCGGAAGATATTTCAGCTATTATAAAACGTCAGAATAAAAATATTGGGTCAACTTACAGCAGTCCTAATTTATAAAATATGAATACTATTTTTACTATTACCCCCCAAATAATTACAGAAACTAATGACTACCTGGTAATTAATAAACCAGCTGGGCTAGCAGTCCATGGGGGCGGTAATTTAAAAGAACCAACTTTAGCAGATTGGTTAATTATAAAATATCCAAAAATAAAACTAGTGGGCGATGATCCCAGTCGTCCTGGACTGGTTCACCGCCTAGATAAAGATGTTAGTGGATTAATGGTTATTGCTAAAAATAATAAAAGCTTTCTTAGTTTAAAAAATCAATTCAAAAATAGAAAAATTAAAAAAGCTTATATTGCTCTAGTACACGGTCGTTTAGATAAAGATGAAGGAATAATTAATTTTCCTATTACTCGTTCTCACGCCGGATATCGTATGGCCGCTCTACCCGCTCATACTAGCGATTTGCTCCAACGTCGTCACCCTAGAGAGCGAGATCAAGGGAATATCACTGGTTGGTTTAAATCGCGTGATGCTATGACCGAATTTATTGTTTTAAAGAGATTTATAAATTATACTTTAATAAAAGTAGTAATTAAAACTGGTCGTACCCATCAAATTCGAGTTCATTTTTTTGCTTATGGGCATCCTCTGGCTGGCGATAATCTATATTATACTAAAAAAACTAAAGTTAAAAATAATAAACTTAATTTAGGCCGAATATTTTTAATCGCTAATCGTTTAAGCTTTCAAGATCTATCAGGAAAAACTCAAAATTTTACCTTAGAGTTATCGCCAGAATTAAATAAAGCTATTCCTCAACACTAATTCCTAAACAAACTTTTGACGTCTGAAATAATTTTCGCTATAATAAACCTATAAAAAATAATACATCTAATAAAAATATAATTTCAAAACTATGAAAAAAATAATAGAAAATATTTTCGGAAAAGAAAAATTTTTACGTATTACTTTACCAATTATTTTAATAATTGCTCTAGCCATTATCGGATTTTTCTCCTTCCAAAAGCCAAAAACTATCACTTTAAACCCCAATCAAGCTAAGACTAGGGCTGAGACTTTTATTAATAAATATTTAATGAAAAGTGGTAATAAAGCAACGGTGAAAGAAATATCTACGGAATATGGTTTATACAAATTAAAAATAAATATAGTTAGCAATGTAGTTACTTCCTATTTAACTAAAGATGGAAAATTGTTTTTCCCTCAAGCCTTAAACATTGATAAAATTAATGCCAAAGCCAATCAGGCTAATAAGACCACTCCAGCGACCACGGCGTCCACCAAGGTAAGTGCCCAAAACAATAAACCTAATGTCGATCTGTTTGTAATGAGTTATTGCCCTTATGGTACCCAAATAGAAAAAGGTATTCTACCCGTTCTATCAGTCTTAGGTAATAAAATTAATTTTAAACTAAAATTTGTAGATTATTCTCTACATGGGCCTAAGGAATTAGCCGAAAATACAACTCAATATTGTATTCAAAAAAATGAACCACAAAAATTTGATACTTATCTAAATTGTTTTGTAAAGTCTGGCGATTCTGCTTCTTGTGTTAATACTGATAACATTAACAAATCTCAATTAACTAACTGTGTTGCGAAGACCAATCAAAGCTATAAAATTACTGCTAACGCTAAAAATCATGTAAATTATCGTGGTAATTATCCTAGTTTTCCCATTGATCAGGCCGCTAATAAAAAATATAATGTTCTAGGCTCACCGACTCTAGTTATAAATGGACAAACAGTAAATAGCGGTCGCGACTCTGCTTCTCTGCTAAAAACCATTTGTAGTGCTTTTATTTCTCAACCAAAAGAGTGTGAAACAGTCCTTTCTAGTATTTCTCCAGCCCCAGGAATTGGTACTACTTCAGACCAATCAGCACCTAGTTCGGCAGTCTCACCAAGTTCAGCTACCTCAGGTGCCAGTTGTGGCGGATAAATATTTAGATATAAGAAAATAATTTAACTTAATAAAAACCTCTATTAGAAGAGGTTTTTATGTACTATTTAAATGAAGAGATAAAAAAATGATTAACTACGCCACTTCTCGGCTGCCAAAACTCTTTTAATTGCTAAAATATAGGCCGCTTGTCGTAAAGTAATTTTTTTATCTTTTTCTAAATATTTGCTATAAACCCTGCTCCAAGAATTTTTCATTTTTTGGTTCAACAGCTTAGCTAGATACTCTTCGTCTAGAATCTGTCCAGTCTTATTTTGTGCCCATTCAAAATAACTAACAATAACTCCTCCAGAATTAGCTAAAATATCAGGCACAATAATTTTATTATGCTCCGCTAATATTTTATCCGCCTCATCAGTAATGGGCCCATTGGCTAATTCCACTAAATAATCTGCCTTAATACGATTAGCATTATCTATAGTAATTTGATTTTCCAACGCGGCTAAAGCTAAAATATCAACATCTAATTCTAATAATTCCAAATTACTTATCTGGTTTCCTCCAGACCAAAGGCCTACTGTTTGACCAGACTTTTTAGCAATAATCAACTTAGAAATATCTAATCCAGTAGTTTGATAAATTCCCCCCTGACTATCGGAAACCGCTACTACTTTATAACCATTATTATATAATTTTTCTGCCATAAACATACCCGCATTACCAAATCCTTGAATAGCTACCTTAATTTCTGATTTTTTAATTAATTCCCTACTCAATTCCTGAGTAACGATATAAGCTCCTTCTGCGGTAGCATCACTACGCAGAGCAATGCCCCCCAATTCTAAGGGTTTACCAGTGATCATCCCAGGCTCATGATGACCAACTTTATGTTCAAATTCATCCAGCATCCAAGACATAATTTGTTTATTGGTATAAACATCAGGAGCAGGGACATCTTTATCTTGCCCTAAAAAATTATAAAAGTTATCTACATATTTACGACTCACCTCTTCTAATTCTGCTGAACTGGCCTGTTTGGGAGAAAATTTTACTCCACCTTTTGCTCCTCCATAGGGAATCTCAGCCAAAGAATTTTTTAAAGTCATCCAAAAAGCTAAAGATTTTACTTCATCTTCGCTCACTTCGGGATGAAATCTAATTCCTCCCTTTCCGGGACCTAAGGCTCGGTTATAGACAATACGCCAAGCTGGATATTTTTTCCCTTTAATCTCTAGTTCAGTATAATTAGTCTGAACTGGACTTAATAAGACGGTCAAATCTTTATCGCTAATATTTTCTAAGATTTGAATATCCCGCAATCTTGCTAAATTATCATTAAAAATACTCATATAATTTAAGAATATTACTTTAATTACTCTAATAAGAGTTTATTTTATTTTAAAACGGCTTCAATTTCACTATGTAAAGTTTCTTTATTTCTTAAACCGATAAACTCGGCAATTATTTTTCCATCCTTAAACAATTTCATATTAGGAATGCTTTGTATTTGATATTGAATCGCTAATTCTTGATTAGCACCGTCTTCGGTATTGACTTTGGCTATTTTAATCTTGCCAGCCATATCTACTGAAAGCTCATCTAGGGTAGGGGCCATCATACGACAAGGCATACACCAAGGAGCCCAAAAATCTACCAATACTGGTAAACCACTGCTCAAAACCTGCTCAGAGAAATCGGCTTTATTAACGGTTAAAACATTAGACATAAATTTATTATTTATTAAATTATAATTATTTTTTGGTTATTTCTTTAAATATTTGTTCAATTTTAAATCTAGCAGTTTTTTTCGGTCCAGCCAAACAATGATCAAACTCCTCTTTTATAATTTTATCCATAAGCGAAGAGATAGCTGATTTGCTAGCTTTAAGTTGAGTTAAAATTGATAAACAATCCCACTTATCAGCGGCCAACATCTTTTTACTTCCCTGGAGTTGACCAATAATATTATTAATACGTTGTTCTACGGTTTTCATAAAAATATTATAACACGCCCCATGGGGGTGTCAAGAAGGATACAAATAAAACTTTTTTAATTCAATATTAACCAATAATTAAATGAGTCTTTCTTAACCCAGTGAACGTGTAGTCCGGTTTTTTTAGCTAAATCCCTTAATTCCATCATGGTAAAGGCATGATAATAGCGATCACTTACTGCTTCACCTAAAGAATTTTTCCAAGGAAAAACTAAATCACCTAAATCTAATTTACTACGACCACTAATTTTCAACAAACTATTTTTAAAAATTAGACGACGAAATTTTCCTTTCTTAGCCGCTCGGCTCCAAAGATTCCAAACACTAAGTATAATCTGACCCGAAGGAGACAATTTTTTTCTTAATTCTTCTAAAGCTTTTATACGTAACTTTTGGCTAGGAATATGTGGCAAGACTGCTAGACAAAAAATATAATCAAAATTATATTCAGGCATTTCTTCTAAATTTAATAATTCTCCTACTGAGAATTTATAACCAGGATAATTATTACGAGCTATTTCTATTAATTCTTTATTATTATCCAAACCAAAATAATTAATATTTCTATCTTTCAAAACTTCTATTAGCCGTCCATTCCCACAGCCTACATCTAGAATTTTAACTCCAGCTTTAATCCCAGCAACTATATTATCAATCTCTGGCCAAATCATTTTTTTTCTGGTGATATTGAATTCAGAGGCAATATCTTGATAATTACGTTTAACTAAGTATAATAATTTTTTAGCGGTTTCCTCTTTCATATTTTACTAAACTAAATATTTTTTTAAACGATAATCTTCTCCCCCTTTATTTTTAATTCTTTGTAATCTTAAACAGTTATCACATTTTCCACAAGTTTTGGCCCCAGTTTCACCAAAATATTTTAAAATATAATCTTGGCGACAACCTACTTGGTGAACATAATTTTCCATTTCATCTAACTTTTCATAGGCTCTAGCTATTTTAGCCTTTAAGGCAACAAAATCTAAATTTAGGTCTTCGGGTTCCACTATTTTTAAAACTTTAATTTCCGTTCCCCGAAAGGGCGGTTTATATTCTAATAAATCATTCTCCGCCAATTTTTTGATTGTTCGCAAAAAAGAAGCCTTCTTAACTTGTAATACTAAAGCTACCTCTTCTAAATTAAAAGCCCAACCTGACTCTAATTTAGTCTTATACTTTTCTTCCAGTTTATTAACAATTTCCAATTGTTTTTTAGCACGAAGCCCTAAGGCAACGATAATTTCCGGCCAAGGTCGCTTTAGTTTTAAATAAGAACTAGATTTTCTTTCATTAGGACGAGTAATATAAGATCCCTTTTCTAAAATCTTTAAAGCCATACCAATAGCCATTTCTGGCACCGAATCAGATAATTCTTTAGCAATCTCAGCATAGGTAACTAAAATTGAAGTTTGGGGATCAACTTCAGATTTAATACGACGCAACAAAAAATCATATATCTCTTTAATTATTTCTGGACTAGGGTTGTCTCCTTTAATAAAAAATTCTCGCAAATAACGATCTTGCTGATGATATAATAATAAACAAAAACTAGGTTTTCCATCTCGTCCCGCTCGTCCAGCTTCTTGATAATAGGCTTCTATAGTACCAGGCAAATCATGATGAATAACAAAACGAATATCGGGCTTATTAATTCCTAAACCAAAAGCATTGGTTGCCACCACTACTTGAGCTTTACCCTGCATAAATTGTTCCTGAACCCAATCGCGACTATTAGTATCCATTCCAGCATGATATACCACCGCCTTAACATCATTATCTATTAAGGCTTCGGCAATTTCATCGGCTTTAGCACGAGTGCCGACATAAATAATTCCCGATCCTAGATTAGAATTAGTGATGAATAAATTAACAATATTTTCAATTTTTTGACCACCACCTGCTGGAGTAACCGCAAATTGTAAATTTGGTCTAGCAAATCCAGTAACCACTAATTCCATATTTTTTAGACCTAATTGTTTCATAATATCAGTTCTTACCTCAGGGGTAGCGGTAGCGGTTAGAGCTACTACAGTGGGAGAACCAACAAATTCAATCGCTTGTTTTAAACGAAGATAGCTAGGACGAAAATCATGCCCCCACTGACTAATACAATGAGCTTCATCAATTGCAAATAGAGAAACCTTAATTTGTTTTAAATCTCTCAAAAACTGAGAATTATAAAAACGTTCTGGGGCAATATAAACAATTTTATAATAACCACTTTTAATTTTAAGTAAACGTTCATTCAGTTCGGTTGAAGATACTGAAGAATTAATAAAAGTAGCCGGGATACCAACTTGTTCTAGAGAATCAACCTGATCTTTCATTAAAGCAATTAGGGGAGAAACCACAATAGTAATTCCCTCCAAAATTAAAGCAGACAACTGAAAAATTAAAGATTTTCCACCCCCAGTAGGCATGACTACCACCGTATTTTTATGGGCCATAATATTATCAATAGCTATTTCCTGCCCAGGCAAAAAAGATTCATAGTTAAAATGAATTTTAAGTAATTCTTCTAATTGTTGTTTTTTACTTTTACTCACTAAATTAATAAAAATTAATTTTTAAACAATAAAAATTGTAAATAAAAAACCCTTTTCGTCATAAAAAAACTATAACAATCTAATTACTTTAAGACTTCTCCCGTCTGCGATTAAAAATTTCCCAAGTATTTTTAAACAGAAAAGCAATAGTCATTGGTCCAATTCCTCCTGGGACTGGAGTGATAAAGCTGGCTTTAGTTTTAACATCTTCATAATCAACATCACCCTGAACCTTTCCCTGAACCTTAGTAATCCCAACATCAATAATCACTGCAGCTTTTTTAATCATTATTCCTTTAATATGATGAGGTCTTCCTTGGGAACTAATTAATAAATCCGCCGTTTCTAAATTTTTTTGTAAACTGACTGTCATACCTAAATCTTCTAACATAATTTTAACACTCAATCCAAACACTGAGGAATTATATAGGACACAAGCACTTTTATTGGTAGTTACAAAATTGATTTCTTTAAGACAGGCTAATATTGAGGACAAGACTGGAGATACTAGATAATCAGGATGATTAGGACAAAAACCATCTACATCTTTTAAAGGGTTTATTGCTGCAATTATTTTATTAGGATTAATTCTTTTCGGTAAAGGTAGTTGAACTAAAATGCCATCAATTAAAGAATCCTCATTTAAAAAACCAATAACTTCTAATAATTTTAATTCTGTTATATCCTGATCTAATTTATATATATGAGTATCAACTCCCACTATCTTCCCAGTTCGTTCTTTTAAGGAAACATAAAGTTTAGAGTCCTCTCTATCACCCACTAAAATTACGGCTAAATTAGGTCTCGGACCTTTAAGTTTATAAATTTTTTGAGCAATATCTTTATTAATTCGCTCAGCAATTATCCGACCGTCTATTTTTTGTACCATACTTAATTATTTAATAGGAATTATAAATTCTTCTGCTAATTCTTTTATCCTCTGTTTTAAACTAACTAATTTAATTCTATTTTCCTTTTCTTTAAAGGCCTGATTAATATAGTCCACAATTAACTTCATTTCTGGCTCTTTCATTCCTCTGGTGGTGACCGCAGGAGTGCCTATTCTGATGCCCGAAGGATTCATCGGGGAGTTAGGGTCGTCAGGAATAGTTGAACGCGAAACCGAAATACCAATTTGTTCTAAAATTTTTTCTGCTTCTTTGCCAACCAACCCTTTATTTCTTAAATCTAAAACCATTAAATGATTATCAGTCCCCCCAGAAATTATTTTATAATCCAGTTTTACAAATTCCTGAGCCATGGTTCGCGCATTTTTAATTATTTGCCGAGCATAATTTGTAAATTCTGGTCTTAAAGCTTCACCAAAAGCTACGGCCTTGGCTGCGGTGATATGGTCATGTGGACCACCTTGCATACCAGGGAAAACCGCACTATCAACCTGTTTAGCAAATTTTTCTTTACACATAATAATTGCTCCTCGCGGCCCACGCAGAGTTTTATGAGTAGTAGTGGAGACAACATCAAAAATAGGAACAGGGTTAGTTAATTGCTGAGCAGCAATTAAACCGGCAATATGGGCAATATCGGCAAAAGTATAAGCTCCAATTTCGTCAGCAATATCCTGAAATTTTTGCCATTCAATTTCTCTAGAATAGGCACTAAAACCAGCTACAATCATTTTGGGCCTTTCTTTTAAGGCGATCTCTCGCACCTGGTTCATGTCAATAATACCAGTTTTAACATCTAAACCATATTGTATAAAATTATATAAACGACCAGAAAAATTTACTCTATGCCCATGAGATAAATGTCCACCATGATCCAATTTCAGACCTAAAACTTTATCACCAGGATTAAGAAAAGCCATATATACCGCAGCATTAGCTGGTGAACCAGATAAGGGCTGAACATTAACATGCTCAGCTTTAAATAATTTCTTCGCCCGAAGAATAGCTAGATTTTCAATATCATCAATATTGCGGTTTCCTCCATAATAACGACGCCCAGGATAACCCTCACTATATTTATTAGTCAATACATTGGCTAAAGTCTCTAAAACTGCAGGGCTAACATAGTTTTCTGAGGCAATCAGCTCTAATTCCTCATTCTGACGAGACTCTTCTTTCTTAATTATATCCCAAACTTCGGGATCTTGTGATATTAAATGATTATATTTCATATAGTTATTAATTTTATCCTTATCCTAGCCAATAGCTTAATTTTAAGTTAGCCTAACTTTTTTGTCAAAATAAAAATTATTTCATCTCCCTAAAAAAGGGAGCATACATATCATCTCTAATATTAATTGTGAGTTAATTATATTAGCTAGATTATCATTAATATTAATTAACGGAGAATGAAAAGGATAATTAAAAATATCTACTTGCTAATAATGGCTTCTTAAACCTAGATAATTACTAAGAAAAGAAAAAATTAAATAAATAAAAAACCCTCCTAGGGTTTTTTAATTAAATAAATCCACCCTGGAATTAGAAAAAGAAGCCTTTGAAATTAAAACTTGACCAAGTTGTCGTAGTTTTATTAAGTAACATATTATATCTATTATAATCTAATTATCAAATAATCACAATAAAATCAAACTTTTTTAATCATATAAGTATTATGTAATTTATATCCCTGTTTTCTATAATATTCCCTAACTCCTACTCCAGAAATAACCGCAATTTTATTAAGTTTATTGTGCTTAATTATTTTTTCAGCCATCTGCAATAATTTTTTACCTAAACCGCTATGCTGTACTTTATGAGCACTGCCAACAGGAACTAGTTCACCATAAACATGTAATTCGCGAATAATCGCTGGTGCTATTGGACTATTTTTATCAATTCGTAAACGACAAAATCCATATAATATTTTATGATCTAAGCTATCGGCACTAATAAAATATTCTATTCCACTAGAAGCGGGATATTTAATAGAATTAAGATGATAATCCACTACCTTAGTTCCTCGGGCTTCTCGACAACGAATACAATTACATTTAACTCCACGATCCTTTAGAATTTGTCTTAAATTGGTAATTTTATTTCCAGCCACGATTGATTCGCCAGGGATATCCCGAATTAGCCGCATAATTCGTACGTAAGGTGGAACTACGGCCTTACATTTTATGATTAAATCCTGTAAAACCTTATTAGAATATGGCTTATATTTTCCAGCTCTATACCAATCATATAACTGACTACCTTGAGTTACCACGGTGGGATAGAATTTAATTTGATCGGGTTGAAATCTTTCATCAATAAACAATTTCTTAAACAAACTCAAATCTCTAGCTGGAGTTGCTCCAGGCAAGGCGGGCATTACATGATAAGTAATTTTAAAACCATATTCTTTTAATAATTTAGTAGCCAGAGCTATTTCTTTAACCCCATGCCCCCGTTTATTTAATTTCAATATTTGATCATCAAGCACTTGTACTCCAATCTCTACTCGGGTACAACCTAAATCACGCATTTCTGCTAACTCTGAAAGATTAATATAATCTGGACGAGTTTCTAGAGTTACTCCAATAATTTGATATCGGGTTCCTTCATTTTTCTTTTGTTCAATTCTTAAAGCCGAGCGTAAATATTCTAAATTTAAATTTTGTTTAAAAGGTGACAATAACTTATCTTGAAATCTTTTTTCATTTTTAGAAGATTTAAATACTTTATTCCCAATTTTAATATAATCATTAGCCGCTCGGAAACAACTTAAAATATACCAATATTTATATCTTACAGGTAAATAACTCCAAGTGCCACCAATGACGATCAATTCAATTTTAGTGGGTTCGTGCCCATTGTTTTCCAAAGACTTTAAACGCCAAATAACTTGTTTATAGGGATCATAACCACAACGAATAGCTCGCATTACTGCTGGTTCATTAGATAAATAGCTAATCGGAACATTTTCTTCATGAGGACAATAAACACAATGTCCTGGACAAGGATAAGGTTTAGTTAAAACCGCTATAGGAGCAACGCCCGAGAGAGTTCTTATACTTCTTTTACGCAAACTAGCTTCTAATAATTTTAAAGGTTTAAAACCAGTTAATAATAAATTACGATATTCAGCTAAAATATCCGAGTTTAAAACTGTTGCTAAATGATATTTTTTACAAATAATCCGTTTAGCATTCTCTAAATTTTCTCGATTATTAATGTCGGTGGCATATCTTTCTAACAGCTCTCTTATTGCTTCTGCCATATATTTAAGTTATAATAGAAAAGTCAATATTTTTATTGCTACCTAACAATATAACATTTTTCCTAATTAAACAATATTATTATGAATAGTAAAATCCTTAAAGTCTTTTTATTTTCATTACTAGTCCTGTTGCCTATAAGCACAGTAAAAGCCGCTAGTCCTAGGATAGAAGGCACAGTATATGTCGCCAAAACTCAAATTATCAGTGGGAATCTTTACGCCAGCGGGCAGACTATAACCGTGAATGGCACTATTAGCGGTGATTTAATTGTGGTAACTCAGAATCTAGTTGTTAATGGGGAAGTTGAAGGGGATATTATTGGAGTAGCTCAAAATATTACTATTAATGGCTCGGTAGGTGGCAATATTCGTATCGCTGGTAGTAATCTAACTATCAATGGCCCAGTTACCCGTAATGTTAATGCTTTTGGATCAAATATTATCTTCGGCCCTAACTCTCACGTGGGTTGGGATGTATATTTAATAGGACAAAATGTAGAAATGCGGGGAATAATTAATGGTAGTCTAAGTGGTAGAGCTGGACGGGCTTTAATTACTGGTAAAATCGGTAGAAATCTTAATCTAAAATTAACTAATGAAGGAAATAAACCAGCTTTAATAATTAGTTCTTCAGCTATTATTAATGGTAATGTCACCTATACTGCTAAAAATACCGCTAATATTTCCAAACACGCGATTATTAAAGGACAAACTCAACAAAATAATCTACCCCCACAGAAAACCAATTGGTGGTTACTATACTTATGGAAAGAAATCTTTTCTATTTTTTCCGCTTTAATAGTGGGCTTGATATTAATATTTATAGCTAAAAAAACTACTGATAAATTATTAAAGAAAATGACCGAACCTTTAATTAAAACCCTCTTGCCTGGACTACTATTAATGTTTATACCTCCTTTAGTGGCTGTAGTCCTAATCTTTACACTTATTGGCATTCCTTTGTCTTTAATTATCAGCAGTACTTGGTTAATTGCTGTTTATATTGCTAAAATATTGACCGCCATATTGGTCGGTCAGATTATAATTAGAAGCTTAAATAAAAAATCCAATTCATCTTTATTCTGGCCTTTAGTGGTTGGAGTAAGTATTTGTTGGCTAATATTTTCTATTCCTTGGGTCGGCTGGATTATTGGCTTAATTGCTATTTGGCTCGGCTTAGGGGGTATTTGGAATTATGTTATTAAATCTTAATGTTTTCAAAGCTTACGATATTCGAGGAATTTATGGTCAAGACTTTGACCAAGAGTTAGCTTATCTATTAGGTTTGGCTTATGTAGAACTAAGAAAAAATGATCCAGACTATTCTTCCGGTCATACCTTACAAATAGCTATAGCAACTGACATGCGATTATCTTCTCCTATTTTAAAGACTAGCTTGATTAAAGGTATTACTAAAGCTGGAGCTGAGGCTATTGATTTAGAAACTATATCCACTCCTACTTTTTATTTCGCGGTTGGACACTATAATTATGATGGCGGAATAATGATTTCCGCCTCACATAATCCTAAAGATTGGAACGGTTTTAAATTAGTGCGTTCCCGAAGTGTTCCTATTAGTGGTGAAACAGGAATAGACTTCTTAAAGAAAAAAATATTACTTAATAATTTTTCGTTAGCCAACACTCCTGGGAAAGTTATTAAAAATCAACGAGCCCTATCAGATGAAATAACTTATGCCTTAAGCTTAGTGGATATTAATAAAATCAAAAGCTTTAAAATTATAGCCGATGCCTCAAGTGGCATGGGGGCAACCTATTTACAGAGTTTGTTTACAAAATTACCTATAAACTTTATTCCCTTAAACTTTACTTTAGATGGATCGTTTCCAGTACACGAGGCTAATCCTTCCAAGGAAGAAAACCGACGAGAATTGGAAGAAGCCGTCTTACAAAATAGAGCTGATTTAGGAATTACTACTGACGGTGATGGTGATCGTGTATTTTTTATAGATAATGAAGGAAAAACTATTAATCCGGCTATTATTCGGGGTCTATTAGCTAAAGTCTTTTTAGCTGATAAGCCTGGAGCTAAAATAGGTTATGACGTTCGTCCTGGTAAAATTACTTCTGATTTAATTTTAGAAAATGGTGGACATCCAATTATGACTCGGGTAGGACACTCTTTAATTAAAGAGCAGATGCTTAAAGAAAATATTTATTTTGCTGGTGAATCTTCTGGACATTTTTATCTACAAGGAGCAGCGGGTTGTTTTGAATATCCAGCAATTATGATTCTTAAATTATTAATTCTTTTTTCAAATACCAAACAAAAAATTTCTAACTATATCAAACCCTATAATAAATATTTTTCCTCTGGAGAAATTAATCGGCAAGTAAACGATAAAGAAGCTATTTTCCAAAAAATTAAAACTCAGTATGCTGACGGAAAGATCACCGAACTGGACGGAGTTTCAGTAACTTATCCTACTTTTTGGTTCAACGTCCGGGGTTCAAATACCGAACCTCTAATTCGCCTTAATTTAGAAGCTTTGAATAAAAAAACAATGGAAGAAAAAAGAGATGAAATCTTGAAGTTAATTAAATAAATAAAATAATTGTTGGAAATATAAAAAGACCTACAACTAGGTCTTTTTACTTTAACTAATTTTTAACTTTGAATTTTGGTAGACTATTTTCTTTCTACCACAATAGTGCATTTACTCACTAGCGCTGCTAAAGCTCCCACTGCTGCTAAAATAGGAGCAAATACCGTCCCTACCACGGCTAAAGTTACAGGAATTTCTATCATCACTTTTCCTTTTTCATTTTTAATAATAATTCTTCTAATGTTCCCTTCTTTAATAAGCTCCTTTACTTTTTTTAAAACCTCATGGCCATAAACTTTAAATTGTTCTTGATGACCACTAGTTGTAGTTTTCTTAGGCATAGAATTAAACAATTAATTTATTACTACTATATTATAGTCTTTATAAACAATAATTAAAAGAGCTATTTATATATACTAACTCAATTTATAAGCTTCTTTAATATACTGTTGCAAGGCTCGATCAGTATTAAAATAAGAAGCATTAAAACTAATAGTGGAACGCATTATCTCCTGCCAAGCCGGTAAATTATTATAATAAAGAGATAAAATAGCTTTCTCCAATAAATTATAAATATTACTCTTCGGCTTCTCTTGATTTACTCTTGACTCTACAATCGCCCATCCAGTTTCATTTTCTTTATAACCTTCTAACCACCAACCATCTAAAGTGCTGAGTTGTGGAACCCCATTATGAGCCGCTTTCATTCCACTAGTACCCGAAGCCTCATTGGGTGGTAAAGGGGTATTAAGCCAAAGATCGGACCCCGCAGTTAATAATTTTGCCAAATCCATATCGTAATCCATTAAAAAAGTAATTTTTATTTTGTCAGCTAATTCATCTTTAAGCTCATAAATTTTTTTAATTAAACCTTTGCCTTTTAAATCATGGGAATGGGCTTTACCCGCATAAACAATTTGTATCTCACCACCTTTTTTTTGGGCTCGTAATAATTTATCAATATTGGTAAATAAAAAATCTGGTCGTTTATAAGAAGAAAAACGACGAGCAAATCCTAAAGTGAAAACTTTCTCGGAAAATTTAACTTCAGAATGCTCATTAATATAGGTAATTAAATGTTTTTTTGCTTCTTGATGCGCAGCCCAAATCTCAATTAAAGGAATTTCTTTAGCCTTCTTCAATAAGGAATTATCAGATCGCCAATTTGGAATATAGTGGTCATATAATTTCTTAAATTCTGGAGCAGTCCAATTTAGAGAATTGACTCCGTTGGTAATTACCTTTATTTTATAATTAGGAAATAATTTTTGACTTACCGTCTGATGTAATTTGGAAACCGCATTAGTATAAGCACTAAAATAAAGACCAATTATAGTAAAATTCACTTTCCCTTGTTCAACCAACCCCGACAAATAATCAGGAAAATCTAGTTGATAGCGTTTTAGATAATCTAAAGAAAAAACGTCTTGCTCTTTCTTTAATGGAGTATGAGTAGTGAAAACAATTTGTTGACGTACCTCTGCTACCTTTTCATTATTATTTTTTCCTGAAGAATCTAAAAATAATTCTATTGCTGCTAAAGCCCCATGCCCTTCATTGAGATGGAACTTTTTAATATTCTTATAACCTAGAGCTTCTAGCATCTTAACCCCAGCGCGACCTAAAACTATTTCTTGTTTGAGACGATATTCCAAATCACCACCATAAAGTTGTCCACTTAAATCACGAATATGTCGACTATTCTCAGGAAAATCTGTATCTAAAAAATAAACTGGACTGAAAAAATTATTTCCTCCAGGAATTAAATATTTCCAAACTCCAACCTTAATTTCTTCTGTTCCAACCTTCACTTGCACTCGCGGAGAAAGCTTCTCTAGTTTAGAAAAATTAAAAGTGGTTTCGGGCTGAACAATTTCTTCGCCTTCTTCACTCATGGTTTGTTTAAAGTATCCCTGACGATTAAGTAAGGTTATACCCACCATAGGGAAATGAGCATGAGCTGCTGATTTTAATAAATCTCCAGCTAAAATACCTAAACCACCAGCATAGGTTTTTAAATCATTTTCTAAAGCAATCTCCATACTGAAATAGGCTACAGCAAATTGGCTCTTATCTTCATTTAACATAAATATATAATTAGGGTGCCTACTGGGAATCGAACCCAAGCCAACGGGACCACAACCCGCCGTTCTACCATTAAACTATAGGCACCATATCAGTTCCTGTTTTAGAAACGTACGCCCGGGGGGAGTCGAACCCTCGTCTAGAGCTTAGAAGGCTCCTGTTCTATCCGTTGAACTACGGGCGCAAATCAATTATTTACTAAGTAATAAGCAATAATTTAGCTTAATATTAATAAAAATATTGGCTATTGTCAAACTATCATATTTCTCATTAAATTAGATTAACCCGCTCTTTGTCTTAAAGCTTCAAATAAAATAATAGCGGTTGCCACGGAAACATTTAACGAATCAAGACTTGCTAACATAGGAATTTTAATTAATTGATCTACTGCTTCCAGCCACTTTAAACTAAGACCTTGAGCTTCGGAGCCCACAACAACAGCTATTGGACCACTTAAATTCGCCTTAGTATATTCTAGGGCTTTAGAGGTGCTAGCACCAAAAATTTTAATCTTATTATCTTTAAGCCAATTAATTGTCTCCATAAACGAAGCTTTAACTAAAATTTCACTAAAAATATATCCCTCACTAGCCCTAATAATATTAGGGTTATACGTATCAGTTTGACTATTATTAATAATAACCACATTCACTCCCCCAGCTACTGCAGTGCGTATAATAGCTCCTAAATTACCAGGCTTTTCTACATTCTCTAAAACCAATACTACTGGGTTAGGACTTAATCTAATATCGGCTAAACTCAAAGTCTTAGATTTAATTAAAGCTAAGAATCCATCGGGTTTAGACTTATAACATATTTTTTTAAATACTGCTTCAGACGCCTCAATGATTTTAACTTGCTCTAAAGCAAAAAACTGCTTAGCATTATTAACTTTACCCTTATCTAAACTAGGACAATAGAATAAGTTGATTATTTCCCAATTATTCTGAATTGCCAACTTAATCTCCCGATGGCCGTCTACAACAAGTAGTCCTTGTTGATCTCTTTCTTTAGGTTTTTTTAATTTCACTATATTCTTAACAATAGAATTATCTAAACTGCTAATTTTTTTCATATTAATGTTTAACTGGTATAAAACAACTTTATTATATACCAATTAAGCTTATTAGGCTAAAATATTAAAATTCTAGGAAAAAGAATAACTATGATATAATAAAGTCAAACAAATATTTATTATATGCCTATACCTGCTTTACGAATTAAATCTTCTGGTTCTTGGCGTAATCAACAAAAATTTCAGAGGATTAAATCAATAAAACCTAAAAAGAAAAAATCTTATAAAAAACGTCTAATAGTGGTAATTTTGCTATTGGGTTTTATAATTATGATTGCTGGGGCCATTTATGTGGCTTTAGTATCACGTAATCTTCCTAATCCTAATCAACTTATCCATCGCGAAGTAGCCCAAAGTACTAGAATTTATGATCGAACCGGTAAACACGTTTTATATGAAATCAGTGGTAAACAAAGAAGAACTCTAGTCAGTTTTCAAGATATTCCTCTATATGTTAAAGAAGCCACAATCTCCATAGAAGATAAAAATTTTTATAAGCATGGGGGCTTTAGTTTGTGGTCTATTTTTAGAACAGCCATCACGGATGTCATTTTTCATCGTAGCGCTGGGGGATCTACTCTCACCCAACAATTTGTTAAAAATGCTGTACTCACTTCTAGAAAAACTTTATCTCGTAAAGTTAAAGAAGTAATTATTGCTTATCGCCTAGAACAAAAATTTTCTAAGAATGATATCTTACAAATGTATTTAAACGAAATTCCCTACGGCTCCAATACTTATGGAGTGGAAGCCGCTAGCCAGAATTATTTTGGTAAACCTGTTAAAGATATAGATCTAGCAGAATCAGCAATTCTAGCGGCTATAGTACAAATGCCCAGCTATTATTCTCCTTATGGACCAAATAAAGATTTGTTACTGGATCGTAAAAATTATGTTTTAGATTTAATGGCCCAACAAGGTTATATTTCCATAGCCGAACGTAACGCTGCTCAAAAAGAAAAAATACAATTTAAAGAGCCAGGTAATAATATTATTGCTCCACATTTTGTAATGTATGTTAAAAGTATTTTGGCTAAAAAATATGGAGAACGAATAATTGAACAAGGAGGTCTAAAAATTTATACTACTCTAGATCTATATAAACAACGCATAGCCCAAGAGGCTATCACTAAGCTCACTAAAAATTATCCTAAAGATTTTCATGCGACTAATGCTGCCTTGGTGGCAATTAATCCTAAAAATGGACAAATTTTAGCAATGGTTGGCTCCCGTAATTATTTTGATAATGCTATTGATGGACAATTTAATGTGGCCACTAGTCCCCGTCAACCGGGTTCATCAATGAAACCTATTGTGTATGCTGCTTTGTTTGAAAAGGGTTATACTCCCGATACAATTTTATATGACGTGGATACTAATTTCTCTACTAATCCTAAAAAACCATATATACCTACTGATTATGATTTAAAACAACGTGGACCAGTAACAATTCGTCAAGCTCTAGCTGGATCTCTTAATATCCCAGCAGTTAAAACTATGTATTTAGCTGGTATCAATAACGTTATTGATTTAGCAGATAATTTAGGTTATACCACTCTACACCCTCGTAGTCGTTTTGGGCTCTCTTTTGTCTTAGGTGGAGCGGAAGTCACCTTACTACAACATGTTAACGCTTATAGTGCTTTGGCCCGTGACGGAGAAATTAGTCCCATTGTAAGTATATTAAAAATAGAAAACAGTAAGGGTAAAATAATTGAACAATATAAACCTTCAAGTAAAAGAGTGTTAACCTCTCAATCAGTTAGAATGGTAGACAGTATTTTAACTGATAATAATGCTCGTGCTTTTATTTTCGGAGCTAAAAATTTTCTTAATCTAGGTAAACGCCCTGTGGCGGCTAAAACTGGAACCACTGACGATTTTCGTGATGCTTGGACGGTAGGATTCACTCCTTCTTTAGTAACGGGGGTTTGGGTAGGTAATAACAATGATACTCCTATGTATAAAGGTTCAGATGGTAGTGTAGTAGCTGCTCCTATCTGGCATTATTTTATGAAGAAGGTTTTAGGAAACACCCCAATTGAATATTTTAAACCTCCTAATAAATATACTACTGGTAAAGCCATTTTAGATGGAAGATTACCGCCAAAAATAATAAACATAGATATAATTTCAGGCTTACTAGCTACTAGTTCTACCCCCCCAGCACTAATTAAACAAGAAAGTATTCCAGTTTACCATTCCATTCTATATTATGTTAATAGAAACGACCCTCTAGGACCAGCCCCAACTGATCCAGCGAAAGACCCTCAATTTCAAGCCTGGGAATCTGCAGTTCAAACTTGGGCTGCTAAAAACAGTACCTCCTCTTTATTAATAGCCAGTTCTACTATTCCCACTATTTATGACCAACTACATAGACCAGCTAATAAACCAACAATTAAAATAGATTCTCCTTTACCAAATCAAACCATTCTTCACCCTAGTTTGGAGGTCCAAATTGAAGCTAGTGCTCCTCGCGGTATCAATCATACTCAATACTATATCAATAATAATATTTGGCAAACTAAATTAGGTGCTCCTCTACCCTTTATTGCTCCTATAAAATTCTTAAGCAATGGCTATCAAACCTTAAGTATTAAAACTTGTGACGATGTAGAAAATTGCTCTCAAGCAAAAGTTAATTTTAATTTATTGATAAATAATAATCCAATTACTGCTCAAAAAAATAGTATTAAGCTACTTAGCCCCTCTTCTGGTCTAGCCGCCCAAACTATTGATTTTCCCTTAAGTATAAATTTAAAAATAGGACAGCCCCAACGGACCGCCAAAATAAATTTAATAATTAAAAATTTAAATAGTGGAACCTCAACTATCATCGCCAGTATAAATCATATAAACAATAATTTAATACAAAGTGATTGGGGACTCGCTCCTAAGGTTGGTAATTATGAACTCTATGCCGAATTAAATGACTGGAATGGAAACTTTATAAAAAGCAACGTGGCACAAATAGTGGTTAGTAAATAATTGAAAACAATTAAATTTTATTGTCTAATAGGCATAATGATATATAAATAATCATCACTATTTTCTGGTTTTAATAAACAAGGAGTATTATTACTTAAAATTTTAATTTTAATTAAATCATCAACAATATTATTTAAACCATCAACTAAATAACGATAATTAACGGTAATTTCATTATCTTCTCCAGTGGTTTTTGTCTCTACTTCTATTTGACTTTCTCCACTAGATCCTGAAAAGGCAGAAATAATTATTTTGTTTTTCAAAAACTGTAAACTAATATCATTAATTCCAGTTTTAGAAAATAAGGCTGCCGCCTTAACTGCTCTTAATAATTCTAAACGATCAATTAAAGATTCGGTTATATTTTTACTAGGTATAATTTGTTTATAATCCGGATAATGTCCATTCACTAATCTAGAAATTAAACTAAGTGAATCAACTATAAATAAAATTTGATTTTCCGCTAAATAAATTTTAACTTTAGTTTCTTTTCCTAAACTAGCTTCATTAAAATTATTTAAGACCCGTAATAATTCTTGCACCGTTCTAGCTGGGACAATAACTGTTTGATCCTCACTTATATTAAAATGTTCAACTTCCAGTTTTTTTTCAGCTAAACGATAACTATCAGTTGCCACTAAACTAAGATTATTCTTATTAAAAGAAAATAAAACACCAGTTAATTCTGTTCTATTTTCACTAGTTGATACTGAAAAAATAACACTATTTAAAGCCTTTTTTAATTTCTCAAATTCACAAGTATAATAACTATCTTGAGAAATTACTGGAATTAAAGGAAATTCTTTAGCGGATTCTCCTTTTATTTTAGTTTTATAATTACCACACTCCACTAAAAGCTCTATATCTTTTTTTTCTATTATTACTTTTTCTCCCTCATTTAATAAACTAACATACTCAGTTATTAATTTAGAATCAACAGTAAATTCTCCTTCAGTTTCAATTTTTCCTCGCAGCTTGTAGACTATTCCTATTTCTAAATTAGTACCAATTAATTCAATATTACCATCACTAGCCTTAATTAAAATATTATTAAGAATTGGCAAGTTAATATTTTTAGTGGTTATATGTCCGACAATGTTTAATCCTTTTTTTAAATTTTCCTGTAAGCTAATAAGACGCATATAAGTAATTGATTATTATATTATTAATTAATAAATATTAAACTAATAGTAGTAATAAGGAGGGGGATAATTTTGATTTTTTTATATTTTGGTAATAATTTATTAGGTTTATCACTCAATTTACTTGTTAATAGTTGTAAACCTAAACTGTTGATTAAAATTTTTAATTTGTTAATAACTTTAGTTTATATTTAATTATTAACAATTTGTTATAAGTTTTCACCAGACAAATAACAAATAAACAACAAGATATTAACTAGTTATTTAATAGGCAGTACTAAATAATTGACGAATTGAATTAATTTCTTGTTTAATTCTTTCATTCCCTTGTTCATTTATTTCTTTATTAATTTTATTATAAGAATGCATAGCGGTGGTATGATCTCGTCCTCCTAATTCTATACCAATAGAAGGGTAAGAAGTGCCAATATCCTCACGAATTAAAAAAACCGCTATTTGTCTAGGCCAAACCAATTCTTTTTTACGCCCCTTTCCAATTAAATCTTTATAGGTGAGATTATAAAATTTAGCAGTTACCTCAATAATTTCTTTAGGAGTTAAAGATTTAGTATTTAAGTTGGATACATAATCGCTTAATACTTCTTTAACCCCTTTAAGGGTTGGGGTCAAACCTTTAAATTGATAATAAACAATTATTTTAGTTAGAGCTCCTTCTAATTCTCGTATATTATTTTGAACTCGTTCAGCCACGTAAGCTAAAATCTCTTGGTCTAAAGGATAAGATCTCTCCAATGATTTTTTTTCCAGAATGGCAATTTTAGTTTCTAGATCTGGTTTACCCACATCGGCCACCATTCCAGACTCAAACCGAGAAATTAAACGGTTTTCTATAGCTGGAATTGATTTTGGTGGACGATCAGAGGTTAAAACAATTTGTCTGTCATTTTGTTGTAGTTCATTAAAAGTATGAAAAAATTCTTCTTGAGTTCCATCTTTTCCTCCCATAAATTGTACGTCATCTACTAATAATAGGTCTACATTTCGGTATGAATTTTTAAATTCTTTAGCTTTTCCGCTTTTTACTGATTGAATATAGTTATTGGTAAACTTTTCACTAGTAGCATATAAAATTTTATTAGTCTTTTTAGCTACAGCATTACCAATAGCTTGTAATAAATGAGTTTTACCTAACCCCACACCACCATAGATAAATAAAGGATTATAAGACTTACCTAAATTTTCTACCACCGCCAGACAAGCAGCGTGGGCTAATTCATTGCC
>VAOZ01020606.1_pt1 | contig 29582 bp, 29 predicted proteins | sample 3394041 | NCBI WGS metagenome assembly VAOZ01 (sample SAMN08290431, study PRJNA428436) | hydrothermal vent metagenome | isolation source: Deep-sea hydrothermal vent chimney | place: Indian Ocean: Southwest Indian Ridge
CGCGCAGATGAGCAGTAATGCCATCGGCGCCGCCTGCCATACACTCTCCCGCCGCCCGCATCGGGTCGGGATAGGCTGTCTTCCGCGCCTGGCGCAATGTGCCGATATGGTCAATGTTGACGCCCAAATGCATAGTGTCACTCCTTCCTTTTTAATAACACAGCCCCACGGACCATGCCATTAAAAAGATGGCTTCAAGCCGTGATGACGTAATATATCCTGAATCATCCGTCGCCACATCTTCTGGTCGTGTGGCGGTAAATATACATTGGGATGGTGCATGTAGCCAAGAATACCCTTACGCAGTCCGAAACTTACCCCTGCTCCGCTCCCGCATGTCGGGCAGCAAAGTTCCGCGCCGGTCCATTGAAAAGCATCTCCAGCCTCGGCGCAGCGCCAGCAATGATCCAGCGAGCCAACCCACCCCTCTTTTCGCAATAGATCCCATGCACCAGCCAGTATGCCGACATCCTGTTTTCGCTCATCCAGAACACCCATAGCATGCATCAATTCGGCGTAACCATGCATCCCTCCTTCACGAAACAACCCAGCGGCCAGCGCATTCAATTGCAAACCTTCAAGGCTTCTTTGCTCATCCAGCAAAGTGGGACCGCGTTCAATGTCTACCAGCGTCCCCATGCCGGTGCGCCCGGGGCGCCATGCAATCGTCAACTTACAAAGCGGTGCCAAAGCGGCCCGAAAAGGGCTTTTAGCGCGCCGCACACCCCGCGCCATCAGTGAAACACGCCCATGTTCGCGGCTCAGAATATGGATAATAAATGAGGTTTCGCCGTAAGGGATACGGCGCAACAGCAGTGCATCATCACGAACTTCCGCCATCAGAGTATCACCCGTTCAGCCTGCGTTCAAACGCTTGATTCGCATGCGCTTTACAGCAGTTGTTCAAAAGTTCTTTCATATGAGTCCCTTTCATCGGCATAAAGAGTCATATGGTTACACCATCAACATGCTCGCGCAATAAACATAACATCCTCATTCTACAATTCGGGAGCCGGCATTGAATATGGATGCAGCGTGTAGCCGATGCCTGTCCGCCTACCGTCAGATAGCATAACATGCGGCAATGCCTTTTGATCTGGCGGTTATCGACCTGGACAACACACTGTATGCAGCGGATTCCAACGTATTCGCACGCATGGACGAGCGCATGACCGCATTTGTCGCCCGCGAGCTGAACATCGCCTCCACCGAAGCCAATGCTTTGCGCATCAATTACTGGAAAGAATATGGTACGACGTTGCGTGGTCTTATGCTACATCACGGTATGGAGCCGGAGGCATTCCTGCATGAAGTACACGACATCAGCGTACACGAAATACTGGTGCCGGATATTGAGCTGGATCAGGCGCTGGCTCACCTCCCCTGCCGCAAGGTTATTCACACCAATGGCATCCGTGAACATGCGATTCGCGTGCTGGAAGCACTGGACGTAGCACACCACTTCGCCGCCATTTACGATATTCGCTTCAATCACTACCAACCCAAACCATCCTCCGCCACCCTGTCTGCACTGGTTAAATTGGAAGGTGCGGTGCCGCACCGAACCGTGGTTATCGACGACATGGAAGATAACCTCGCGGCGGCCCGCGCCATTGGCGCGCAAACGGCACTGATTTCGACCCGAACACCCGTTAGACAATGGGATTTCCATGCCACATCCCTACCCCTCCTGATCCACCTTGGGGGTATCGTGAATCATTCAGGCTGTATTGGTGCCGCTGAATCAGGTATCATGCGGTAGCGGAGTGGCCCGGATGGTCGCGGCAGGTATTTTCGGTCTTTTGAGAAAGCTGTCGAGGAAAGTCCGGGCTGCACTGGGTAAGGATGCCGGATAATGTCCGGCGGGGGCAACTCCGGGAAAGTGCCACAGAGAGCAGACCGCCGGGTTTAACCCGGTAAGGGTGAAAGGGTGCGGTAAGAGCGCACCGCCCTGCGCGGCAACGGGCGGGGGCATGGTAAACCCCATCCGCAGCAAGGCCAAATAGGGAAGCATCCGGCGTGACCCGCGCCGCTTCCGGGTAGGCTGCTAGAATGTGTCAGCAATGGCACATCCAGATGAATGACCATCATCCGTCACTTACAGGCGGATACAGAACCCGGCTTACAGGGCCGCTCCGCTACGCTTTTCTTCCCGCTTCATATGCGGGCCTGGCGCTCATTCGATTTCAGCCCGGGCTGTTTGTGGGCGGGTTCAGGCTGGAATGAATGAGCCAGAACTTTCCGACGGAGGTAGTCGTGACCATCGAATTTGCAGGCGTGGCGAAAGCCAGAAAATTGAGGGAATACTTTGCTCGCCACGGCCGAATCTACATTGTGGTTAATGCCACGGGTGATGACGTGATTGTGCCGGGGCATCTGCATGGTGATCCCGCGTTGCGCCTAGTCCTGAACGCGCGCATGCCGCAGGCTATTATCATCAGGAACGATACACTGGAATCCAAATTCTCTTTTTCCGGCAGTTTGTTTCACTGCTGCATCCCCATGCATGCGATCTGGGCAGCCTATGTGCCGGAACAAAGAATAGAGAACGGCATCCTGTGGGATGACGATGTACCAGAAACGATTCGTGCTGTCGCCAAAGCCGTGCGCGACACACACGAAGAGGATGATCGGCATGAGGCGCAACATTCGGAAGCAAGCCCCCTGGTATCGGAGAATAAAGAGGGCAGGCGTGGCCGACAAGTGGGGCATTTGCGGGTGATTAAATAATCTTGCGCCCGGTGGTACACCGTTTCGGTATCCTGGCCTTGCTGGGTTTGTGCTTACTGACCGCGCCATCACGGCTTCTGGCACAACCGAATGATGCGCGCCTGCGCATTGCTATCACCGCAGAAAATATGCAAAACGCCCGCGCGGATACCCGCCAGGCTGGCACCCGATCTACCGGTATCCGGTTATCGAATACAAAACTGGCCCTGCGTCTTGCCTTGCCGCGCTTGTGGGACCGCATCATACCCGAGGACATGCGCTCGCAAGCCGACGCCATCGCGCCAAGCTATGGCCTGGTCGCACGCATCATTCCCGGTGAGAAACAGACCACCGTCGAATTTGATGGCAAACGCGTCTTCCGTACACTTGAGAAGGATCACATCCCCGCCATAGTCACGGAACCGCACTTTCATCTCGTCCTCCATGTACGAAACAGTGCCGGGCTCGAAATGGACCAGACCGATACCCTGCTCATGGGCGTAGCAGAAGACTTCTCTCCAAGATGGGGCATTGCACTGGCCGATAATGCCCCGGGGATCATAGCCACCTGGCAGTGGCTGGATAATGAACAGGTCATGCTTAGCCTGCGCGGAAATTCGCGCTTGCAAGAGTTCTCAGAAACGCGTGTCATAACGGACGCTGACCCGTTACCACAGCTTTCAGCCTGGCTCAGGGAAGTCCTGCTCAAGGCGCGTGATGCCTATGCTTCTGATGTAAAAAACGTGGAAAGTTCCCATCATGCGAGTCCCGAAGTCGAGCAACAATTCATCCTGACCATCGACCGGAAAACACCGTTGATAGCACAAGTGGCATTGGAAGACGCTCTTGGCGACGATTCGCGTGTCCACCGAATGCTGCCTCTCAGTTTGAGTAGTACGCGTCAGCGTTATCTGCTGGTACTGAAGGGAATCGACAATAGTTGGTTAACGGAATGGTTCAAGCGTCGAGGCTATCTGCTGACGGCATTACCTGAAGGGGGATGGATAGCCCAATGATACGCGAGGTTATCAACCTTCCGAATCTGTTAACACTGGGTCGCATCCTTATCACACCATTTATCGTTTATTCGATCCTGAATGGTTTTGCCATACAGGCGCTGGTTCTGATGGTCACCGCAGGCCTGACGGACATGCTGGATGGCGCTATCGCCAAACGCTTCCATATGCAGACGGTGGTTGGTGCCTATATGGATCCGATTGCGGACAAACTGATGCTGGTCGGTTCTATTATCAGTTTGTTTATTATCGGGCAGGTTCCGATGTTTCTGTTTCTGGCGGTGCTATTTCGCGACGTCATTATTGTCGTCGGCGCTATGGCATATGAACTGGTCACCCACCGGCTGGAAATGCAACCCACCTACCTTTCCAAGGTAACGACTGTCGTGCAGATTATCTATGTATCCATGGCCTTGCTGCATATCTCATGGCCACTTTCCACCATGCTGACGCCCGCCATGCTGATGGATATTGCCGCATGGATTACATTCGTCATCACATTCATGTCTGGCGTCCAGTACATGATTCTGTGGACCAGCAAGGCTACGCGCGAGGAAGACGCCTCATAATGCAAACCCGTCCCGTACAATGGTGGGTCAACGTGGGACTGTTCGCGGCCATGTCGGGCCTGTTGCTGTGGCTACTGGCGGGCGTGGCCGGGCCACTGCTTGTCGCCTGGCTGCTGGCATACCTGCTCGTCCCGTTAGTCACCTGGCTGAACAGGCACGGTATCAAGCGGGATCGGGCTACGCTGGCGGTATTTTTATTCGGCCTCACCGGGCTGATACTATCAGTCATTCTGCTTGCCCCTCCACTACTTGCTCAGGTGGTCCATTTCATCCATGTCTTGCCGGATGCCATCCTCCACTTTCAGGAACAGTGGACACCGTGGATTCAGGCGCATCTGGGACTGAATGTAACGGATGCAACCCATCGCTGGATTCTGTGGCTAAGGACGCAGGCCAAGGTGCTGAATGTGGCATCCATTTCTCCGTGGGCATATTGGGGCTTATCAGCCGTATCCAATGTTTTCGGTGCGATACTAAGTCTGCTCAAGCTTATTCTCATTCCACTGTTTGCCTATTACCTGCTGCATGACTGGGATACAATCAGCCGTATGCTGCATGATCGGTTGCCGTATCAGAGTCGCGAGACGACATTGCGTCTAGCCAGCGAAATGGACGCGATGATCAGCGCCTTCCTCCGCGGACAGTTCACGGTGTGTCTTATTCTGGCCATCTTCTACAGCATAGGCTTGTTCATCGTGGGCATCCCGTTTGCGCTGGCCATTGGCCTGGTGTCCGGGCTGCTCGCATTTATCCCCTACGTCGGACTTATTACCGGTTTTTGTGCGGCAGCCCTGATGTCACTATGGACTTTTGGCATGGATCAACATCTGTTAGGCGTATTGATCGTATTTGGCATAGCGCACCTGACGGAAGCCTTTTATCTGGGTCCGAAAGTCATGGGGGACAAGCTGGGACTGCATCCGCTGGTTATTCTGCTTGCCCTGACCATTGCCGCAGACCGCTTCGGCTTTGCCGGAGTACTGCTAGCCATCCCGGTGACGGCTGCAGGGACGGTGTTGGTTCGGGAGGTGGACCGCCGTTACCGCAAGGGTCAAAAGCCCGCTTCCGATTGATGCGCCAGCAAATACTTGATCTCCATATTCCACCCAGCTACGAATACGGCAACTGGGTGCGCCATGCAGGGGTTGAAACCGCGCACAACCGCCTGGCCCTGTGGCTAGTGCATGGCGGGTGCCTGTGGCTGACATCGGATATCCCCGCCGGCAAAACCCATCTCTTGCATGCGCTGGCGAAGGAGCACGCCCAAATAAGCCTGCTCACACCTGACCCGGAAACCGTGCATGCCCTGCCGCAGGTGCGAGCATGGCTCAAAGAATTATCGGGCTCTACTTGTTGGGTTATTGATGTTGCAGCAGGTTCGATGCCGCGAACCACCGCTATTGCTCTGTTTCACCTCCTGGAAAGAGCGCGCGAAATGAACCGGCATATGGTCATCGCGTGGCGCAATAAAAACCTCACTGGTCTACCACCGGAACTCGCCAGCCGCCTGACAGCCATGGAACGCATCGACATGTATCCGCCGGAAAATGACCATGACCTCACCGCCGTACTGAAGAGCGTAGCCAATGCTCGTCAATGGACGGTGGATGATGCCATTCCACGACTCATACTGACGCATCTCCCGCGCAACCTGCCTGACATCATTGATGCACTGGCATACCTCGAAAACAGTGCATTAGCGGAACGAAAGCGTTTGACACGGGCGTGGGCCGGCAAACAGATCAAAAAAATGCGGTAGCTACCGGGCCAAGTGCAAGAGGCTCCGAAGACAGGTATATGCTAGAAATGGGCTACGATCACGGAGGTTCTTGTTGGCACGACTATGGATGTGGTGATCGATTCGCGAAACGGTAATATGCTGATTCTCGGTTGTGGCTATGTTGGAAAGCGTCTGGGTGAAGCATGTGTGCATGCCGGTATGCAGGTGTTTGGCACCACGCGTAGCAGGCAGGGGGCCGGGGCGCTAAGACAGGCAGGTATCGAACCCGTAGTGACGAGTTTTCCTGCCGATATTCCCAAAGACATCCTGCAAGGATGCGACACCGTGCTGGATTCGATCCCCCTGGAGCGTTCGGAAGGTAGTATATGTGCGGGCCAGCCGGGCTGGTTGCCAGCGTTGGTACGCTGCATGCCCCATATTCGCTGGGCCGGTTATCTGTCCGCGACCAGCGTGTACGGTGATGCGAATGGCGCGTGGGTAGATGAAGCATGGCCATGTAAACCTACGAGCAAGCGCGGTATTGAGCGGCTAAAGGCTGAAAACGCATGGTTGCAATCGGGTGCTCCCGTTGAAATTTTTCGCCTGGCGGGTATCTACGGGCCGGAGCGCAATATCATTGCACGGCTAAAGGCAGGAGAATATAGGGCAGTGCAATGGAATCCTCCCCACTATTCCAGCCGCATCCATGTGGATGATATCGTGGCTGCCATCATGGCCGCGATACATACTCCGAAGCCGGGACGCGTGGTCAACCTGGCTGACGATGAACCTTTGGCGCATGCCCATTATGTGGCGGAACTGGCGCGCGCGATTGGCGCACCAGCACCTGTGATACTGACGCCGGAAGAAGGAAAACGGCAATTATCTCCGTCAATGATCGACTTCTTCCGGGATAACAAACGGGTGAGCAACAGCTTACTTCATCTGGAACTGTTACCCGAATTACAATATCCAAATTTCAGAGTGGGACTCGCTATTGTAGCACCACGCGCCGCGTCCAGCACTTACTTTTGATGGCTTCCAGACAGACGTTTTCACTGACAAAATATTCAATCGACAGGCGAAGAGCGCGACCCATGACCCATCGGCCAACGAAATATCCATGTATATTATGAAGGCACATGTCTTTCCGATCCATTTTTTTACCTCCTTACGGCGTCAATCTTACCCATGAGCCAATTGCAAAACTCGTGAGCGGCGATCAGCAACCCAGAGTTTTTCGACTGGCTCCCATGACTACGCATATTCCGTGCCGGAATCGAACCACGCCCCCGGCTATCAGAGCGACCATCAGGGCCAGTAATCCGAAACTATCCATGAGTCATGGCGCCCGTCCACGCTTATATTTATCGGCATGCCATGCCATCACTTGAGATGCGAGCCGCTCGACTTTCAAGCGTAATCTTCGTACCCTGCAGCTTCAATGGGTGACACAGGCATGGCGAATCATGAAGCAATATTGGCTTTGGCGGATGGTCGAATTTTCCGGGGTCAGGCATTTGGCGGGATTGGGCACTGCGTCGGCGAAATCTGTTTCAACACTTCAATGACCGGCTACCAGGAAATTCTTACTGATCCTTCCTATACGGATCAGATTATCACCTTCACCTATCCACATATCGGTAATGTCGGCACCAACAATGCAGATATGGAGTCCAATTCTGTTTCAGTACGGGGCTGTATTGTGCGTGCGCCCACCCGTACCACTTCCAACTACCGGGCCGAGGGCGACCTCGGCACCTGGTTGGCTGGCCATGGCGTCGTTGGTATCGCCGGTATTGATACCAGAGCACTGGTTCGTCATTTGCGTGACGGAGGGACACAGAGCGGCGTGGTCGCATCCGATGGTATGGAGGAGGCTCAGGCGCTGGCCATGGCCCGCAACTGGATCGGCTTGGAAAACCGGGACCTGGTTCATCAGATCAGCCGCACGCATATCGAGCATTGGAATACCGGCAGCTACAACCTCGATACTGCGACCTTCGCAACGCCGGACATGTACGGCCATGTGGTCGCATTCGACTTCGGCTGCAAGCGTAATATCTTCCGAAAACTGGTGGATCGTGGCCTACGCGTTAGCATTGTTCCCGCCGCCATTTCCGCCGCCGATGTTCTGGCGATGAATCCCGACGGATTTTTTCTCTCCAACGGGCCGGGTGATCCGGCGGCGATCGGCTATGCCGTGGAGACGATCCGCGCATTACTCGAAACGGATATACCTATCTTCGGTATCTGTATGGGGCACCAACTGTTGAGCCGGGCACTGGGATTATCCACATTCAAGCTCAAGTTTGGTCACCGTGGCAGCAATCATCCGGTACGTGACGAAACCACCGGGAAGATTGAAATCACCAGTCAAAACCACGGGTTCGCCGTGCGCGACGACCAGGTCCCCGAGCATGTGGAGATTACCCACCGTTCGTTGTTCGATGGCACGGTTGAGGGCCTGCGAGTCAGGGGTAAGCCGGTGTTTTCCGTCCAGTACCATCCTGAAGCTGGCCCCGGTCCACATGATGCAGATTATTTATTTGATCGTTTTGCGGAGATGATAAAGTAGAGCCGCTCACGAGTTTTGCAAGAAGCTCTAGTTACAGGGAAAAATGCCGTCTAGCCAGTAGCAACAAACCTTCGAGGGTGAGGCGTGGGCGGTATTCGGCGATTCCGGAAAGATCTTCAAGCATCGGCTCTACCTGACCACCTGTCGCGATAACCGGTGCCTCCTTATAGTCAGCGAGTGCATGTATCCTATGGATGATACCATTCAGTGACTCTATGGCCCCCCAATAACTCCCTGCCCGTATGCTGCTCACCGTATCGCGGCCAATGAGCGTTTCCATCCGGCCAAAGGAAACTTCCGGCAATCTGGCGGCGCGGCGGCAAAGTGCGGCCAGTGCCAGCTCCACCCCCGGGAGAATAAGGCCGCCAACATACTGCCCCTGTAGAGAAACAATATCAAACGTGGTAGCTGTGCCACAGTCCATCACGATAACCGGGCCACCAAACTTCTTGCGAGCGGCGATGGCATTGGCAATACGGTCCGCACCGACCTCATGCGGGCTTTTGCAGCCTACGGCCATGCCTGTTTTGACATCACCGGAGCCGACAAATGCGGGGGTCATATCGAACACCTTGCGGCAAGCATCCGCCAATATGCCATCCAGGTGCGGCACCACGCTGGCGGCGAGAATACCCCGGAGCAGAGGCGGGACCGAACCTTGCATGGCGCGTGGATCGGAAGATGATTCGCATGGCGCACTGTTTAGGGGAAAACGCCATTGCTTCCATGCAGTCAAGCCGTGCAGCTTTAGAGCCAGCTCATCGCTGGTCATATCGCCTTCGCTGGATAACTGCCAGTGGCCGGCTAGCATATCACCGCAATATAAACCGAAAACCATGCATGTATTGCCAATATCCACAACCAAAACCTGTTCCTGGCTCATGAATAGCATCCTCCTCGTAAACGGCTACTTCCGGTATTGTTGTCGGGCGAAAAAATCAGGGACGAGGCGAGCAGTTATCCTCCATCAGCTCAAGGTCTCCGGCTACAATCCTTTGCAGACCCGCATGCGTGCGTAACAACAGAGCGCCATCCTCATCCATATCCTCGGCGATCCCCTCGATATAGTGCAAACCATCATAGACACGCACCTGTTTTCCGCAGGCGGCATGCGCCTGCCACCATTGCTTCCGTACGGGATCGAATCCATGATTCAAATAATTCAGATAATATTGCTCCACGGATTCGAGGATACATACGGCAACTTCCATGCGCGAAACGATACGTCCGGAAGCCGTATCCAGATCGGTGGCCGTTGCCGCAATCTCCTGCGGCCAGCCTCTCTCAGGGGCATGAACATTGATACCCATGCCCACCACGACGGCTTGTACGCACGCCTGTCCGGCACGCATCTCGGTAAGGATACCAACCATTTTTCTACCCCGGTGGAGAATATCGTTCGGCCACTTGATGTTGATATCCGATGCAAATGATGAAAGTGCATCATGTAGCGCTACGGCGATGAGCAGGGAAATTTGTGGGATCTTTTCCGGAGAAAGGGGCGGTTTAAGCAATACGGACATGGTCAGCGTATGTCCCGCAATGCTATGCCAACGACGGCGCAAACGCCCGCGGCCCGCTGTTTGTCTGTTGGCGAGCACAATCAAGCCTTCCTCCGCACCTTCACTGGCACGACGCATGGCTTCGGAATTGGTTGAATCTACCTCATCCAGAATGATGCACGGACGCCCCAGCAAGCGTGTATGAAGCCGTTGTTTCATTGAATATTCATTTAGCACATCGTTCATATGACGCGCATGGAAATATCCAGAGCCGGGGCGGAGTGCGTGATCGCGCCGATGGCCAGCCTGTCTACACCGGTTTCGGCGTAGTCGCGGGCATTCGCCAGTGAGATGTTACCACTGGCCTCGAGGAGAATGGACCCGGGTACAATGGTGCGAGCTGCGCGCACGAGCTCCGGCACCATATTGTCCAGCAGAATAATGTCCGGTTCGGTGCGGATGGCTTCGCGCACTTCATCCATAGTCTCACATTCCACCTCTACCCATACATCGCCTGCGGCCACCGAACACAAATGGACGGCGTGGGCGATGGAGCCAGCCGCAGCAATGTGGTTTTCCTTGATGAGCAGGCCGCTGCACAGGTCCATACGGTGGTTGATGCCACCGCCGTGAAGAACCGCCTGTTTTTCCAGATACCTGAGTCCCGGCGTAGTTTTCCGGGTATCCGCGATAACGCAATCAGTACCCGCTATGGCATGCACGAAAGTACGAGTGGCAGTGGCGACACCAGAGAGATGCTGCAGGAAATTCAGTGCAGTTCGTTCGGCAGCCAGTAGCGAACGCAATTCCCCCGAAACCCGGCAAATCACGCTTCCGTATCTTACGCTATCACCATCTCGTTTCGCCCATTCCTGAATGGTGTTCGCATCTATAGATTCAAACACATGGCGGGCGACATGAGTGCCGGAAAGGCAACCTTCCGCCTTGGCTGTGATGGTAGCTATCCCCGAGTGCCCGGACATGATGGTTGCCTGCGATGTCAGGTCCATATCTGCGGCATCCTCAAGCAATGCCTGTTTGACCAGTATATCCATGTTCGCATCTATCCTCATAGAACCCACAAGATACCCCCGACCACAGCAGTCATGGCGGGAAGGTTAAACGGATGCGGAATCAGCGCACGCGCCATGGATGCGACGATGCCAGCCAGTGCAGTTGCCGTCAGCGATTCAAACCAACCAATCTGGTGAAACACATGCAGGCTCCATCCGCATGTAATCATAACCGTAACGATCAGCCCCAGATGGCCCGGCAGGGTTTGCGCAGGATTGGCGGGAAATTTCAGCTTGAGCTTACCCAGGCTATCCAGCCAGTGAGCCAGCGGCAAGCCGAGGCAAACACTTAAGGCAGCACCAAAGCCGAATTCCGGGAATTGTATTGAATAAGCGCCCGCTATTCCCAGCGCCACAACGAACATAAGCATGGGCCACGGCCACGACATGTCATCGGACCATGCCTGCTTGATCTGCTCGAAGGAAGGTCTCCTGATCACGGAAATCAACAAAACGACAGCGATGAACAGGCCGATGGCGGCAAAGACAGAGATGGTTTGCCTGTACACTGGCCAGAAAAGAACCCATATCCCGGTAAACGACCATAGCATCCGCAGTATCAGGGAGGATGGAACACCGCGGCGAATGGTGACAAGCGACAGCCAGCAGCCCTGAAACAGCCCAATTGCAAACAGCACGGTGATGATGATGTCCAGTCGGGGCATAGCGGCAGCTTAACTTGAATGTTGTATCAGGTTCAACATACCGTGTAGTTTGCTTGAAAGTGGATTGGAAGCAAGTGTGCGGCAACATCTGTGAACCATACAGGTTCAAACTAGACAAAAGAGTAAATCGCCGGCTCGGTCTCCTGGGATTGAGCCCATAGCAGGCAAAGGGGAGGGATACGAGTATTCGCGAGGAAGTGAATATAAAACCGTATGTGACTTTATTCATGGATACATTAGCATGGCAGGCATGAGAGTGGTGTTGGCAGAACCCAGGGGCTTTTGCGCAGGTGTGGATCGCGCTATTGCCGTGGTCGAGCAAGCGATTGAAATGTTTGGCGCGCCTGTCTATGTACGCCATGAGATTGTACACAATAAATTCGTTGTCGAGGGGCTGAAAAAGAAGGGCGCTGTATTCATCGAGTCGGTTAGTGATGCACCCGATGACGCGCTACTGATTTTTTCGGCGCATGGTGTCAGCCGGGCCGTTGTTCGCGCTGCTCGCAAGCGAGGATTGAAGGTGATTGATGCGACCTGCCCACTGGTAACCAAAGTTCACATGGAATTGCTTCGCCATGAGCGTAACGGAGACCAGGTCATCCTGATCGGGCATGCCGGACATCCCGAAGTGGAGGGTACGATGGGACAGGCATCCGTGGGTTCGGTCTTGCTCGTTTCAGCACCCGCTGATGTGGAACGGCTTCATATACATCATCCCGATAAGCTGGCTTATGTTACCCAGACCACCCTGTCCGTGAACGATACAGCCGATGTGGTTACTGCGCTGAAGAAGCGGTTCCCTTATATTCAGGGACCGAAGCGCGATGATATCTGTTATGCCACGACCAACCGGCAGATGGCGGTCAAGCAATTGGCAAACCATTGCGAAGTCGTGCTGGTCATTGGCTCGAAGAATTCATCCAACAGTAATCGCTTGCGAGAGGTAGCGGAACGCGAGGGTGCGCGCGCCTGGCTTGTGGATGATGCGGACGATATCCATCCAGGCTGGTTTGAAGGAGTCCTGTGCGTGGGGATAACCGCTGGCGCTTCCGCCCCGGAGGCACTGGTGCAGGGCGTGATCGATTTTCTTAAACAGTTGGGTGTGGAAGGCGTGGAGACGCTACATACCGTTGAAGAGCGGGTCACTTTTAATTTACCGAAGGTATTATGCCATGATGCATAAATGAGAACCGCTCCGATTGGCCCATTTGCTTTTGGTCATTAAGCGTTACAATGAATACAATCCGTTCGAGGAGGCCATGAGATGAAAAAACATATACTAACGATGATGGCGATATCCGGTCTGATCTTGTCCACCATGATGCCAGCTGCCGCCTGTAGTGTTGCCGGACCCGATAAGCATGTAGGGCCGGTCATAGCGGTGAATGCCAGGGCGGGAACATTTACGATTATGGATGCGGAAACGCAGAAACCAATCGTCTTCGCGGCTTCTGCCGACATTCTCAAAGATGTGGAAAAAGCGAAGGGCTCAGTGTTGGTGAGTTACATACAGTCAAATGGCCGATTGGTCGCCAAAGACGTCCACTTCTAGCCTGTATTATTCATGAAGCGTCGTGGTGATTGCGCCAGATGAATAGCGCCTCACCCCGCTTCGCGGCACCCAATCCTTGAGTAACAAAATCAAGCGCCTACGATTTTGTTACTCAAGCGTTCAAAACTAATTTGCCGAACCTACCACTATATTATGGCCGGACAGCAAGGCAAGGCTCTGGATTTTACTTGCCAGCCGCAGCGTGAGTCGCTCGCCTGTACCCGCAGGGTCAGGTCCGTCATAGGTAAAGAAGTTGACGCTGGCTGGTTGCGTCGGCACGAGCATGTGTATGGGCTCGTGGAACGCGGCCTTCCATGAATCGAGGTTGATAGTATAGCTGGCGCAATGAATTTTCTTGCCCAGCATGCGTACATTACGGAAGCCATCTCGCTTGGCGACCAGGTTATAGACATGGCCGTCGTCGTAGTTAATCGCTGAAAAAGTAATAGCCCCCGCATCAGCAGATTTCTGGTGGCTTATGAGTAGTTGCGGCAATGCTCCGAGGTCATGCAAACCGGTACGCCATATCTTGCGTTCCACATATTCATTCTTGCTCTTTCGCCGATAAATACTGGGGTGTTTGGCATCCTGGCTGTACAGGATTTCGACGCTACGGTGTAACGCGTGGTTGATGCGTTTGGTATACAGCGGAGCGCCATTGCTTATACGAATATAATGTTCGGCCCTGATTCGCGGAGAATCCCATGTAATCAGCCATGCGGGTATGCCGTGCCATGTCGTGGCTCGCACGCGATTGTTCAGGGTTTGGGTAAGGTCGCTGACAATTTTTCCTCCATGCCCTTCCATATAGAAAAAGTTGCCGCCAACGGCTGCGACAAATGGCTCTTCAGCGATACAGGAGGCAGGAACTGCAGAAGAGGCGATGACCATCACTGACAACAGGAAAAGCAAGCGCGTCATTTGCCACATAAATAATAGCTCCTCATGATCAAAACGGAACGGTAGAGTGCCGTATCTAACCACATCCGGCAATATCACTTCGCAAATATCGTATCAAAATGCCACAAACCTTCAAGTTACTCGGCTCCGAATTTTCCTTGTCTCCGATACGAAGTAGCTCCCCCCGCTCGCTACGACCTCCATAAGTCCGACAGACTCCCCCTTGGCCGTGAAGTGCTTACGACTTTTCCAGCGAGTCCCGATGAAGGGTCAGGACTTTCTTTTCCTCTCCAGTAACTCATGAATAATGGGCGTCAATATCAACTCCATGGCCAATTCCATCTTCGCTGCCGGGATAACGAGGGTATTACGGCGAGACATGAACGAGTCCTTCAACATCGCGATCAACCATGGAAAATCGATTCCCCACTTTTGTGGTTCGCGAATACGAATAACGATCACACTCTCATCCGGTGTTGGTACATCACGCGCAATAAAGGGATTCGACGTATCCACCAGGGGCACACGCTGAAAGTTGATGTCCGTATGCGTGAACTGAGGCGTAATAAAGTGGATATAGTCATGCATGCGCTGGAGAATATTATTCACCACCGCCTCCTCCGAATAACCACGCATCTTGGTGTCGCGGTGAATTTTCTGGATCCACTCCAGATTTACGACAGGAACAACACCCATCATTAAATCGACATAGGGGCGCACCTCTTCAACGCCACCGTGCAACCCCTCATAGAACAAAAGGTCCGAACCTTCCCCTATTTCATGCCATTCGGTAAACCGTCCCGCTTCGACATTGTAAATCTTGGCTTCTTCATCATCATGCACATAGGTTCGTGCTAAACCTCGACCTGTTTTACGATATGAGTCAAACAGGTCGGCTATCTTATCAAACAAATTGGCTTCATCGGAAAAATGGCTTAAGCGTTTTCCCATAGCCTCGAATTCCTTCGATTTCTCGCGAAACTCATAGCGATCAAATTTATGAAAGCAATCACCTTCCACGACTGCGGCTGTTACCTGCTCGCGTCTGAAGATGTGCTCGAGTGCCATTTTCGCCGTGCTGGTTCCGGCACCGGAAGAACCCGTTACGGAAATAACCGGATATTTTGCAGACATGAAACCCCTCCCAAAACAAATGTAATTAAATTGATTGCCCGGCTTGCTTTCCCGGTACCCTATAACCCACGATCCTGCCTGTGTGAAGGTGCATTATGACGTAGAATGCCTCCAGGGTCCAACGACATTTATTCTTTCTTCCGGGGAGAGTGTGATTCGGTTATGATTCGACGCTTCCTTGAAGGAGGTTATCACTGTATGGACGCGCGGAGATTTGACGAGGGCTTAACCTTTGACGATGTGTTGTTGGTGCCTCAGGCCAGTCATGTCACGCCTCGCGCAGTGGATACTTCCTCACAATTTACAAAAAAGATTCGCCTCAACATCCCTGTTTCATCGGCGGCGATGGATACGGTAACGGAATCGGGAACGACTATCGCGCTGGCGCAGGAAGGTGGCATTGGCGTCATCCATAAAAATATGGCTGCGAAAATTCAGGCTGCGGAAGTCCGCAAGGTCAAACGGTTCGAGGCTGGTGTCGTGCAGGAGCCGCTGACTGTAACACCGGACATGAGACTGTCCGAAGTCCGGGAACTTTGCGTAACTCATGGCTTCTCCGGCTTTCCCGTACTCAATAATGACGGTGGTTTATGCGGTATTATTACCAACCGTGATACACGTTTTGAAAACGAGCTGAACAAGCGGGTGGATGAGGTCATGACGCCGCGCGACAGACTGGTGACGGTTAAACCCGGTACGGATCTGGAACATTGCAAACAGTTGTTCCGCAAGCACCGTATTGAAAAGTTACCCGTTGTGGACGACGAGGGGCATCTCCACGGCATGATTACCGTGCGTGACATTGAAAAATCGAAAGCATTTCCCAATGCCGTACGTGATAATTTGGGCCGTCTTTTGGCGGCCGCTGCAATTGGCGTGGGTGATAAGGAACTGGCGCGCTTTGAGGCACTGCTCGCGGCTGGCGTGGATGCTGTCGTGGTGGATACGGCCCACGGTCATTCGCAAGGCGTCATTGCGCAAGTGCGCGAGATCAAGCGACAATATGGTGATGCTATCCAGATCATAGGCGGTAATATTGCTACGCCGGAAGCCGTGCGCGACCTGGCCGATGCGGGCGTGGATGCCGTAAAGGTAGGGATCGGGCCTGGTTCGATTTGTACCACACGCATGGTCGCGGGGGTCGGCGTACCTCAATTGACGGCGATCATGCAATGCGCGGTCGCCGGGCGCGAGGTCGGCGTGCCGGTGATTGCTGACGGTGGTATCAAATTCTCCGGGGATTTCGCCAAGGCGATAGCTGCAGGTGCTGCCACCTGCATGTTTGGCGGCATGTTTGCGGGTACGGACGAAGCCCCGGGAGAGAAGATTCTGTATCAGGGGCGCACCTTTAAAGCCTATCGTGGCATGGGTTCAATTGGCGCCATGCAACAGGGTAGCAAGGATCGCTATTTCCAGGGTGATGTGAATGAAACGATGAAACTGGTACCAGAAGGTATTGAAGGACGAGTGGCATACAAGGGTCCCGTTGGCGATATTTTACACCAGTTGGTCGGCGGCTTGCGTGCGGCGATGGGCTATATCGGAGCCGCAACGATGGATGACATGTACAAGCGCGCCAAATTCATGCGCATTACCGGTGCGGGTTTGCGTGAGTCGCATGTGCATGATGTCACGATCACTGAAGAATCACCGAATTACCGTTTGGAATCCTGACTTGCATGATGCAAACATACGGATGAAAAATAAGGAAAAAATCCTGATTCTGGATTTTGGCTCGCAATACACCCAGTTGATTGCCCGCCGTGTACGCGAGGCCGGAGTATACAGCGAGTTGCATCCCTTCGATATGCCTGAAAATGAGATCTGCGCTTTCGCTCCTGCCGGTATCATTCTATCCGGCGGACCCGATTCCGCGTGCGAGAACGAAACACCGAAAGCACCCATGGCCGTCTTCGACCTGGGTGTTCCTGTGCTGGGTATATGCTATGGCATGCAAACCATGGCCGCACAACTGGGAGGCATCGTTGAGACAGGCACTGTGCGCGAATTCGGCCACGCCAAGGTGCTGACCTGCGGCGATTCGCCGCTGTTGCGCGGTATGGAGGATGAACAAACCGGCGAGCTCGACGTCTGGATGAGCCACGGTGACAAGGTGGCCAGTCTGCCCCATGGCTTCCGCGTCATTTGTGGTAATGACGCGGTACCCATCATCGGCATGGCGGATGAGTCGCGGCATTTTTACGGCTTGCAATTCCACCCTGAAGTGACGCACACCCGCCGGGGGAAGGCGATTTTGAGCTGTTTTATACACAAGATTTGTGCCTGTTCCCGCGCATGGACAATGCCGAACCATATTGAGGAAGCCATTGGCTATATTCGTCATCAGGTTGGCAACGAAGGGGTAATCCTGGGCCTGTCCGGCGGGGTCGACTCATCGGTCGCTGCGGCATTGTTGCACCGTGCAATCGGCGATCAACTGACGTGCGTCTTTGTTGATAACGGTCTGCTGCGTTTGCATGAGGCGGAGCAGGTGATGGCGACCTTTGCCGACCATCTGGGGGTAAAGGTGGACCATGTCGATGCCGGCGAAATTTTCCTGAAGCACCTGGCTGGCGTCACCGACCCGGAAGAGAAGCGCAAAATTATCGGCCGCGAATTCGTCGGGGTGTTTCAGCGCGAAGCGGCCAGAATGCCGAATGCCAAATGGCTGGCGCAGGGAACGATCTACCCCGACGTCATCGAATCGGCCGGGGCGAAGACGAACAAGGCACACACGATCAAGAGTCACCACAATGTGGGTGGGCTACCGGAATCCCTGCACCTGAAGTTACTCGAGCCGCTACGCGACCTGTTCAAGGATGAGGTGCGCGAACTGGGTGTGGCGCTTGGCCTTCCGCGAGGAATGGTTTACCGGCACCCTTTTCCAGGCCCGGGCCTGGGTGTGCGCATACTTGGTGAGGTCAAAAAAGAATATGCGGACCTGTTACGCCAGGCCGACGCCATCTTTATTGAAGAATTGCACGCATCGGGATGGTATGACAAGACCAGCCAGGCATTTGTGGTATTTCTGCCGGTGAAATCAGTTGGCGTAATGGGCGATGGCCGCACCTACGAATGGGTTGTCGCGCTGCGGGCCGTGCAGACGCAGGATTTTATGACCGCACGCTGGGCGGAGCTGCCGCATGCCCTGTTAGCCAAAGTGTCCGGCCGCATCATTAACGAGGTGCGCGGTATTAACCGCGTTGTTTACGATATCTCGGGGAAACCGCCGGCGACGATTGAATGGGAGTAAGTTGCTTGACTTATCACCTGCCGGGCAGCGACGAACAAACATTAAACCAGAGGAGATGACATGAAGAAATACATTGCAATCGCTGCTACAGTGGTGGCGATTACGGCGGGATGTTCCGCCGGAACGCAAACGAAAAACACAACGGCAAAGCTGTCGCTGGACAACGAAAATGCGAAGTTCAGTTATGCCATCGGGCTGGACGTAGGAAAATCCCTGAAGAGGATCGGGACCAAGCTCGACCTAACCGCTTTTGACGCAGCGGTCGAATCGGTTATCAAGGGTGAGAAACCCATGCTATCGCCCAAGGAAGCGGCGGCGGTTAAGCAATCCGTACTCAAGTCACAAAGGAAGAAGCTTATGAGCAAACAAAAAGATTTGGGTTTGAAGAATAAGGCGGAAGGTGAGAAGTTCTTAGCGGAAAATGCTAAAAAAGAGGGTGTAAAGACAACCGCAAGTGGCCTGCAATACAAGGTACTTAGATCCGGCAATGGCAAAAAGCCTACAGCAACGGATAGCGTTACGGTGAATTACGAAGGCCGGCTGATTAACGGTACGGTATTCGATTCTTCCTACAAACGGGGAAAGCCCGTTACATTTCCGCTTAATGGCGTCATCAAGGGTTGGACCGAAGGCTTGCAGTTGATGCCAGCGGGTAGCAAGTACAGATTTTTTCTGCCACCGAAGCTGGCTTATGGTGCAAGAGGAGCTGGCGGTATCATTGGACCGGATGCCACGCTTATCTTTGACGTAGAATTACTCTCTATCAAGAAATAATGGCTTCGTAGGAGGTCATCATGTTTGATCGTTTAAGCGAGAAACTGGGCGGCATCGCGGGCCGTCTCCGGGGTGCTGCGCGCGTTTCCGAGGCTGATCTGGATGCAACACTGCGTGAGATGCGGCTGGCACTTCTGGAAGCCGATGTGGCGCTGCCAGTGGCGCGCCACTTAATGGATGAGGCACGCGAGCGAGCGCTTGGTACCGAGGTGTCCAGGAGTCTGAATCCTGGCCAAGTTATCATCAAGATTCTGCACGATGTGCTGGCCGATGTATTGGGCGGGCAGCGCCGAGATCTGGATATATCGAATATTCCATCGGTGATTCTGCTGTGCGGCCTGCAGGGCGCGGGTAAAACGACTACAGCGGGAAAATTGGCGCGCTTGCTTGCGAGACAGGGGCGCAAGGTGGCGCTGACCAGCGTTGATGCGACGCGCCCTGCGGCACGCGAGCAGTTACGGGTGCTGGCCGCACAGGTGGGCGTCCCTTACATTGAAGGCGATGGCACTACGCCGGTAGTGATGGCGAAGTCCGCGCTAAACATGGCCAAAACAGGTGGCCATCATGTACTGATTCTGGATACGGCGGGTCGGCAGGTCGCGGACGATGCTCTGATGGCGGAAATCTGCGAGGTGATGACTACCGTGAATGCCAGCGAACGCTTGCTGGTACTTGATTCGATGACAGGCCAGACCGCATTGACCATTGCCGAACAATTCCACGCCTCCCTTAAGCTTTCCGGTTGTATTCTCACCAAAACCGATGCCGATGTGCGCGGTGGTGCGGCGCTTTCGGTGGCACATATTACCGGTGTCCCTGTACGTTACGTTGGTACGGGTGAAAAAACTGATGCGTTTGAGCTTTTTGACCCGCAACGGTTTGCCGGACGCATTCTTGGCCAGGGTGATGTGGCCGGGCTGGTGGAAAAGGTCCAGGCCCATGTTGATCAGGAACAAGCCGAGAAGCTGGCAAAAAAGGTCAAGAAAGGTTCGTTCGATCTGATGGATTTTTCCGATCAGCTTGGACAAATGCAAAAAATGGGCGGGATGGCCAGTATGCTGAAAATGCTGCCTGGCATAAAATTGCCGCCAGGCGCACTGGCGGAGATTGACGGCAAGCCGGTGAAACGAATGCAGGCGATGGTCTATTCGATGACGCCAAAGGAACGTCGTTATCCCAAATTTATCAATGGTAGCCGGAAACGACGTATCGCCACAGGCTCCGGTACCAGCGTTCAGGAACTCAATCAGATGCTTAAACAGTTTGCGCAGACGCAGAAAATGATGAAGAAGATGAAAGGCAACAAGGGGAAGCGCATGATGGCGCAGATGGCCAGCCGCTTCTCCGGTATGGGCGGAGGCATGCCCTCCGGCATGTAGGCCGGATTTTACTTTAATCTGGAGGACAATGTGATACACCTGAAGATTGCAACACGGGGTTCCGCGCTGGCGTTGTGGCAGGCCAGACACGTTGCAGCTAAACTGGAACGCCTGCACAAAGGCGTAACAACGGAACTGCTTCGCATCAAAACCACGGGTGATAAAATTCTCGATGTGCCGCTGGCCAAGGTGGGTGGCAAAGGTCTGTTCACCAAGGAAATCGAGGAAGCGTTACTGGATAGTCGTGCCGATCTGGCTGTACATTCGATGAAGGATGTACCTGCAGAGCTGCCGGAAAAGCTGGCTATCCACGCTATTCTGGAGCGGGCGGACCCACGCGATGCCGTTGCCACGGTGACGGGTGGTCCATTGTCCACCTTGCCCAAGAATGCAACGATTGGCACCTCATCGTTACGTCGCGTGTGCCAGCTCAAAGCGAGGCATCCCGAATTTAAGTTTGTTTCTATCCGCGGCAATGTACAAACCAGGCTAAACAAGCTCGGCAAGGAAGCCGATGCCGTGGTGCTGGCGGCAGCGGGTGTCAAGCGGTTGGGTATTGATGATCAAATGCATGTCTTTTTTGAGACGAGCGAGATGCTCCCCGCCGTAGCGCAGGGTGCGATTGGTATCGAAACGCGTGCCGGGGATGAACAGGTTAATTCACTAGTAGCTGCGTTGAATCATCAGGATACCGCAGATTGCGTGATGATTGAGCGCGCTTTCCTGGCCCGACTGGAAGGCGGGTGCCAGGTACCGATTGCCGGATATGCTACGCTGGACGGTGATGTTCTTCGTATGGAAGGGCTGGTTGGTGAAGTGGATGGTAGCCAGCTCATTCGTCGCCAGACATCCGGTCCGCGTAGTCAGGCAGTCCCTCTGGGGAGCGCCCTGGCCGACGAGGTGCTGGATGCCGGCGGCCGCGAGATTCTGACACGATTGTATGCGGAGAGCGGCTAGTCCTGCCCTTTACCCACAAATCATGCTACAGAACCCTTGCACATGGGTCAGAGCAAGGTGCGGTGCATCGATCATGGTATTCCATTGGCAAGCGCCGCCACAGTCATAATCCGCGCCAGTTATCTACGCTGCCATAAACTGTTACTTTTCGCACATGCTTAAAACTCCTGACCATTCCGATCATACACCCATGATGCGGCAGTATCTGCGTATCAAATCCGAATATGCGGATTGCCTGCTGTTTTACCGCATGGGCGATTTTTATGAGATGTTCTTCGATGATGCCGTGGATGCTTCCGCAATCCTCGATATCGCCCTGACCAAGCGCGGTAAATCCAATGGCACAGATATTCCCATGGCGGGCGTACCCTGGCATCAGGCGGATCAATACCTTTCGCGTCTGGTTGCGGCAGGCAAGCGGGTAGCCATTTGTGAGCAGATGGAACCGCCGCATGGCAAGGGACCGGTACGGCGCGAAGTCGTGCGCGTTGTGACGCCCGGTACTCTTACCGAGTCAGAATTACTGAATGAGAAACGCGCCGCACCGCTGGTCGCCTTTTCCGGGGCTATGGAAGCGTGGGCTTTGGCCGCAGTTGATCTCTCTTGCGGCAGCTTTCATCTGCTTGAAGGCGAAGGTAAGGGGCAACTGGAAGAACAGCTGGGCGTGCTGGCACCTTCAGAACTGCTTTTGCCATCCGGCATGGACGGAATGGATGAGATGATACCCTCCACGGCCATTCACCGCCCCGGCGACTGGAGTTTTTCAACTGAAGTGGCTGCTGAGCGCATCAGGCAGGTCTATGGCGTGGATGAGCCTGCTTCGTTAAACCTTGGAGGGCACCCGCTTGCCGCAGCCGCAGTGGGTGCAGTGCTGGTTTATCTGGAGCAGACACAGAAGCAGAATATGACGCACCTTCAACTGCCGGTATTTCGTGAAGCAGGTGCATGCATGGGCATTGATGCACGTTCCCGCCGTAACCTGGAGTTGTACGAAAGCCTGTCTGGTGACGCGCATGGGGGCATGATCGAAGTACTGGATGTGACGTGTACGCCGATGGGTGCGCGTTTGTTGCGCGACTGGCTGGATTGCCCTCTAAACGATATTTCTGCCATTGATGCGCGTCAGGATGCAGTGCAAAGTTTTGTGGATGATGCCGGGGCACGGGAAGATCTCCGGGACCAGCTTACGGGTATTCGGGATATGGAACGCATATTGACGCGTGTCGTACTGGGCCGCGCCCCGCCAAGGGATTACCGGAGCCTGACCGGATCACTGCTGGCACTCCCCGCCCTATCAGGAATGCTGGATGGCCGTGCGGGTTTATTTGCCGGCATTCGGGACGCGTTGACGGGGCTTGAGCAACTGGCGGAGGTGCTGGATGCGGCGATCATGGAGCCGCCACCGATGCACGCCCGTGATGGCGGTGTGATTAAACCTGGGTTTGATACGAAGCTGGATAAATTGCGCAACCTGGCCCGCGGGGCGGATGACTGGCTGAGTGAATTCGAAACGCGCGAACGCGATACAACCGGCATTTCCAGATTGCGCGTGAAATACAATAAAGTCTTCGGTTACTTTATCGAAATGCCGAAAAGCATGGCGGATCAGGCGCCAACACATTATGTACGCAAACAAACGCTGGTCAATGTAGAGCGTTTCATGACCGATGAATTACATGCCCACGAAGAGGAAGTCCTGCGCGCCAGGGAAACCGCGCTGGAACAGGAATGGGCGCTGATTGAAGGTTTAAGACAGAATATACTTGACCGCGCGCGTACTATTCAGGCGGCGGCCGCCGCCGTGGCAAGGCTGGATGTGCTGGCCTGTTTTGCCAAACTGGCGGCTGAATATCGCTATGTACGTCCCGAAATACATGGAGGACGTAGCCTTAGCATCTCCGGCGGACGACACCCGCAGGTAGAACAATATCTGGATACGGGAAATTTTGTGGCCAATGATACGCACATGCATGCCATACGCCGCCGTTTCATGCTGTTGACGGGACCAAACATGGGCGGCAAATCCACCTACATGCGGCAAGTCGCGTGGATGGTATGGCTGGCACATACCGGTTGTTTTATACCTGCAGATGCAGCGAGAGTTCCACTAACCCGCCGTATCTTCACCCGCATTGGTGCAGGCGATGAACTGGCCGCAGGGCGTTCCACTTTCATGGTGGAGATGATGGAAACGGCACATATTCTTAATCAGATCACACCGCGCTCGCTGGTTATTATCGATGAAATTGGACGGGGAACCAGCACATGGGATGGCTTGGCCATTGCCTGGTCCGTAGCCGAGCAGCTCATAAGTAGCGATGATGTGCTAACATTATTCGCCACGCACTATCATGAGCTGACATCACTACCAGATGAGTGTCCGCAGGCATTTAACGCTTCAATGATGGTGCGGGAGCACCATGGAGAAGTTATTTTCCTGCACCGGGTAGAAGAGAATGCCGCTGATCGTTCCTATGGGATTGCCGTCGCCAAACTGGCCGGTCTGCCACCTGATGTGCTGGAACGCGCGCGAAAACACCTGTTCCGGCTGGAGCACGAAGCGGAATTGGCTGCGGAATCCGGTAAACCACAATTGGGACTTTTCACCGGAGCGGAACGCAAGGACAGGGAAGAACGGGAGCGATTTATGCAGAGGCTGTCTGAACGATTATCGACCCTGGAGGTGGAAACGATGCGCCCTGTAGAGGCGCTGAATGTACTGGATGAACTGGTGGCTGCCTGCATCCTTCATGGATAAATCCGACGGGCTCCCGTGGATCAAAAGGGAAACGCGATGGCTGATATTTCGCAGAGAACGGTAAAAGTAGATTCCGGCGCATACGTTGCACGGTTAAAAGTGCTTCATACGCAGCTGAATGCCATGTTCGATGCAGGAGAATCTGGCGAAGCCATGGTGCGCCGGATATGTAGCTGCGTGGATGCCCTGATCGCTGACATGTGGCGAGACAGTGCGGGTGCATATGCAGATGAGGTTGATTTACTGGCTGTCGGAGGATATGGGCGCGGCGAGTTATGCCCGCAATCAGATTGGGACTTGTGGTTCCTCCTGAAGAAAGGGGATAACCCCTGTGTCGATGCAGCAATTGAACGCTTTGTTTATGTCGTTTGGGACATGAATGTAAAGTTGGGCCATGCCGTACGCAGCGTGGACGAAACCATGACTTATGTACATGCAGACTGGAATACGGCGACGGCGGGACTGGAATCGCGGCTCCTCCACGGCAGGGGAGATACGTATGCGGAACTTCAAAAAAGACTAAATTCATTCTTTTCACATAAACGCAAGCCCTTCGTTGAAGCTAAACTGGAAGAAATGGAACGCCGCCATGAAAGGACGGGCGGCACCGCCTTCCTGATGGAGCCGGATATCAAGGAAGGCAAAGGAGGGCTGCGCGATATCCAGACCGTCTTCTGGCTGGCCAAGGTCTGGCACAAAAGCAAGGACATTTCCGACCTTGTCAGGGACGGAATAGTCTCTGAAACGGAATATCTGCATCTTGTGCAGGCCCAGGATTTCCTTTGGCGTTGTCGCACCGGATTACACCTGGAGGTGAAGCGAGCTTCGGATCGGCTCGGTTTCGAGCAACAAATGGCGCTGGCTGAACGCATGGGTTACCAAAGTAATCCGGGAAGACATGCCGTGGAAGCTTTTATGAAAGATTACTTCCGTCATGCCGGGCGTACAGCCCGCGTTTCCGGCCTGTTGGCCATGCATTTTCAGGAAGAGTTGCACCCTCAGTGGCTGGCGCGCCGAAGAAATGTTGGTGACGGGCTCACGCTCGAAGGAAAATGGATCGGCGTGCGCGACGAACATATTTTTGACGAGGACCCGCTTCGCTTATTGCGTATCTTCCATGCCGCGCAGGAGGACCATCGTCTACTTTCCAGTCAGGCCCTGCGCCAGGTACGTGAACATGTGCTGCTGATTGACGATGCTTTTCGTGCGAACCCCGCAGCCCATGATATTTTCCTTCAAATACTAAGCGATAGGCGCAACGTTGCCGCTTCCCTCGAACAAATGAACGCCACTGGTATTTTAGGACGCTTCATTCCCGAGTTCCGCCATGTGGTAGGTCTGGGACAATTCAACAATTACCACGCTTATACGGTTGATGAACATACTATCCGGGCCATTGGCGAGGCTCGAAACATGACCCACGGTATGCGAAAAATACGCCTGCCACTGACCGTGGGCGTGTTCGAGAAAATCAAGCAACCGGAGCTGCTATATCTGGCCCTCTTGTTCCATGATATTGCCAAGGGTTTACCCGGAGATCATTCCGAGCTTGGCGAGACATCCGCCACGAAGATCTGCCAGCGTTTGGGTTTGAACCGGGACGCAACGGATCTGGTCGCATGGCTGGTGCGCCATCATTTGCTCATGGCAATCACATCGCAACGCTCGGATTTATCCGATCCTGCGGTCATCGGGCAATTCGCCCGGAAAATGGGCGATATAGAGCGGCTGCGCTATTTACTGTTGCTGACAGTTGCCGATATTTCTGCGGTTGGGCCACATGTGTGGAATGGCTGGAAGGGAACGCTCCTGCGAGAACTTTTCCTGGCTTCGGAGCGCTATCTGATGGGGGAGGAAGATGCGAGCGGTAGCACGCGGGAACGCGCCCAAATCCGTATTGAGAGTACCTTGAAGAAAGTGGAGGATAGTGAGCGCAAGGCTTTGTCCGCAGTGCTGAACCTGCTGCCATGGCGAGCGATTCTGGACTTGCCCCCTCGACACCTGCTTCGGGCGGGGCGCATGATGGTCAGGGCACAATGTGGTGTCGGTGTTGACGTGCTGGTGGATAATGATCGGGGCGAAAGCCTGATCCTTATACTGGCACCGGATCGCCGGGGTCTGTTCGCTGATATTGCATCTGCAATGGCATCCGGACACATCAATATTCTGGCCGCTCAGGCCTACGCATTAAAGAACGGGAAGGTACTGGATCTGTTTCATATTCATGGAAACGGCGGGAAACCGTTATCCGAACAAAGTGATGTATCCAGGTTGAAACAGCGCATCGAGCAGGCAACAGGTGGACACCTCAGGCTAAGGACCGGCAAACCGAGGACCCATGTACTTATGCACCATGTATCCGTGCAGGCACATGCCTTGCCACTGGCGTCCAGCCGCCAAACGGCGGTTGAGGTGACGGCAGCAGATCGTCCGGGCTTGTTGGGCCTGCTCGCGGGAAAAATCGCCGATGCGGGGTTCAACGTACGTGGTGCCAATATCAGCACCTTTGGCGAGAAGGCCGTGGATGTGTTCTTCCTGACCCGGCGGGAAGGTCATATTCTATCGCAGAAAGAGACTACGATATTATGCAAGAAATTATCGGAGGCAGCACAATTAGCAAAATCATGAGTCTCTTGCAAAGCTCCGGGCGGATAAGCGGCAATCCCGCGTTGAGCGTACTTTTGGAATAAAATGAGGTGCATAGTGGTTCCATGAACCGAAATTTCAGCCCGGACAAAAAGTCCACAGGCCATTTGGACGCCCATAAGGGCGGGGCGTAAGCCCTGATGCCAACGGCCCAAATTAAAGGGACCAACGTGGGGAAGCTGATCGCCGCTCACGGCGTCTTCCAAGAGGCTCCCATGTAGAAAGGAGGAGGTGTAGACGTGCTGGAAAAACTGTTTGGCAGGAAGAATACGGGCTTTGTGCTGGCACTGGGTGGTGGTGGGGGCCGTGGTCTGGCACATCTGGGGGTTCTGGATGTTCTGGAAGCACATAATCTGAAACCTGATGCAATTGTAGGTAGCAGCATCGGCTCGCTGTTCGGGGCCATGTACGCACTGGATCCGGATATCCGCTTATGTATCAAACGGACTGAAGGTTTTCTGGCGTCAGATCTGTTTAATAAACTGGACTTGCCCGTTCTGGATAGTGCGGAAGTAGAAGATCAGAGTTGGCTGTCACGGTTAACCGCCGCCGCCCGGCAATCTATCTTGTTCACACGGGCGGCGACCGGTATTTCCGTTGTTGACGTCCGCGTGCTGATCGAAATCGTGCATGTCTTCTGCCAGGGAAAGTCATTCGACGACTTGAATATTCCCCTGTACGTCATGGCTGTAAAATTTCCATCGGGGGAGTGCCGGATGTTTTCTCCCGATGCCGATGTCACGCTGGCTTGCGCCATCGCCGCAAGCATGGCGGTTCCCGGCGTATTTGATCCCGTGCCCATTCATGGTGAGCGATTCGTCGATGGTAGCCTGGCCTCGGAATTACCCTCCAGGGAAGCGAAAATGATGGCCGGACCGGGCCAGTTCGTCATCGCTGTAAATGTTGGCGCACGCCCCAACCCCAATGAGGAACCAAAAAACGTGATTGGTATGATGGACTGGGCCGCGCGCATCAAGGCCTTCTATCTGCGGCAATATAAGAAGGCCTATGCCGATGTATTGGTTGAGCCCCTGGTTGGATTTACGCAATGGCATGATTTCTCCAATCCTGAAGAGGAAATAGAGAAAGGGAGGCAGGCTACATTGGAACAATTGCCGAAGATCCTGGAACAGATGGGACGTTAAATACCCTGAAATTTAATCCATTCTCAGCCCATCAAACCTGCCTGATTTGTGGATAAAGGGTAGCGCTAGAGGACTTCACCCATGTATGTTTTATTTTGCTGTTTGGCGCTGTAGGCTGCGCGACGATCAACAGTTGTCGAGCGCCCTTAGCTCAGATGGATAGAGCATCGGCCTCCGAAGCCGAAGGCCAGTGGTTCGAATCCACTAGGGCGCACCACTTCAGCATCTTTTTATTTGCACGACATCAATCCCTTCCCTGTCGGTAACAATAAACCTGAACTGTTTATAAGTGCTGTCAGCCCATGACGATCCACAAATAGCCCGGGTCAGAAGAATGCAGGAAGGCGTCGCTCGCGCGGTTTACAGGAGACTCACTTGATTGCAATGACTGCACTCGAAGGGCCAGCCAGTGGAATGATCGAGGTTTTGGTATAACCGGTTTCTTCTGCCAGGGCATCAAAGTCTGCCGCAGAAAAATCGTAGCCTTCGGGCATTTCAATCAACATATTTAAAGACATCATAAGGCCAAAAATATTTTCATTTCGATCATTATCAATAATGTTTTCTATCACCACCAATGACCCCCCCCTGATGGCAGAGCCTCATATGCCTTTTCCATCAATATTTTTTTATCTTTAATCCCCGGTCGTGAAGGATATTTCCCATCGTAATGACATCTGCCTTTGGAAATTCATCCTGGAAGAAGTTTCCTGATTGAATGGTTACCTTATCAGCTAAACCCATACCATCTATATTTTCTGCTGCGATCCGGCTTACAGGCGGAAGGTCAAACGAATACAGCGCATATGATCGTGGCCCGTAGCAATCTGGGCTGATAAACACCCACCTGCGCCCCCTATATCGCAAAGAGTGTCATAGCTTGAAAAATCGAATTTGTTGGAAAACACCATAAAGTTTCCCATTTGTATCCCGCTCATGGAGTCCTAATTTCTCTCTGATCTGCTGTCCCGACAGTTCGCCTCGGGACAGAAGCGTAAACAAGCCCATACTAATGGCTGTAAGCAAGGTTTTCGACGCCCAAAACCCCATGCCAACCTGCATAATTTTAGATGGATCTATTGGTATGCTTCCCTCCATTTTCTTCTCCTCAACGGTGAACTATGATGAGCCAATCACCACTCACGAGTTTTGCAAGAGGCTCATATATATACCCATATTCGCCAGATATATTGCGGGCGGAGCACTAACCTGCATTATTCCATGAATTCTGCAGGCTAAAGCAATGCTTTCA
>VAOZ01182158.1_pt1 | contig 29245 bp, 21 predicted proteins | sample 3394041 | NCBI WGS metagenome assembly VAOZ01 (sample SAMN08290431, study PRJNA428436) | hydrothermal vent metagenome | isolation source: Deep-sea hydrothermal vent chimney | place: Indian Ocean: Southwest Indian Ridge
TATGAGATGTAGTTTCTACTACATCGAATATTTTGTGATTGAGCAGCGCGTCAAGATGGTACATAGGCTGGATGGAGAAATGGCCATGTTATTTATTTACAAATCCTAACCTGAAGCGGTCTATCATCCGGGTCCACGCGCTTCAGCGTGTCAGTCATCTGTTCCGAATCCTGGCGATAGCACCCAGCAGACGCCGCCAGTCAAGAACAGGCCGGATTTACGTCCATGCTTCAGAAATGTTAACCGACATTATTTCCAGGCATTCATGGGCGACATCCCGCAGTCAGCAGCCAGCCTCCGTCCCTGACCCAGCGGTGGCAGAGCCAGCCCAGGATGCCGCCGTAAGCGAGATGGGCGATGTAAACGGTCAGCGGCATCATCGGCATATCCTTGCCCATGAAACCAATGCCCAACGCCTGTACGGGAGGACTCAGCAGGAAAATAGTGCCAATGATAACCCCATACGCAACACCCCAAAAAACCGTTTTCCTACCCAGAGTAACGGCGAAGACAATGCCAAATGAAGCGCCGTTCCAGTAATGGTAGGTATAGCCAATAAAGTCCGAGAAGGGCGATGGTCCCACCATGAACCGGTCGGTCAGAAGCACCCCCATCAACCTCGGCAAGTCCCCGGGCATGCCCCCGTGGTGGAAGCTGTACATACGCACGGCCTCCAGTCCCACGGTGGCAACAATGCCCGCCGTGGCGCCCGCCACCACCCTGTTGACCAGCCGCGCATAACCGCGAACCCGCGCAAACAGGAGCGTAGTCAACAAAATAGCAATCGCGGGGAGCAACAGCCAGAGACCCATCACCTTCATGTCGGCAATACCCGCCTGGGCAGCGACGAAAATGTTGGGGGAAACGCCAGCCGATGCCAGGATCAGCAGGCTTGTGAACAACTCCCCCCTGAATTCAGGCGCAAACACCGTTTTCAACAGTGGCGTTCCCGAGGAATGGGTGTGTGAAAACATTTTCAGCAAACCTCCGGTTTCTTACATTCCACCCAGCATACCCGTCATCTTCTTCAGCTTGCCATCCAGCATACCGGCTACCTTGTTGATCATGCGATTGTGATATACGGCAAGCACCCGTGACGGTGGCACATACGCTACCATGGTTGAACCCTTCGCATCCTTATAAACATTGATACGAACAGGAACGGCAATGCCCACACCGGCATTGGCCGAAAACAGCTTCTTACCCACCGCAGGATTGCCCACGAAAATACTTTCGGATTCAATGTTCAAGCCCACCATGGACATCACCTTTCCCTGATGAAGCTCGCCCATAACCATCATGCCATTCTTATGCACCATGCCCTTTAGCCTGGCGATTACATCCTGTACCGAACCCGCGGCTTTTACCTGTACGGTCAGATCTGATCCGGCTTGAGCAACGGTGGGCAGACTCGCTAACATGCCCGCGGACAACATCAGCACAGCCCATGTCATTTTTGATAATCTCTTTCTCATACTATTCCTCCTGTATTTTATGAAGCCCCGCCGGCCACCTGTAAAAACAGGATGAGCATGGCAACATCGGTACAGTCGAGGAAGAGGGGTAAACCTTACACCACTGGCGTACGCAAACGCTCAGACCTGCCCTTTACACACAAATCGCTCTCCGGAATGCTTCCTGATGGGTCAGAACAAGGCCGGTGCGCAGGCAAGGGTTGTTCCCGTGCGAGAATGCGACACAGACGGGCGACCGGGCATGAAAACCGTGTATCCATCCCTGGCCATGATAGCTTTCCACATTGACGCCTCCTTAGGGCTTGTAACGAAATAAACTGTACTATATTACGTGTAAAGGTTATCTCGTCACAAGCCCTTAGTAACAATTCAGCACGGTAATATTTGTGAATAATGCAGACCAGGAGTACCATGAACGCACACATTTCCACATCACCGGATACGCTACGACGCCTGCTGGAACAACGTATCCTGATTCTCGATGGCGCCATGGGCACGATGATTCAGCGCCATGGACTGTCTGAAAGCGATTACCGTGGTAAGCGTTTCAAGAACTGGAAACACGAACTCAAGGGCAACAATGATCTCCTGAGCCTGACGCAGCCGGATGTCATCCGCCATATCCACGCCGCCTATCTCAATGCCGGAGCGGATATCATCGAGACCAACACCTTCAATTCCAATGCGGCTTCCATGTCCGATTACGGTATGGAGAAATTCATCTATGAATTGAATCTGGAAGGTGCAAAGCTGGCGCGTAGCGCCGCTAACGCCGCAACCAGCCGGGACAAGCCGCGCTTTGTCGCGGGTGTCCTGGGGCCGACCAGTCGTACCTGCTCCATCTCACCGGATGTGAATGATCCGGGTTTTCGTAATATTGCCTTTGATGAACTGGTCACCACCTATTCCGAAGCTGTCCGGGGACTGATGGATGGCGGTGCGGATATCATCCTGATTGAAACGGTGTTTGACACGCTCAATGCCAAAGCTGCTGTTTTTGCTGTCAAATCACGCTTTGAAGATGCCGGGATCGCGTTACCCATCATGATTTCCGGCACCATTACCGATGCCTCGGGCCGTACATTGTCCGGACAGACCGCCACGGCCTTTTACGATTCGCTGGCGCATGCCGAACCGATCTCCTTCGGTCTGAACTGTGCACTGGGCGCGGCGGAACTGCGACAATATGTCGAGGAACTGTCCAATACCGTTCCCTGCCACATCAATGCCCATCCCAATGCAGGGTTGCCCAATGCGTTTGGAGGATATGATGAGACGCCACGGGATATGGCGACGGAAATCCATGAATGGGCGAAATCAGGCTTTTTGAACATCATCGGCGGCTGCTGCGGCACCACGCCGGAACACATCAAAGCCATGGCGGAAGCCGTACGGGATATTGCTCCACGTCAAGCGCCCGACTTACCAAACGAATGCCGACTCGCAGGTCTTGAACCACTACATATCGGTGCCGAATCCCTGTTCGTCAATGTGGGTGAGCGCGCCAATATCACCGGATCGGCACGCTTCAAGCGACTGGTCATGAGTAATAATTACGCTGCGGCGCTGGATGTCTGCCGTGAACAGGTGGAGAACGGTGCGCAGATGATTGATGTGAACATGGATGAGGCCATGCTTGACGGCGTGGCCGCCATGCGCACGTTTCTCAATCTCATTGCCAGTGAGCCGGATATTTCCAGGGTGCCGGTTATGCTCGATTCCTCCAAGTGGGAGATCATTGAAGAAGGCCTGAAATGTATTCAGGGCAAGGGTGTGGTCAATTCCATTTCACTCAAGGAAGGCGAGGATAAATTTGTCGACTACGCCCGGGTGCTGCGAAAATATGGCGCGGCGGTCATCGTCATGGCTTTCGACGAGGAAGGGCAGGCGGATACTTACGAACGCAAGATCCATATTTGCGAGCACTCGTACCATATCCTGACTAAACAATGCGGTTTTCCGCCCGAGGATATCATCTTCGATCCGAACATTTTCGCCATTGCCACCGGCATCGAGGAACACAACAACTACGCCGTGGACTTCATCGAGGCCACCGGCTGGATCAAAAAGAACCTGCCTCATGCCCTGATTTCCGGCGGCGTATCGAATGTGTCCTTTTCCTTCCGTGGCAATAACCCGGTGCGCGAGGCCATTCATTCCGTATTCCTCTACCATGCCATCAAACAGGGTATGGATATGGGCATCGTCAATGCCGGGCAATTGGCGGTGTACGATGACTTGCCCGCTGAACTCAGGGATGCGGTGGAAGATGTCGTATTAAATCATTCCCCCGATGCCACGGAAAAGTTGCTGGATATTGCGGATAACTATCGCGGTGATGGTACGCGGGTGAAGAAAGCCGATGATCAATGGCGTGCACTGCCGGTGGCGAAAAGGCTGGAACATGCGCTGGTCAAGGGTATTGATACATGGGTCGAGGATGATACTGAAGAGGCACGCTTGCAGTTTGATAAGCCGATTGCGGTCATCGAAGGGCCGCTGATGGACGGCATGAACGTGGTCGGCGACTTGTTTGGCGCAGGCAAGATGTTCCTGCCGCAAGTCGTTAAATCGGCGCGTGTGATGAAGAAAGCCGTAGCCTGGCTGATGCCCTATATCGAGGCCGGCAAGGAGGCAGGCAAAAGTTCATCCAATGGCAAGGTGCTGATGGCAACAGTCAAGGGGGATGTCCATGATATTGGTAAAAATATCGTTGGCATCGTACTCCAGTGCAATAACTTTGAGGTCATTGATCTTGGCGTCATGGTGCCGGTCAATACCATTCTGGAAGAAGCGAAAAAGCACGATGTGGACATCATCGGATTGTCCGGTCTGATTACGCCCAGTCTTGATGAAATGGTGCATATCGCCAGGGAAATGACCCGTCTGGACTACCATCTCCCGATTATGCTCGGAGGAGCCACGACCTCCAGAGCGCATACGGCGGTGAAGATTGAACCACAATATGCACATCCGGTCATCTGGGTAAGGGATGCCTCGCGTGCTGTCGGCGTGGCACGGAATCTGGTTTCCAAAGCCCGGTGCGAAGTATTCGTCAACAACACCCGTGAGGAATACGCCGCGGTACGCGAACGCTACCTTGGGCGTCAGCGGCAGACGGATTGGCTGACCCTGGCCGATGCCCGCGCCAATGGAGTGAGGCTGGATATAACCACCGTTCCCCCTCCCCCGAAACAGCCGGGCGTGCATGTTCTGGGGCACGTGCCGCTTGCGGATATCCGGGTGCATATCGACTGGTCGCCATTCTTTGGCGCGTGGGAACTGAACGGCGCATTCCCCCGTATTCTGAACGATCCGCACAAGGGCGAGGAGGCAACAAGGTTGTTTGATGAGGCAAACGGTTTGCTGGATAAAATTATCGCGGAAGACCGGTTCACCGCCAAAGCTGTATTTGGCCTGTTTCCGGCAACAGCAACGGATGATGACAGCGTGATTGTTTACAAGGATGAAAATCGCTCAGAGGAATCCGCCCGCTTTCATTTCCTGCGCCAGCAGCAAGATAAAAAGGATTCACGCGCCAATCTTTGCCTGGCCGATTTTATTGCCGGAAATGATTCGGATCATATCGGTGCATTTGCCGTCGGCATTTTTGGCGCGGAGGAACAGGCCGTGGCATATAAGGCGGGATGCGATGATTATACCGCCATCATGGTCAAGGTGCTGGCGGATCGTCTGGCCGAGGCATTGGCTGAAATGTTGCATCGCGATGTGCGGCGCCGATACTGGGCCTACGCAAACCATGAAGATTTGAATAACAACGATATGATTCGTGAGAAATATCAGGGCATTCGCCCTGCCGCCGGTTATCCCGCCTGTCCGGAACATACCGAAAAGGGCACATTATGGAGGTTATTGGAGGTGGAGAGAAACATCGGCATGGGGTTAACCGCGTCCTACGCCATGACCCCGCCCGCTGCCGTCTCCGGTCTTTACATCGCCAACCCCGAAGCACGTTATTTCACCGTCGGCAAGATTAACAGGGATCAGGTGTCGGATTACGCCAGGCGCAAGGGCATGCGTCTGGAAGAAGCCGAGAAGTGGCTGGCCCCGAATTTGGGATACTGAATTATACCCGTAAGCGGCAACGCCGCACGTCCGGTTCCGTGAGGGCTCTTACCTGGATCCTGCAAGTGCTAGCACATACATAGCGCAACCCCTTGATTCATCTGGCATATCGAAAAAACATTCATCACCAATAAGTTTTTCAATATGCTATATAAACCGATGTCTTACACTCTGCATGCACGATCACTTGCAGGATCCAGGTCTTATTATTTTCTGACGATCAGACTGATATCCATTTCTACTGGTGCAACACCTCCGGTAAACTGAAGGTTATGCGTTCTTCAACAGCATGCAGCGTCTCCACTCCCCCCGCACCCAAATGCTTAAGACAATTAACCACTTCCTGTACCACCGCTTCCGGAGCAGAAGCGCCAGCGGTAATCCCCACGCATCCGGCATTTTCAAACCAGTCCGGATGAATATCAGCCGCATCGTCCACCAGCCAGGCGTTCGCACCCTCCCGCTCCGCCACTTCCCGCAGGCGATTGCTGTTGGATGAGTTCCTTGAGCCAATAACCAGCACGACTTCACAATAACTTGCCAGTTGCTTGACTGCCATCTGCCGGTTGGTCGTGGCGTAACAAATATCGTCGCGCTTCGGTCCCTGAATATGGGGGAATCGTTTCTTTAATGCGGCAATCACATCAGCCGTATCATTCACGGACAGGGTGGTCTGGGTGACATAAGCCAGCTTGTTCGGATTGTCCACCTGAAGGCGGTTCACATCCCTGGGTGTTGAAACAAGCAGCACCGCGCCGGCAGGAAGCTGCCCCATCGTGCCCTCCACCTCGGGATGCCCGGCATGACCAATCAGAACAACCTGGTCTCCATTGCGCTCATGACGCAGTAATTCCATGTGAACCTTGGTTACCAACGGGCATGTGGCATCAACAACCATTAGCCCCCGTTTACGGGCGGCGAGAACAACAGCCCGGCCAACGCCATGGGCCGAAAAAATCAGCACCGCACCATCAGGGGCATCGCTAACCGATTCGATGAATATGGCACCTTTCTTCCTCAATGCTTCAACGACAAATTTATTGTGTACAATCTCATGGCGTACGTAGACAGGCGCACCAAACATTTCGATCGCCTGCTCGACCACCGCAATGGCGCGATCCACACCCGCACAGAATCCTCTGGGCTCCGCCAGCAACACCTTCACGAATAACTCCTCGACGCAATCAGGGCAGAGAGCCAATGTCGAAACATGAGATCGGCACGCAGCATCCCGGCTTTGGCCCGTGTCCGAACTACAATCTCAATCCATGGAACCGCCAAACACGTAACCTTGCCGCAGGGTGGAGCAGCGCCTGCTGCCCGAAGCTGATCTCAAAGTGCGATCCCCAATCATCCACCCGGCTGTTGTAATGGACTTCGAAGGCTATCATATCGGACTAAAAAATACATCGTGCCCTTGGCCCCATGATCTGTTACACGAGGTGTTTTCTGTCATTCAGATGAAAAACATGTACGGTGGCCGGGTGGACGGGGCTATAGAATAGGTGTTACACATACTCAGGAGGTTGCGGGGTTAAATAGATGTGTTCCGGTCAACGCATTCTTCTCGGCATCGGTGGCGGTATTGCCGTCTATCGGGTAGCCGAACTGGCCCGCCTGCTGATCAAACAGGGCGCGGTCGTGCGCTGCGTGATGACACCCGCGGCATGCAGATTTGTCACACCGCTGACTTTTGAGGCGCTCACCGGCGAGACGGTGTATACCGAACTGTTTGATCTTGCGGCCGGGCGGAACATGGGGCATATCCAGATCGCCCGTTGGGCCAGTATGTTGCTCGTTGCACCGGCAACCGCTGATTTGATTGCCAAATTCAGGCATGGCATATGCGATCATCTACTCACCACGCTGTTTCAGGCGTGTGAAACCTCCGTGCTGCTAGCACCTGCCATGAATGCCTCCATGTGGGACTCCGTAGCTACGCAACGCAACGTAACGGCATTAAAGGAGCAGGGCGTCCATTTCATCGGCCCGGAATACGGATCACTCGCATGTGGCGAAGAGGGGTCGGGCCGTATGAGTCAACCGGAAACACTGGTTGAGGCCATGCAGCCCTTGCTGCAAACACAGCGTTTGCAGGGGCAGCGTTGGCTCGTCAATGCCGGGCCAACATGGGAGGCATGGGATGATGTGCGTATTCTGACCAACCGCGCCAGCGGCAAGCTGGGAGTATGCCTGGCCAATAATTCCGCTGCATTGGGAGCGAAAGTCACACTGGTGGCGGGCCCCGGAACGCCCCCGACTTCAACATTCGTTCGACGATGTGATGTCGTATCGGCGCGGGAGATGCTCGCGGCCTGTGAGAGGGAAGCAGGTCACACCGATGTATTCGTTGCCACCGCCGCAGTCAGCGATTACCGATTTTCCGAGCGCGCAAGCGGGAAACTGAAACGAAAACACACGACCGGCATCACCGTTACGCTTGATGCCAATGTGGACATTGTTGCCCATATCGCTAGCCTGCCAAACCGGCCACAGAAGATTATCGCTTTCGCCGCCGAATACAGGGATCCTGTTGCGCAGGCTAGAAACAAATTACGGGAAAAGAAGGTGGATGCCATATTCGCGAATAATATCAGTTGCATGGGGGAAGATAATGCTGCCGGATGGTGGCTTTCATCCGGTCGGGAGAAACAGGCGCCCTCCATGTCCAAACGGCGTTTGGCCGCATGGCTGATTGAACAAATTATGGGGATGGACGCATGAATCAGGAGAAAATCAGGATACGGATTCAACGCTTGCCTCACGGGCGGGATCTGGATTTACCCCGTTACGCCAGCACACATGCGGCGGGTGCCGATTTGCGGGCTGCTATTGATGGGGACATTGTATTGCAGCCAGGCGAACATACCCTGATTCCTACAGGATTCGCCATGGCCCTGTCTTCCGGATTCGAGGCTCAGATCAGGCCCCGATCCGGGCTGGCGCTCAAGCATGGAATCACCGTGCTGAATACGCCAGGCACTATTGATGCGGATTATCGCGGTGAACTGGGCATCATTCTCATTAATCTTGGACAACACCCGTTTCATATCCAGCGAGGTGACCGTATCGCTCAAATGGTTATCGCACCTGTAACGCAAGCCATCTGGCATGAGGAGGATGCACTGGACGCTACGGAACGTAGCTCGGGTGGCTTTGGCAGTTCAGGAAAATAATTCCCCTTAATGAAGGAGCCCCCTGCAAAATGCTGGGCGGATGGGCGACAATCCCACGTTAAGTCCATTTTTGAGATGGAACGAGTTTCATGGTGGTTCCATGGGGCGAAATTCCAGCTTTACCCCAGGAACCGACATTGACATGCAGCGCATGTCGCAACCCTTTGATTCGCCTGGCATTCCGAAAAATCACTCATCACCAGCGAGGTGAATACATGATTGTTCGAAACGCCATGCAAACCAAATACTTACACTCTGCATGCACGATCACTTGCAGGATCTAGGTGGGCCAAAGTGGAGAAGCAGATCGATGCGGATTAAAGCTCTTCCCCGCACAGGAGTAATGCTCGTATTGGTCGTCCTGCTTGGCATGGCAGCCTTACCCGTATACGCCTCGGCGCAGCGCGTGTTGATGTTGAGCTTGTCGGGCGGGATGCTGGTCATGGTATTCATCGAACGAAAACTCGATAAAACAAGTGGATTGTGCGATGTTGTACGAGTGCTGGTTATCTTCATGGGCATGTTCCTCACCCTGCGCTACCTCTGCTGGCGCCTGACGAATACTGTTTCATGGCATGGACCGTTTGACTTTCTTGCGGCCGTGTTGTTCCTGGCCGCCGAACTCTACTCGATCACGGTGTACTTCCTCGGGGCCTTCGTCAGTCTCCAGCCTCGGGAACGCCGTCCGGTCTCCCTGCCGAAGGATGACCCCGAGGCCTGGCCTACAGTGGACATCCTGGTCCCGAGTTACAACGAGGATATGGAACTGCTGGAGGTGACCTTGTTGGCAGCCACCCAGGTACGTTACCCGCCAGATCGCTACCATGTATATCTTCTGGACGATGGAGCTACTGCGCAGAAGCGCCATGATGCGGATCCGAAGAAGGCGCAAGCAGCCTTACAGCGTCGCGTTGTGCTCAAAGCCCTGTGTAAACGGGTTGGCGCGCGTTATTTGACCCGTAAGCGCAATGAGTGCGCCAAGGCGGGTAATATCAATGCGGCACTGAAGCGGGTTGATAGTGATCTGGTATTGATCCTGGACGCAGATCATGTGCCCACCATGGACATTCTGGAAAAGACGGCCGGTCTGTTCCTGAAGGACTCGCAATTATTCCTGGTACAGACAAAGCATTGTTTTCTCAATCCCGATCCGATTGAAAAAAACCTGGATATCTTCGGACGGATGCCCAGCGAAAACGAGATGTTTTACGGTGTGATCCAGAAAGGTCTGGATGCATGGGATGCCTCTTTCTTCTGCGGGTCGGCAGCCTTGATACGCCGCAAGTATCTCGATGAGGTTGGCGGGATGCAGGGCAGTACCGTGACCGAAGATGTGGAAACTTCACTGGCGTTACACGCGAAGGGTTATCACAGCGCCTACCTTGGGCATCCCATGATTGCAGGCCTGCAACCGGAAACGTTTTCGGGGTTTATCATTCAGCGCGTGCGCTGGGCACAGGGTATGATTCAGATTTTTCTGCACAAGAATCCATGGTTGAACCCCGGGCTGAGTCTGTCACAAAAGCTATGCTATACCAGCAGCTCATTTTGCTGGTTTTTTTCGCTGGCACGCAGTATACTTCTGATGGGCCCGCTGGCATATCTGCTGTTTGGTTTGAGGTTCTACGATGCCAATGGCAGTCAGTTCATCATCTATATTGTACCACATTTGCTCGGCGCCATACTCGTTTCGGATATGATATATGGAAAGGTGCGCTGGAGTTTTATCTCTGAACTGTATGAGACCATACAAGCACTGCACCTCGCACCGGCGATTATCCGGGTGCTTATGCATCCGAAGAGACCGACTTTTCAAGTAACTCCAAAGGGGGAGCGTCTTGATGAGGATTACATAACTTCGCTGGCACGACCCCTTATCGTACTCACTCTGGTCACGCTCAGCGCCCTGGTTGCCGCCGTCTGGCGCTGGCAAATCTTTCCGCGCGATCACGCCGTTATTGTTCTTACCGGATTGTGGACGGTTTTTAACCTGTACATCTTACTGGCGGCTTTGGGGGCATTGCTTGAACGCCAGCAGCGCCGCGCAACACCCAGAGTGGACCTGCTGGGAAAAATGGTATACGGAACACTGGTATGCGGAGAATCTATCCATCCGGTACGGATCAGGGATATGTCGACAGGTGGTCTGGGAATCGAGATCGAATCAGGCTGTTTCGATCAGGTAAGGGTCGGAATCTATGGGCATATTCATTTAACCAATTCAGCCTATCAGAGGATGTCGCAGATTACGGTTCGACTTGAATCGAAACAGCAGCGGTTTATGGGAGTAAGCTTCCAGCCGGCCAACCAGGATGAACATCGCGCAATCGTTGCCCTCGTCTATGGGTGTAGTCCATTTCTGGAACAGCCCGCCATACAGCGTGATAGCTCGAACGGTATCTGGCGGGCTGCGGGATTCCTGTTACGCATTGGCGTAACAGGGTTCTTCCGACTGTTGTCTTTCAATGTCCGACAACTGATGCACGTGGCTATGGTCCGGTTGCGTGCCATGCCAGGTTATTACGGTTGGCAACGCTTCACGCATCATAAGGTCAGGAGCGAACAATGAACAGATGGAAAACCGTGGTGTGGATACTGCGGATATTGAGTATGCTATTGCTATGTATACAGGTGGCACAGGCGGCGGCTGGGGTCAGTTACAACGAGGGAGTTTATCGCATCCCGCTGGCATGGTTCATGAAACAACCAGGGGTGGTGAGGTTGGTCGGACATGCTGCGGTATATCATTTTAGTCTGGCAGTGCCAGAGCATATGGCTATTACCTCGGCAGAACTCGATCTCCACTACCTTAACAGCGTTAACGAAATTGCCGCGCGCTCCCAGCTTCAGGTGCGTCTTGATGGTACGACTTTGACGACGGTACGCCTGAATGGAGACAGGCCGTCCGGACGCATACGGGTTATTTTGCCAACCGCAGACCTGACGCCGGGCTATCATCGCCTGAGTGTAGCGGTAGCGCAGCACTATCACATGGTTTGCGAAGACGGTAACACACCCGAATTGTGGACACAGATTAATCCGGTGAGTTCCGTGCTTGAATTGACCGCTGCCCCCCGCGCCTTGCGACCTCATCTGGATGATCTCAATGGCTTGTTTGACCCCAGGCGCTGGCAATCCGCGTTCGGTCTGACGGTATTGGTTCCTGAAGTAAACGGAGCCATGCAAGCTGCCATCCACAGCGATGTTACGCATCCTTCCCCGGTCGACGGCAACCTGATGATAGCAGCAGCCTCCGTGGTACAAGGCGCAGCCCTCCGTCTTCGGTACCGCGGACTACGTGTGCATTATCAACCGGTTTCACCGGCAGACCCAATGGATGATACGCCGAACAGGCGGCAGTTTCCGGGGCTCACTAGCCCTGAACTGTACAATGAGGACGCAGCGCTGATCGGTACGGCGGGACAGCTTCGGGCCATACTCAGTCCGGTTATTGCCGCTCGTATCACCGGACCGTTTATCGGTGTGTATGCCCAGGATAACGATTCCGCCCGGTTTATTCTGGTTATTTCCGGTAAGAACATTCAACAGGTAGATGAGGCGGCCAGGGCGTTTGCCGAAAATCGCCTGATATGGCCGCATAGCAGTTGGGCACGAATCCATGAGATACAGGAGGCGAGTCTCCCAACCTACACGAATACGCGATGGTTGCGGGGGCGGCACGAGTATGCATTTTCTGAACTGGGCTTCAAGGCCCGTACGTTCAGAGGTTCTAATTCGCAACCGGATGACTTGACGTTCTGGCTGCCTCCGGACATGTTTGCCGGTCGCGGGGATAAAATCAAATTGTACCTGCATTTGGCCTACGGAGGCGGATTGACACCGACTTCCGTGCTTAACGTTGATCTGAACGGGCACTTTGAGCAGGCCATCGTGCTCAGCGATTCAAGGGGCGGGGTTGATTACGACTACCGGATAGAGATGCCTATGTCGTCATTGCGACCAGGACGCAATGTATTTGAGTTTCTGCCACATCTGCTGCCGTTATCGACGGGAAAAAATCATTGTACCGTGCCCTCCGCCGATTCTCTGGCACTGAGGGTGTTCGCCGATTCCCGCATCCAGGTGCCCGCCTATGCTGCCTATGCCGAGCTACCCGACCTGAAATTACTCAATAGAGGTGGTTTCCCCTTTGCCAATCCGTCGCCGGATCGTGTGCACCCGTTGGCAATCTGGGTTAGCGGGCACAGTTCGGCGAACTATGCGGCTGCCCTGACGCTGCTTGGCCGTCTCGCCCAGTCGGCCGGTGTTGCGCTGCACGGACTGCATTTCGTTCATGCTCCACCTGGAGATGATGAAAATTTGCTGGTGGTCGGGACGACTGAAACCCTGCCGATCTCCATAAGAAAGGCTGTTCCGTTGCACGTCAGGGCCAGGGGCGTGATATTTTTGTCGACTGTATTGACACAACCGCTCGGTGAGGATACGCCCGCCTGGTGGGCGCGTTGGGGGAACCGGATCCTGGGTAGCCACCCATGGGAAGAAGGGCTACTGACCCGGCCGGCACAGAAACGCTACCGTGCCGGTTTCGCATTGAACCCGGGTTTGGGCACCGCCATCCTGAGTGAATTTGAATCACCCTGGCGATCAGGACAGACTGTATTATTACTGACAGCGCCGGATGGCAAGACCTTGACAGAGGCGGCCGATCAATTATCACACGGCAGCTTCTGGGGCGCCTTGCGGGGTGATACGGCCTGGTGGCGACCGGAACACTCCAACGGTATCCCGCGTACCGCGAAACTCGCCGACACCTATACGTTGGGCGCCATCGACAAGCCGGGGTTTGTCGCGTTCTATTTTTCGGGCCATCCATGGTTGTGGACAACCATTGTGTTCGGAGGACTGCTGTTCCTCACGGCAGGTGTGTGGTTATTTATGCGCCGTCGTCGCCACCGCTGGAAACGTGAGGAGGATGAATAGCCTGCATTATTCACACATGTTGCCGTGCCCCTGGCGTGTTCCTTTGTTCACACTGAATCCTTCGTCGGCCGTACGCACGTCTACGGCCTCCTTCCTCGCAAGCCGTTGCGAACAAAGGCCCGGTCTGTCTGCGTGCGGCACGCACAGGCAGGCGCAATCATCACGACGATGTATGAGAAATGAAGCCTAGGTCGCGGCTGTTCGTGCTGTCCGTTATAGTGCTGTCCATGCTCTTTGCCTGTAGCCGCCATGCGCCAGAAAGCAATGAGATGTTGCCGACATCGCTCTGGCAGGCGTATGTCCGGCGTTTTGTGACGTCTGAAGGGCGAGTGGTGGACACCGGTCAGGGGGGCATCTCGACATCGGAAGGCCAGGGTTACGGTATGTTGCTGGCTGTCGCTGCAAATGATCGCATGCATTTTGAGCAGATATGGCACTGGGCGCGGCGCCATCTCGGCATGCGGGCGGATGGCTTGCTGGCATGGGCCTGGCATCCGGCGCTGGCGAATATGGAAGAACAGTCAACTGTACCCGATACCAACAATGCCACGGACGGGGATCTTCTGGTCGCATGGGCTTTATCGCGCGCGGGGAAGCGTTGGCATCACGTCCGGTACACAACTCAGGCCCGGCATATCGCTATGCGTATTCGTACTTCGCTGGTGAAGAAGACCGGTATCGGGCCAGTACTCCTGCCCGGCGAACAGGGCTTCATACACCAACAGACCGTGACCATCAATCCAAGTTATTGGGTCTTGCCCGCCTTGCGCGCCATGTATGTTCTTGACCCGGATCCCGTCTGGGCCCAACTCCGCAATACGGGACGCCGCCTGTTGGAGCAAGCACGTTATGGGCCTGCGGGATTGCCTGCCGACTGGCTGGATATCAATCATTCCCGTGTGCGCTTGTCAGCATATAAGCCGGCCCGTTTCGGCTTCGACGCAATTCGCGTGCCTTTGTACTGGATATGGGATGGCGCGGCGGCTAACACGCCGGCCCTGCTCGGCGTGACAGCTTTTGTGGATCGGCCCCATGCCTCGGCCTGGATCGACCTGGTCTCCGGCAAGGAGGCCGGATATGCTCCAACGTCAGGTGAACAAGCCGTCGCCGCGCTGGTGCGATCCTGCCTTGCGAGAGCTCCACGTTCGCTTCCGCCCCGGTTGGATCACCTCCGGAAAAGTGACGATTACTATAGCGCCAGCCTCATCCTGCTGGCACATCTGGCATGGGAGGCGCATTGCACATCATGAGAAGGCAAGCCGCCTGTGACGGGCACAACGCTTTCTCGCGGTGGCGACGTTTGAGTAAGATAGCCTTGCCGCTGTTGTTGCCCTGGTGTCTGATGGGTCATGCCCGGGCGGGGGAGAGGCAACCCTATTTGCAACAGCACCACGAAACGGTGCAACCGTATCTCATTCCTGATGCTGATATTCCCCATTCGCCCGAAAATCTTTCGCAATCACTGCCACCCCCTCCCTCACGGCATACCCTCACACAACGAATAGAGTCATCCCTGGATGCGCATATTGCGGCATGGGGGAGATTGCATGCATGGTCGCGGATCGTCGCGGTGGCCCGCGCACGACCCCGGGCTTTCCGCGCGGCCTATCCCCAGCGCTATTGGTGGCTGGCCCGCGCCCAGGCAGCGCTGGGTCAACCCGCACAGGCGCAACGTAGTTATGCCGAATTGTTGCAGCCCACCCTCGGGCCGGCCATTCGGCTGATTACACTCCGCATGGCTATCAAGCGGCTCCCCCCGGCTTACGCCCAATCCCTCGTGGCAGGAGTGCTGACACGGCCTTTACCGGAGGAGGAGCGTCGACGTGTCGAAGCGCTAGCCTATCCATGGTGGCTGAGCTTGATCGCCCGCCAGCATGCCCGGGGCGACGAAGCCGGCGCGGCGCGATGGCTAGAGACAGCTCGGCCATACATTATTGAACGACGGAATGTGGATGCCGCGCGTCTGGCGGCCGCTATCAATCAGACGCTTGGCAAACCGGTACAGGAATATGCATGGCTACGCCGTGCGGTTGACTGGTCCGGGCAGCCGACAGACGCGCGTCGGCTGGCCTCGGCCCTGATCGGGACGGGTCAGTGGCGTGCGGCCCGGACGGCGATGATGCATATCCCGAAATCCGACCCGGAATATTCCCGTTTACGTGCTCGCGTCGAGCTTGGACAAGCGCGTGCCGCCTACGCCCGTGCGGACTATGTGGCAACGCTTCAATATTTTAATCAAGGCGCGAAACTGGCGCCCCTGGCACGTGGAGACCACCTGCTGGCGGCATGGAGTCAATATCATCTTGGACGGGATGCACAGGCCGCGTCGGCGTTTACGGCCTTGTACAAGGCGCATCCCGATATGGCGTCCGCCCGGGGCCTGGTATTGAGCGATCATCGTCGCGATGCCCTGGCGCATAGTTATCGCGTGGCGCGGGTACGAGGCGGACCACTGGCTGAACTGCTGCCGATGGCCTATATCGCCAGGGCGCGATTAGAGGGTAAGAGCTTCAGCGCGATTCGACTCAGCCCGCGGAACGACGGGCGACTGGCTCCGCTTGCTGGCGGATCCACGGCCCCTTTCAATCCCGATCTTCGGAAAGCCACCCCATCCTCGGCTGGCTGGCAGTGGTTCGGTGGATCAATCGGTTGGCGCGACCGGCGTGGAGAGGGGGCATCCCGTTTGCGCGAGGCGTTCTTGCCTCAGCTCGAAGGACGTCGTTATTTGGGTGATGGGCAGACATTTGGCCTGTTCCTGTGGCGTAGACGCCTTCAGGCCGATGCCTTGCGCCCGGGTGATCTGCCGATCCTCACGCCGACTGCTCATGCTACTCATCTCACGCGCCATTCGGTCGGGCAAGGGTTCGCATTCCGTTATAGTGCCTCGGCGCGCGGTCCGTCGGATAGCAATATTGAGGCTGAACTCGGGCGCACACCTTCCGGTGGCGTCGTCACTGCGACTTGGATGGGAAGTCTGGCCCTGTCATACTCGGAGCAGGCCTCGGGCTGGCGTCTTGCAGTCGTGCGTCAGTCGGTCCGCGACTCATTGTTGTCCGAATCAGGGACCGCAATGCATCTGACCGTCAACGGGAATAAATATACCGTACCCTTCAACTGGGGCCGGGTCATGCGCAATGCCCTGATTGGATCCGGCTATCACGCCATGGGTGAGGACTGGAAGCTCTCCGGCGAGGTGCAGCTGGCCTTGCTACGGGGGCATAATGTCGAAAACAATCAATCCATACAGGCCTATACGGCCCTGCTTCATCCACTGCACGCGGACTGGGTGGATACCCTGCGCATTGGCCCGAGTGCTCTGTTTATGCATGATACCCGCAATCAGGATCACTTCACGCCGGGTAATGGCGGCTATTTCAGTCCGGATTATCTGGTGATGCCGGGCGGTGTCGTCGAGGCAGAGTGGGAGCGCGCAAATCACTGGTCCCTGCATCTGCATGCTGGCGTTGGATATCAATGGCAGAAAGAAATGGAGGCCCCGGCTATTCCGCTCCCCGGACTACAAGCGCAAATGAACACGGCCCTGGGGCCGCATGCGCTCACGTTTGGTGACTACGCCGCCAGCCGATCTCAGGGCCCGGGTGAGGAATTTGAACTGGCCGGGGCGTGCTGGCTGGGCAATAAAGGCTGGAAGGCCGGCGGCTGGTTGCGTCTCCGCACGAGCCCCGCCTATCGGGATCTCGCGGGTATGCTATACTTGCGTTATAATTTTGGCGGCGCACGGGGGATCCCCACTGTTCCCGGCACGGCGCTGGATCGCGCACTTTATTAGCCTGAACTATTCATAAATCGCCGTGATGATTGCGCAGGGCCTTTGTTCGCAACGGATTCCGAGGAAGGAGACCGTAGCCATGCATACGGACGGCTGACGAGGGATTCGGTGCGGACAAAGGAACAAGCAAGGGCATGGCAGAATTTATGAATAGTTCAGGCTAGCCGTCTTCACCCCACGTAACGATCCGATTTGTAACGTGGAATCCGGATATAAGCATGCGCTTGAGCGTAGCGGGATAAAGCTCGTACTCCTCGGCATGAATGCGATTGTGCAGACTTTCTTCGGTGTCATCGTCACGTACCGCGACCGGCGCCTGAGCCAGGATCGGCCCGCCATCAAGAACGTCGTCGACCAGATGCACGGTTACGCCGGTCACCCTTACGCCATAGGCCAGCGCGTCGCGTACGGCATGCGCGCCAGTGAACGATGGTAGTAAAGCGGGGTGGATACTGACGATACGCTGATAAAAGCGTGCAATAAATTTACCGGACAAAATCCGCATATAGCCAGCCAGCACAACCCAATCACAGTGTGCGGCCTCAATATGTTCCGCGCATGCGGCATCAAAAGCAGCGCGATCCGGATAATTTTTCGGATTCAGACTGCTCACCCGCGGCACACCGGCATCACGGGCGATGGCCAATGCACCGGCGTCCCGCATATCGGATAACACCAGTCGCACATCCACTGGACACACACCGGATGCAGCCGCCCTCAAAATCGCTCGCACATTGCTGCCTTTGCCCGATGCCATGATGGCGATCCGATTTGCACGCACATGATTCGCATTCACGGTTTCCAAATCCCACGTTCACTGATAATGGCCGTGACATTGGCGTAAGGGGTCACGTCGAAAGCAGGATTGCTGGCTTTGGAACCGATCGGGGCAATATGAATGCGGTGCGCATGACCCGCATCGTCCACCCCGTCCATAGTCAACACTTCATCGCTTATTCGTGTTTCAACGGGAATGTCAGCCCCCGTGGCGCACGTGGCATCAAACGTACTGGACGGGGCTGCCACATAGAAGGGGATTCCATGTTCACGGGCAGCCATAGAAAGCATGTAAGTACCTATTTTATTAGCAATATCTCCATTTTTCGCAATCCTGTCCGCACCCGTCACAATGACATCCACCTTACCCTGCGCCATGATCCATGCCGCCGCGCTGTCCACCTGAATGCGGCAATCAATCCCCTCCTGCCCCAGTTCCCACGCGGTCAGGCGTGCCCCCTGCAAACGTGGCCTTGTTTCATCCACCCATACAGATGGAGATTCTCCGGCGCGCGCCAACTGATAAATGCCCGAAGTCGCCGTCCCCCAGTCCACGGCGGCTAGCCAGCCTGCATTACAATGCGTGAGAATGCGGCGTTTCCCCACGGCCAATCGCTCTGCGAGGAAGAGACCCATACGCTCATTGGCGGCGACTTCCGCATCTGCATAGCTCTGGGCCACAGCCAGCATATCCTGACCTGATGCCCCCGTTTTTGCGCACGCATCCATGACATCGCAGGCATAAAACAGATTCACTGCCGTAGGGCGGGTGGCACGAAAACGTGGACGCCAGTGCGAATCATAACGGGTACGATCTTTTCGATAAGCCAGCGCCAGACCGAAGGCGGCTGTAACCCCGATTGTGGGTGCGCCGCGCACCTGCATGGTTTCAATGGCGACGGCGATATTCTCCGGATCGTCGCTCGTCTTTTGCTCAAAACGATGGGGCAGCAGACGCTGTTCAACCCACTGTATGCCTCCCGCATGCCAGCCCACTGCACGGAAAGGCTTGCTACCGATCCTCATCGGCGCAGACGAGACAAGACGCCATCCAGATCGGCTGGCCGGGTATAATGGATACGCATTTCTCCCGCACCACTTTTTTTACACCGTATCTCAACCGGAAGACCCAGCGTGCGGGTTAATTCATCCTGAAGCGCCACCACATCGGGATCAGGGTGACGTGCTGATTGGCTTTGGGATGAAGTCTCTGCTGCCTGCCTGGCATGTTGTTCCATTTGTCGGGCGCTCCAGCCGCGTGATACGCATTCCGCCGCCAGCCTCTCGCTTCGCGCGGGGGACAGACCCACCAAGGGCCGTGCATGACCCATGCTCAGTTCCCGATCGCCGATCATTTCCTGCACTGTTTCAGGGAGTTGGAGCAGGCGTGTCACATTGCTTACCTGCACGCGGGATACGCCAATTCGGTTTGCCACCTGCTGCTGCGTACAACCGAATTCATCCATCATCTTCCGGTAGGCCCGTGCCGACTCGATGGCCGTCAAATCATCCCGCTGCTCATTCTCGATAATGGCCAGTTCCAATGCCTGCAGATCACCCACATCACGTACAATGGCCGGAATTTCGGGCAGGCCGACGGCCTGCGCCGCCCGCCACCGCCGCTCACCGGCAATCAACTCAAAGTCATCGCCATGGTGGCGTAGCAGAATCGGCATCAGCACACCGTCGCTGCGTACCGATTCGGTCAGTGATTGCAAGCCTTCGTCAGTAAAACGGGTTCGTGGCTGATAGCGATTGGGATGTATTTTCGAAATCGGAATCATGGATGCCTGTGCTATCAATTCCGGTGCCGACGTATCTGACAGCAATGCCTCCAGCCCTTTTCCAAGCCCTCGTTTTTGATTTGTTTTTCCCATGTTTATCTCCCGCTTCCCTGTCGATACATGACTTCCTGCGCCAACTTCAAATACGCCTGCGCTCCGGCGGAGCGAATATCGTGATATAGGACGGGCAAGCCAAAGCTCGGCGCTTCGGACAGGCGGACATTGCGCGGAATCACCTGTCCATAGACCTGAGATCCAAAATAGTTACGCACTTCCTGCTCAACCTGAATCGCCAGATTGTTTCGGCGATCCACCATAGTCAACAGGATCCCATCCATGGATAATGTCCGGTTCAAGCCATGACGCACCCGGCGAATGGTATCCATCAACTGCGTTAATCCTTCCATGGCATAAAATTCCGTTTGCAACGTAATCATCACCCGGTTGGCGGCAGTCAGGGCATTCAGGGTCAGCAGATTCAGGGCGGGCGGACAGTCGATCAGCACAAAATCCATAGGGTCACCCGTATATTCCGCGAAGACATGGTCCAATACGCGCTCGCGCTGCCCAATATTGACCAGTTCAACTTCGGCTCCAGCCAAATCCATACTCGCGGGTACGATAAACAGTCCGTCGTATGCTGTTTTTTTTATTGCCTGATCCAGTGTTGCACCATTAATCAATAAATCGTAGGTACCCGTTGTGACGGACTGCTTGTCAATACCCAGGCCCGTAGTGGCATTGCCTTGCGGGTCTGCATCCAGCAACAGAACCTGCTGATCTAGTGTAGCCAGCGATGCCGCCAGATTAATGCTGGTCGTTGTTTTACCCACACCACCCTTCTGATTGGCAATGGCAATAACCGATCCCAGAGACTGATGTTTCACGTGAAACCCTCCGCACGGCGATAGCACTGAACATGTTGTTTCGAACGGCCTAATGTAATGATTTCCAGCTTTTCAAAACGCCAGCCTGGCACTGTCGCTGGCCGGGTTTTACTGGCTGTTGGCAATACGGCCACGGCGCCCCGAACCATATGTGGCGTAATCATACATAGCAATGCTTCAGGCCTGGCGACAGCCCTGGCCACGCAGGCATCGGCTTGTATGTCTTTTAATGCCCTGACGTCACAATCATAAACATCTGCATTCAATGTCAGCAGGCGTGCCATATGACGCAGAAATTCTGCCCGTTTTTTTCGCCGCTCAACCAACACGCCGTGCAAATTTTTTTGTGCCAGAAGAATTGGAATACCTGGAACGCCCATGCCGCTGCCCACATCCAGCAAGACCCCCCGTGATGGCAGCCATGGGCACAGGGTTAGCGACGGGTCTATAAAACGTTGCTGGAACGCCTGCTCATCCTTCACCGATGTAAGGTTCAACACCCTGGAGAACTTAAGCGTTTCGGTAACATAGCGCTGAATATTTTCCCGTAGTTGCGCTGTCATGTTCGGCGCAAATATATCATCAGGCAAGTGATAGCTGTCGGGGTAATGCCGGATAAGCGCGAAGCCTGCCCAAGATTACGCGGTTGCCCCTGCTGCAACCGTTGACAACACTCCGTGCTAAGGCCACGGACGGCTTGATAATCAAACGTTTCCGGAATACACTGCTCCTCCATGTGGCGAAAGCGCGCGACTTCCTTCTCCTGTTTTTGAAGGTAGCCATCGTAGTGAATCAACGCCTTCAGACTGACCAGATCGCGTTGGTCCAGGGCGGAGGCTGTGGGCAGCAGCTTTAGCGCGGCATCAAGGTCGATATCCTGCCGATGCGTGTACGCGGAAAATGACAGGCCCTGCTTTGGAACTGCCAGATGCAATGCTTCCAGCCGGTTACGCCATGCCCGGCCATGCCCGATGTGAGTTTTGCGCATCTCTCGCTCGGCATTTGCCATGCGCTGCTGACGCTGCTCGAAGCGCCGTTTGCGCTCATCGTTGTACAGACCAAGCCGTATTGCTGTTTCGGCGAGACGTAAATCGGCGTTATCCTCACGCAGAGACAGGCGAAATTCAGCACGCGATGTAAACATACGATAGGGCTCCACGATCCCCTTATTAACCAAATCATCCGCCATGACGCCTATGTAGGCCGTGGCCCTGTCCGGAACCCAGCCCTCCAGTTGCAGCGTCAATGCGGCTGCATTGATACCGGCGAGTAGCCCTTGCGCGGCAGCTTCTTCATAGCCTGTGGTGCCATTGATCTGGCCAGCATGAAAGAGCCCCGCAATCCGTTTGCATTCAAGCGTGCTCCTGAGTTCGGTGGGATCAACATAATCGTATTCAATGGCATAGCCGGGACGAATAATAATGGCATGTTCCAGTCCGGGAATAACGCGCACAAACGCCCACTGAACATCAATGGGCAGAGACGTCGATATACCGTTTGGATATATTTCCTCGTGATCCCGGTCTTCGGGCTCCAGGAAAATCTGATGGCTATCTTTGTCGGCGAAACGGACTATTTTATCCTCAATGCTGGGGCAATAGCGTGGGCCGATACCCTGAATGGTACCTGAATACATGGGGGATCGATGCAAATGCTTACGGATGATGGCGTGCGCGCGTTCCGATGTCCGTGTGATATGACAAGGCATTTGATCCTCGGGCAGATGGTCATGCAGGGCTGAAAATGGCAACATATCGGTATCTCCGGGCTGTATCTCCAGTGCGCCCCGGTTAATACTGCGAGCATCAAGACGCGGTGGCGTACCCGTCTTCAGGTGCCCCAGTCTGAGTTCCTGCCGGTATAACTCATCCGTCAGTCCCTGCACCGGCGCATCACCGGCCCGTCCGGCGGGAATCTGCTTTTCCCCTATATGCATCAGGCCGCCCAAGAATGTTCCTGTTGTCAGAATGACTGCCCCGGCGAGGTGTGCAACACCCAGTTCATCCACGACCCCAACAACACGATGCTGCTCAAACAACAATTCGTTGATTGTTCCCTGATGCAGGGAGACATTGGGACACGACGCCAGGGCATGCCGCATGGCCATGTGGTACAGACGGCGATCGCATTGGGCGCGCGTAGCTCGCACCGCCGGGCCCTTCCCCCGATTTAACAAACGGTACTGTAAGGCAGACTGATCTGCCGCAATGCCCATGGCGCCACCCAAGGCATCCACCTCACGCACCAGATGACCCTTTCCTACGCCGCCTATCGCCGGATTGCAGGACATTTTGGCGATCGTATCAAGGTTTTGTGTAATCAGTCGTACACGCGCACCGCGCCTGGCCGCCGCCATGGCGGCTTCACAACCCGCATGACCAGCGCCGATCACCAGCACATCGACCGATCCATCGGGATGTTTCACGTGGAACGCATCGTCGGTTGAATATCCACTCATGGGCGAGGGAACCAACGAGGACGCGGCAGCATTTATGAATAGTCCAGGCTAGGAACTGGTGTCATACGAGCCTCTTGCAAAACTCGTGAATAGCCTCGGTTAACGATCAGGATTTTCGCTTTTTCTCCAGCAATTCATGCATGATAGGTGTCAATATCAATTCCATGGCCAATTCCATTTTCGCCGCCGGAATAACCAGGGTATTACGGCGCGACATGAATGAGTCTTTCAACATGGCGATTAGCCATGGAAAATCGATCCGCCATTTGTTCGGATCGCGGATACGAATGACGATCACGCTCTCATCCGGTGTTGGCACATCACGTGCAATAAACGGATTGGACGTATCCACAAGGGGCACGCGCTGAAAATTAATGTCCGTGTGCGTGAATTGAGGCGTTATAAAGTGAACATAATCCTGCATGCGCTGGAGAATATTATTCACCACAGCCTCTTCTGAATAACCGCGCATCTGGGTATCACGGTGAATTTTCTGAATCCACTCCAGATTTACGACCGGAACAACACCTAACAACAAATCCACATAGGGCCGTACCTCTTCAACACCGCCGTGTAATCCCTCATAGAACAGTAAATCCGAGCCTTCGCCGATTTCACGCCATGCGGTAAACCGTCCCGCTTCGACGTTGTAAACCTTGGCCTCTTGATCGTCATGCACATAGGTACGCGCGAAACCACGTCCTGTTTTACGATATGAATCGAATAGTTCAGCTATTTTATCGAACAGATTAGCGGCATCGGAAAAGTGACTTAAACGTTTTCCAACGGCTTCAAACTCCTTCGATTTCTCACGGAATTCATAACGATCAAATTTATGGAAGCAATCACCTTCCACGATCGAGGGGATGACATGCTCGCGCCTGAAGATGTGCTCAAGTGCCATTTTGGCCGTGCTGGTTCCGGCGCCGGAAGAACCCGTTACGGAAATGACTGGATATTTTGCAGACATGCAATCCCCCGATAAACATAATTAAATCAATTGGTTACAGATGTTTTAGCCTATTTACCCGGCACCTCGAACCGATGATTTTGCCCATGTGGACGCGCATTATGGCGCAGAATATCCCCGGGATTCAATGATTAATTCATTCGTAACGATTCCGCACCACCGTCTTTTGCCCCATGGCGGCATTGGCTCGGATGCTCGCATCCTCACATATGCATCCTCACATATAGGCACATATGCTATGGATCCTGCACGTCTGCCGCCTTGCCAGGAAACAACATCCGACCCAGATCCTGCCAGTGCTCGCACACACATAGCGCAACCCCTTGATTCATCTGGCATATCGAAAAAACATTCATCACCAATACGGTGACAACATGTTTTTTCAATACACTATATAAACCCATGTCTTCCACTCTGCATGCACGATCACTTGCAGGATCTAGATCCGAGGCTCTTGAGTCGTTACATTCATTCTTCCGGGACAGACGCGATTCAGTTATGATTCGGCGCTTCCTGGCCTGCATTATTCCGAATAATACAGGTCGGTGGGAGGTTATGGCTACATGGATGCGCGAGTGTTTGGTGAAGGGTTAACCTTTGACGATGTATTGCTGGTGCCTCAGGCAAGTAATATCGTGCCTCGCGCAGTGGATATTTCCTCACAGTTTACGAGAGGGCTTCGTCTTAATATTCCGGTTCTGTCGGCAGCCATGGATACGGTAACGGAATCGGGCACGACCATTGCGCTGGCGCAGGAAGGCGGCATTGGCATCATTCACAAAAATCTGACCCCTGAAATGCAGGTGGCGGAAGTCCGCAAGGTCAAACGATTCGAGGCCGGTGTTGTACAGGAACCGCTGACTGTGACACCGGATATGCAGTTGTCCGGGGTGCGGGATCTTTGTGCGGTTCATGGCTTTTCCGGGTTTCCCGTACTCAATAATGATGGTGGCTTATGCGGTATCGTTACCAACCGCGATATACGCTTCGAGAATAACCTGAGTAAACGGGTTGCCGAAGTGATGACGCCGCGTGACAGGTTGGTAACGGTTAAGCCCGGCACGGATCTGGAACATTGCAAACAGTTGTTCCGTGAGCACCGTATTGAAAAGTTACCCGTTGTGGACGCCGAGGGGCATCTGCACGGCATGATTACCGTGCGCGACATTGAAAAATCGAAAGCATTTCCCAATGCTGTACGTGATGAGTTGGGACGCCTCCTGGCGGCTGCCGCGATTGGTGTGGGTGATAAGGAACTGGCGCGTTTTGAGGCACTGCTTGCTGTTGGCGTGGATGCTGTTGTGGTGGATACGGCGCACGGTCATTCGAAAGGCGTGATTGGGCAAGTGCGTGAGATCAAGCGGCAACATGGTGATGATGTTCAAGTCATAGGTGGCAACATTGTTACACCGGAGGCTGTACGGGACCTGGCGGATGCCGGCGCGGATGCCGTAAAGGTGGGGGTCGGGCCCGGTTCCATTTGCACCACGCGCATGGTGGCGGGCGTGGGCGTACCGCAATTGACGGCGATCATGCAATGCACGGCGATCGGGCGCGACGCAGGCATCCCGGTAATTGCTGATGGCGGCATCAAATTTTCCGGCGACTTTGCCAAGGCCATGGCGGCAGGCGCTTCCACCTGCATGTTTGGCGCCATGTTTGCCGGTACGGACGAAGCGCCGGGAGAAAAAATTCTGTATCAGGGGCGCACCTATAAGGCGTACCGCGGCATGGGTTCGATTGGCGCCATGCAACAGGGAAGCAAAGATCGCTATTTTCAGAATGATGTGGACGAAGCAATGAAACTGGTGCCGGAAGGTATTGAAGGGCGAGTGGCATACAAGGGGCCTGTTGGCGATATTCTACATCAGTTGGTCGGTGGTTTGCGGGCGGCAATGGGTTATACCGGAGCCGCAACGATTGATGATATGCACAAACGCGCCAGGTTTGTGCGTATTACCGGTGCGGGTTTGCGTGAATCACATGTGCATGACGTAACGATTACTGAAGAAGCGCCGAATTACCGTCTGGATTTTTGAAGTTGATTTTTGACACTGCGTTGCGCGGATATTCGCCGATTGGTATCGATCCGCGTCCTGGCCCGAACTAGTCATCAATTCTGCCATGCCTTTGCGTATTCCTTTGTCTCTGCCTGTGCGATGCACGCAGGCAGGCGCACCGAATCCTTCGTCGGTCGTCCGTATGCACGGCTACGCCTCCCTCCTCTGGAATGCGTTGCGAACAAAGGTTCGGCCTGTCTGCGTGCGTTCACGCACAGGCAGGCGCAATCATCACGGCGATTCATGAATATTCATGAATAGTTCAGGTTAGAAAGATGTTAGTATGAAGAAAATCCTGATCCTGGATTTTGGTTCACAATATACGCAGCTGATCGCCCGCCGCGTACGCGAGGCCGGGGTGTACAGCGAATTACATCCCTTCGACATGCCTGATGGTGAAGTTCGCGCTTTCGCTCCGGCTGGTATCATTCTGTCCGGCGGACCGAATTCAGTTTATGAAGATGAAACACCGAAAGCACCTGGGATCGTGTTCGATCTGGGGGTACCGGTGCTGGGAATTTGCTATGGTATGCAAACCATGGCTGTACAATTGGGGGGCATCGTTAAGACCGGGGCTGTACGCGAGTTCGGCCATGCTCATGTGCTGACCAACGGCGATTCGCTACTGTTGCGCGGCATTGAGGATGAAGAAAGCAGAGAGCTTGATGTGTGGATGAGCCATGGCGACAAGGTGGTTAGTCTGCCGCGTGATTTTCATGTGATCTGCGGTAATAATGCGGTACCGATTGCCGGTATGGCGGATGAAACGCGTCATTTCTATGGGTTGCAGTTTCACCCCGAGGTGACGCATACCCGGTGGGGCAAGATCATTTTAAGTCATTTTGTACATGAGATTTGTGGTTGCTCCCGTACGTGGACGATGCCGAACTACATGGATGAGGCTGTGATTCGCATCCGTGAACAGGTTGGTGATGAAGACGTGATCCTGGGCTTGTCGGGCGGGGTTGATTCATCGGTCGCAGCGGTATTGCTGCATCGTGCGATTGGCGATCAGCTGATTTGCGTTTTTGTCGATAATGGCCTGTTGCGTCTGCATGAAGCGGAGCAGGTGATGGCAACCTTTGCTGATCATCTGGGCGTGAAGGTAGATCATGTGGATGCCAGCGATATTTTTCTGAAGCACCTGGCCGGCGTCACCGATCCGGAGGAGAAACGCAAGATTATCGGTCGCGAATTTGTCGAGGTATTTCAGCGTGAAGCCACCAGGATACCGAAGGCAAAATGGCTGGCGCAGGGGACGATTTATCCCGATGTCATCGAATCGGCCGGTGCGAAAACAAAAAAAGCACACATGATCAAGAGTCATCATAACGTTGGAGGCCTGCCGGACACCCTGCAGCTGAAACTGCTTGAGCCGCTACGTAATTTGTTCAAGGATGAGGTGCGCGAACTGGGCGTGGCGCTCGGCCTGCCACGCGAAATGGTTAACCGGCACCCCTTTCCGGGTCCGGGACTGGGCGTGCGCATTCTTGGTGAGATCAAGAAGGAGTACGCGGATCTGTTGCGCCGGGCAGATGCGATTTTTATCGAAGAATTATGTGGTTCCGGGTGGTACGACAAGATCAGCCAGGCATTCGCGGTATTCCTGCCGGTGAAATCGGTTGGCGTGATGGGCGATGGCCGCACCTACGAATGGGTTGTTGCGCTGCGAGCCGTGCAGACGCAGGATTTTATGACTGCGCACTGGGCAGCGCTACCGCATGCCCTGCTGGCCACAGTATCCAATCGCATCATCAATGAAGTGCACGGCATCAACCGGGTTGTTTACGATATTTCGGGTAAGCCACCGGCGACGATTGAGTGGGAATAATGTAAATCAGATTCAAAACAAACGGAGAGGAGAAGCAATGAAGGAACGAATTGTAACGACTGTCATGGTGATGATGTTAGCGGGCTGTTCCGCCGGAATACAGAAGGCGACAGATAGAAGAACAGCATTGTCACTGGATAGTGAAAGTTCAAGGTTCAGCTATGCCGTGGGCCTGGATGTTGGTAAGTCCCTTAAAAGCATCGGAACCAAGCTGGACCTGAATGCCTTTGATATTGCGGTTGCATCGGTTATCAAGGGTGAAAAGCCCATTTTGTCGGCCAAGAAAAGCATAGCGGCCAAACGATCCGTATTTGAGGTGCAGCGGAATAGATTACTGGCCAAACGCAAGAGTTTGGGATTAAAAAATAAAAGGGAAGGCGAGATATTTCTGACAGATAATGCCGCAAAAGAAGGCGTGACGACAACGGCAAGTGGTCTTCAGTATCAGGTCATCAAACCGGGTGATGGCCCAAAACCCAAAGCCACGGATGAGGTCAAGGTCAATTATAGAGGGACGTTGATTGATGGAACGGTATTTGATTCTTCCTACAAACGCGGAAAATCCGCTACGTTTTCGCTAAACCATGTGATCAAAGGGTGGACCGAAGGTTTGCAGTTGATGCCGGTGGGCAGTAAATACAGGTTCTTCCTGCCATCCGAACTGGCGTATGGTGCTCGTGGAGCTGGCGTTAAAATTGGCCCCAATGCCACGTTGATTTTTGATGTGGAATTGCTTGCGATTGAAAAATAATGACTTTTTAGAGCCTCTTGCACAGCTCTGGATGAATGAACGGCGAACGTGGGGAAGCAGATCGCCGATCACGAGTTTTAGTGTCCATTTTTGTCCACTTCGCGCCGCTCATGGATTGGGCAATTCCCTGCCATGCCCTTGCTTGTTCCTTTATCCGCACCGAATCCCTCGTCAGTCGTCCGTATGCATGGCTACGGCCTCCTTCCTCGGCAATCCGTTGCGAACAAAGGCCCTGCGCAATCATCACGGCGATTTATGA